>ERZ1026860.1875-NODE-1875-length-9881-cov-4.435884_pt1 | contig 9881 bp, 7 predicted proteins | sample MGYA00380160_ERZ1026860 | MGnify/ENA primary metagenome ERZ1026860 (study PRJEB33269, sample SAMEA4719796) | human gut metagenome | biome: human-associated habitat; feature: organic feature; material: feces | place: Cameroon | collected 2013-10 ... | reverse complement strand
ACCAAATAACGGGCGATTTCCAAATTTCCTTCCTGTACGGCGTACATCAGCGCCGTGCGTTCCGCGTTAAGCATACAGAAATCGTCTCCGAAACACATTTCATCCATATACATTTTGTTCGTTCGGGCATTTATGTCTGCTCCGGCGTCCAGCAGGATTTTCACGCTGTCCGGAAATCCGTATTGCGCCGCGTACATCAACGCCGTTTTTCCAAATTCGTTTGTCGCGTTCACATCGGTATCCAAACCCGAACAGCTTGATTTCGCGCAGTTTTCAATCAGTATTTTTAAAACGTCGGGACGGTGAATCGCAACCATGAGAATTTCATCCGACGCTTGCGGCGTTTCCGGTTCGTCGAATTTTTCACCTTTCGCTTTTTTGCTTTCGATTAACGCCCTGATTTCATCGGCAGGCGCGCCGGAAAGGATTTTATAACGCAAAGTTTTTTTGTCGACAGGCAGGCTTTTTGCCGCCCCCGGCATCATCACCCAATACGCGTAAAAGCGAGCGTCCTTTTCCCAAACCGGAAAGTTTTTTACATAATGCCGAGTCAATTCCTCGACCGCTCTGTCAAACCCGATGCCATGATTGACGATTTTGCTGAAATACATGTAATTGGGATACGATTCCATCGCCCACGATTCCAACGGGCGCACCAACGTCTGCAAGTTTTCATCATGCAGGTAAGCCGGATAAATGGCGCCATCCCGTTCAAATTTAAAATCGGGATCATAGCGGATTTCGAGAGTTGCGGCGGTTATCGCCGCTTCAAGAAAGCCATGCACCCCGTTGGGCGGCAAATCCAATTCTGATTTAATATATTTCCGATACTCTTCGACTTCCGGCGGAAAATTGTATTGCGGATACAGCTCGCAGTTGGACAGATTCAATGTTTCCATGGAATAATCGGAAGGCCAGTACTGAATAGCCGTCAAATGAACCTTTTGCGCCGCCGCGCAAGGAATAATGATTTTCCCGACCTTTTTTCCCCATTCGCCTGACAGTTTGGAAAGATCAAACGCGCCGACCTGTATCAAGCATTTCAAGTCTTGATAACAATGAAGATAGCCGTCTTCCGTCCAGTATTTATAATTCGATTTTTCGCCGCTTTTTTCATAATACGCGGTGATTTTCGTATGCAAACGGGAAGCGGTGTCCTCGAATTCGCGCGTGTTTATTTTTTCGGGCTGGTAAAAGTTCACCATGATTAAGTATTGCATGGCGGCGGAATCGTCCGTTTTCGCGATTGTTTTTAAATCCTCCATCGCTTTTTGTGGATTGTCCTTTATCGAATTTACAATCGCTTCATACGGTTGATTGTTATTTTGTTGCGCTCTAACAGGAAAACAGAGAAATAAACACAGAAAAACGGATAAAACAGTAAATTTGTTTCGCATACGGAATTCCTTTGAAAGGGTACTATTACTTTAATAGTACCCTTCCTTTCCATGCAAATCAACAAGGGAATTGCCGCAGCGGATTGCATCCGCTTCGCAAGCTCGATTTTATGCTTTGACTCTCGGCGGTCTTACTTCAGCAATTCGCGCAGTTTTTCAAAAAATCCCGTCGATTGAGGGCTGGATTCTTTGCTTTCCTCGGCAAACTGTTTCAGCAGTTCTTTTTGCTTGTCGGTCAACTTGGTCGGCGTTTCGACCGTAAAGCGGACAAACAAATCGCCGACGCTCTTGCTTTGCAGCATGGTCATGCCTTTTTTGCGCAAGCGGACTTCCGTTCCCGATTGCGTGCCTTCGTCGATTTTGACTTTTTCGGACGAACCGTCGATGCAGGGAATGTCAATTTCGCCGCCCAAAGCCGCCGTCGTCATGGACAAAGGAACGGTGCAATACAAATTCGCCGCGTCGCGTTTGAAAATCGGGTGCGGTTTGATGTGAACAAAGATATACAAATCCCCGTTCGGTCCGCCGTTCATGCCCGCTTCGCCCTGCCCCGCCAAGCGCATTCTGTTGCCGGAATCGATACCCGCGGGAATGGTGACTTCCAGCACTTTCTTTTGCGAAATTTTGCCCGTCCCGCCGCATTTTTTGCACGGATTTTTGATGACTTTGCCCGTCCCGTTGCAGGTCGGACAAGTCCTTTCCTCGATAAAGAATCCCGCTTGACGGCGCACGCGACCCGTGCCGTGGCAAGTGTCGCAAGTTTCGGCTTTCGACCCTTCCGCCGCGCCCGTGCCGTGGCAGTCTTCACATTTGACGGCGGTTTGAATTTCGATTTCCTTGGTCAAGCCTTTGTAAGCTTCCTCCAGCGTGATTTCCAAATCGTAGCGGATATCCGCGCCGCGAACGCCCTCTTGCTGACGGGAACGGCGACCGCCGCCCATGAATTCGCTGAAGATGTCTTCAAAAATGCTGCCAAAGCCCGCGCCCGACCCGCCGCCGAAATCAAAGTTGAAGCCGCCGAATCCGCCCGCGCCCGCGCCTGCTCCTTGAGCAAACGCCGCATGACCGTAGCGGTCGTATGCCGCGCGTTTTTGGCTGTCTTTCAGCACTTCGTAAGCTTCCGTGACTTCCTTGAACTTCAGTTCGGCTTCGGCGTTACCGGGGTTGCGGTCGGGATGGTATTTCATCGCCAGCGTGCGGTACGCTTTTTTGATTTCGACGTCCGTCGCCCCTTTTTGCAGACCCAAAAGTTCGTAATAATCCTTTTCCATCACGGTATCCTTTTACAGCGAAAACCGTTCGGAGGATTTTCCCCCGAACGGTCGATAACAAGTTGTTTGATTACTTTTTGACTTCTTCAAAGTCGGCGTCGACGACGTCTTCGTCGGGTTTTGCGGACGCGGTTTCTTCAGCCCCTGTCTGCTGAGCCCCCGCTTGAGCCGCCGATTCCTGCTGAGCCTTGTACAGCGCTTCGCCGATTTTCATCGAAGACTGCATCAACGCTTCGGATTTGGCGTTGATTTTTTCGACATCGCCCGATTCCAAAACATCCTGCAGGGCTTTGATGTCGGCTTCGATTTTTTCCTTGTCGGAAGCGGAAACCTTGTCGCCCAAGTCTTTGATGTTCTTTTCGGTCGCGTGAATCAAGCTTTCGGCTTTGTTTTTCGCGTCGACGGCTTCGCGGCGTTTTTTGTCTTCGGAAGCATGAGCTTCAGCGTCTTTGACCATTTTGTCAATGTCGGCTTCGCTCAAACCGCCCGACGACTGAATACGGATTGTCTGTTCCTTGCCCGTGGCTTTGTCTTTCGCGGACACGTTGACGATGCCGTTCGCGTCGATGTCGAACGTGACTTCGATTTGCGGCATGCCGCGCGGCGCGGCGGGAATGCCGACCAAGTCGAACTGACCCAGCAGTTTGTTGTCGGCGGTCATTTCGCGTTCGCCTTGGAACACGCGGATGGTCACAGCCGTCTGTCCGTCTTCGGCGGTCGAGAACACTTGCGATTTGCGCGTCGGAATGGTCGTGTTGCGGTCAATCAAGCGCGTAAACACGCCGCCCAGCGTTTCAATACCCAAAGACAGCGGGGTCACGTCCAGCAACAGAACGTCTTTGACGTCGCCTTTCAGCACGCCGCCCTGAATCGCGGCACCCAAAGCCACGACTTCGTCGGGGTTGACGCCTTTGTGCGGTTCGCGGCCGAAGAAGTCTTTGACGATTTCCTGAACCTTGGGCATACGGGTCATACCGCCGACCAAGATGACTTCGTCAATGTCGGAAGCCTTCAAGCCCGCGTCTTTCAACGCTTTTTCGCACGGAATTTTGGTGCGTTCCAACAGGTCTTCGACCAAGGATTCCATTTTGGCGCGCGTCAGCTTCACGTTCAAGTGTTTCGGCCCCGTCGCGTCCGCCGTGATGAACGGCAGGTTGATTTCCGTCTGCTGAGCCGAAGACAGTTCGATTTTCGCCTTTTCCGCGGCTTCTTTCAAACGCTGCAAAGCCAGCTTGTCGTTGCGCAGGTCGATGCCCTGCTCTTTTTGGAATTCGTCGGCAAGGAAGTTGATGATGCGCGCGTCGAAATCTTCGCCGCCCAAGAACGTGTCGCCGTTGGTGGCTTTGACTTCAAACACGCCGTCGCCGATTTCCAAAACGGAAACGTCGAACGTGCCGCCGCCCAAGTCGTACACGACAATCGTGCCGCTGGCTTTTTTATCCATACCGTACGCCAACGCCGCGGCGGTCGGTTCGTTGATGATGCGCAGCACTTCCAAACCCGCGATTTTGCCCGCGTCCTTGGTCGCTTGACGCTGAGAATCGTCAAAATAAGCGGGAACCGTAATGACGGCTTGCGTCACGGGTTCGCCCAAGAAAGCTTCGGCGTCTTCTTTCAGTTTTTGCAAAATGAACGCGGAAACCTGCGAAGGCGCGTACTTTTTGTCATACGCCTGCACCCACGCGTCGCCGTTTTCGCCGGCAATAATATGATAAGGAACCAAAGTTTTGGCGCGTTCAACCTGTTTGTCGTCGAAACGGCGGCCGATTAAACGCTTAATCGCAAAAAAAGTGCCTTCGGGGTTGGTAACAGCCTGACGTTTGGCGGACTGACCGACCAATTTTTCGCCGCTCTGGGTAAAAGCGACCATTGACGGAGTGGTGCGGGCGCCTTCCGCGTTTTCAATAACGCGCGCGTCCTTGCCGTCCATAATAGCAAAACAAGAATTTGTCGTACCTAAATCGATACCAATGACTTTTCCCATAAAAATTACCTCTTTTCCTTAAAAAACCGCCCGTTCGGGCATCCATCGCAAGACTATATAGGCGGGGCTTTTGCGTTTCGCAACAGCCGCATGCAAATTTTTTCGATTTTTTTTCCGTTTCAAACAAGGTATGATGCAAACAGTCGCTCAACAAAGGGGATGTAAATGCCTTTTTTACAAAAAATACGCCAAGCCGTCGGGCTTTTTTTCGGTAAAGTCAAATTGTATTTAAAAAGCTCGCAAAGCTTTACGCCGCATGCGAAACAGCAGCTGAAAGATTTTGTCGTCAAATGGTGGGGGTGGCTTTTGGCGGGCGCGGCGCTGTTCGCCCTGTTTTATTATCCCGCGGGCGCATTGATGACCCACCGCATCGATATGTCGATGAGCCTGAACGATTCCGCGGGCGTGCCGAAAGCCGTTTCCACATTGGAAAAGTTAAGCAACCGCGAACTGAAGCGCAACGTTTACACGCCGAACATTTCGCTTGTTCACCCCGGCGCGGCGCTGGACAATATGCCCGCCTTTCAAACGGGCATTTTCAGCGAAATCAAGGATTTTACAACAATGCTTGCCTTTTTGAAGCCCGATAGTGCGGAGCTGTCCCGCGCGGCAGCTTTGTTTTCCTATCCCCCCGACATCCGATCCGTCAAAGACGGCAAACCCGCGCCGTCGTCATCCGATCAATACAGGGAAGCGACGGCGGCTTTGGCGGCTTACAAAAACTCCGCCCGCGCCACCGAATTGTCCGCGGACGAATTGCCCGTCGTCATTCTGTCCTTGCGCGATTCGCTGAAACGCGAAGGCGAGCGCATCGAAAACCATATCGTCAAAAACGAAAAGAAGTTCTTTGACTGGCAAGCCGACAATCTGTTCTACTTTGTCAAAGGACGCGCGTACGTCATCGCTTTGCTGTTGCGCGACATGAAAACGGATTTTCCCGACGCGTTCAAGGACGAAACGTTCAAAACCCTGATAACCGACGCGCAAATCGCTTTGCAAAAAGCGCTGGACATCCAGCCGCTGATTGTGTCGAACGCCAGCCCTCAAACCCAGTTCGCCCCCAACCATTTGTTGGGACTGGGCTTCTATTTGTCCCGCGCGCAAAGCGTGCTGACGGAAACGGAAGCGTACCTGCAATGAAAAAAATCCTTGCCGCCGCCGCGATCGTCGTCTTTGCCGCCGCTTTGATTTTGCCGTTTACCCAATCCGTCCCGACGGGGGAACAGCGCGCCGACGGACTTTATTTCGGGAAAATGAAAACCATGCAAATGAAGCGGGTTTTCAAAGCTCAAAACTACAATATGCTGGACGTTTTGGAAAACAAAAAGCCTGTGCCGCGGTTGTTTGTCCACTCCGTCCCCGTTGACTTCAACCGTTCGAAATTCGACGACGAACGCCCCGCTTTGTTTACGGAAATGATGCTTCCCGTCATTATGAAAGCCAACAAAGCCGTTTTGAACGAACGCGCCGAAATCGAACGTCTGCAATCGAAGTTCGAAGCGCGGACGCCTTTTTTGCCGCAGGAAGCCGCTTGGCTGGAAAATACGGCGAAAAAATACGACATCGACTTTGACACCGAAGACTTGGCGTTGTCGTTCCGAACGCTGCTGCTGCACGTCGACAGCGTGCCGCCGTCTTTGCTGTTGGCGATGGCGGCGGAAGATTCGGGCTTTGCGACCAGTCGTTACGCCCGCGAATACAACGCCGTGTTTCACGCCCGCAACTGGGACGGGGGCGGAGTTGCCGCGGACGAAAAGGATTCGGACGGCGCAAGCTGGCGCATTAACACATATCCGACGCTTTACGACGCCGTTTCGGCGCGGATTGTCTGGCTGAATTCGGGAGTGCGCTTTTCGTCCTTCTGGGACGACCGCGCCATTTACCGACAGGGAAAAAGCGTTTTATACGGCGCGGACACGACACGGGCGTTCCGCTTGTTCCCCGACAGGGACTTTAAATACCCCGATTACCTGAAGCATTTGATTTTGCAATACGGTTGGTCGCCGCTGGACAGAGCGGAAAATCCAAACTAAAAAAGAGCTGTCAAAAGCAAACGTGTTCGGGTATTATCCCTTTCGGAGAAAAATTTTATGCACGCAACCGCTCTTTTTTCACAAAACGAATCATCCGCTTCCGTTGTTTTCGGCGGCATCTGGTCGGTTGACGCCCCCGTCGCCGACAGGGACGAAGTCGTCGGGGCTTTTGAAACGGCGACTTTCAAATCCGTTGAGTTTTCCGGTGAAAAAATCGAAAAATGGGACAGCGCTCTGATTGCTTTGCTGGTGCGGCTGATAAGCGAATGTTCCCAAAAAGGCATCGATTACACTTTGACCGCCATGCCCGACGGCGTCGAACCGCTGATAAAACTGGCGCTATCCGTTCCGCCCCGCGTCAAACGCGCAAACGAAAAACAAAGACGCCCCGCGCTCGATTTGTTGGGCGAAGCCGGCATCACCGCTTGGAACGCGACAAAAACGGCTTTGCGCTTTATGCTTGAAGCGCATCGGTCTTTCGTCCGTTTTGTCACAGGCAAAGCCGTTCTGCGCAAATGCGACTTGCTGTGGGAAATTCAGGAAGCCGGTGTCAACGCTTTGCCGATTGTATCGCTGATTTGCTTTATGGTCGGGCTGATTGTCGCGTTCGTGGGGTCGATTCAGCTGAAATTGTTCGGCGCGCAGATTTATGTGGCAAGCCTTGTCGCCATTGCGGTCACCCGCGTTATGGGCGCGATTATGGCGGGCGTCATCATGGCAGGCAGGACGGGCGCGTCCTATGCCGCAACCATCGGATCGATGCAGGTGAACGAAGAAGTCGACGCGCTGAAAACCATGGGCGTGTCGCCGTTCGACTTTTTGATTACGCCGCGGTTGCTGGCGCTGTCGCTGATGATGCCGATTTTAACGGTTTACGCGGATTTGATGGGGATTTTGGGCGGCGCGTTCGTCGGAATCGTCATGCTGGGACTGTCGCCCGAAGAATACGCGCGCATGACGCTGAACGCTTTGGTTTCCAAAAACATCATCGTCGGAATCGTTCACGGCACGGTATTCGGCGTGATTATCGCGTTGTGCGGCTGTTATCAGGGATTGGTTTGCGGCAGGAACGCGTCCGCCGTCGGACGGGCGACGACTTCGGCGGTTGTGTATTCGATTGTATGGATGACCATTGCCACCGCCGTCCTGACGTTCATTTTCAATTTAATCGGAGTGTAGTGAAATGACGGCTCCGTTTTTAACCGTTTCGGATTTGACCGTCGCGTACGGCGACAACGTGATTATGAAAGACGTTTCCTTTACCGTCAACCGCGGCGACGTGTTCATTATCATGGGCGCCAGCGGTTGCGGCAAAAGCACGCTTTTGTCCGTTTTAACGGGACTGAAAGAACCCTTCAAAGGTAACGTTTTGTTTGACGGATTGCCCTTTTGGGGCGAAAAGTCGTCCGACGAGAACCGCAAGACCGCTATGCGCAAAGCCGGCATTTTATATCAAAGCGGCGCGTTGTGGACATCCATGACTTTGGCGGAAAACATCGCTCTGCCTTTGACGCAGTACACGGCTTTGACGCCCGCCGAAATCCAAGATTTGGTCGCGCTGAAGCTGGATTTGGTCGGATTGGCGGGGTTTCAAGACTTTTATCCGTCGGAAATCAGCGGCGGCATGAAAAAACGCGCGGGACTGGCGCGCGCATTGGCGCTTGATCCGCAAATCGTGTTTTTCGACGAACCCAGCGCGGGGCTGGACCCGATAAGTTCCAAAAATTTGGACGATTTGATTTTGCAAATCAAAGAAAACCTGAACACGACGATTGTGATGGTTACGCACGAATTGCCGTCTTTGCTGTCCGTCGGCACGAATTCGATATACTTGGACGTGGATACGAAAACCCTTATCGCGCAGGGAAAGCCCGCCGATTTGCTGAAAAATCCGCCCAATCAAAAAGTTCAACACTTCCTGACCCGAGGAGAAAAATAATATGTCGCAAAAAGCCAACCCGCGTCTTATCGGCGTATTCATTCTGATTGCGTTTTTTGTTTCAATCGGGACGTTTTTCATGATGAACCGCGACAGGTTCTTTTCGCACACAACAAAATACGTCTTGTATTTTCAAGGATCGGTCAAAGGATTGAACGTCGGTTCGCCCGTTGTGTTCAACGGCGTTCCCATCGGGCGCATCATCAACATTTCCTTGGTCACCGACATGCAGACGCTGGAAATCAAGATTCCCGTCATTATTGAAACGAATGCGAACAGCTTTATCATTTTGAATCAAAAGAAACGCATCAATCCCCATGCCGGCAACGAAGAAATCCGCCGTTTCACCGATGAAATGATAGCCAAAGGACTGCGCGCGCGCTTGATTCCGCAAAGCATTCTGACGGGTCAAATGATGGTTGATTTAAGCTATTTGCCAAACACGCCCGTCAATTTGACGCCGACAACGCTGAAAATGATTCAAATACCGACCTTGCCGTCGATTACGGACGAACTGACGAAAACCCTGCAAAAAATACCGCTGGACGAAACCTTTACGCGGCTGAACAAACTGCTGGAGGAAACCGCCGTCTTTGTCGCCACTTTGAACGGCGACGCGCCCGAAATCGTCAAGGAAATAAGAAAAATCACCGCTTTGGTCGAAAGCATGTCTCTCAAAGCCGACAAAGCCCTTGATTCGTTCAACGAAGATTCCCGCACCATGCTGGATTTGAACAAAATGCTGCGCGATTTCAGCGCGGCGGCGGAATCTTTGCGCAACTGGGCGGATTATCTGGAACGCCACCCCGAAGCTTTGCTGAAAGGAAAAGGAGGATACTGATGAAAAAAATTCTGTTTGCCTGTTTTGCCGTTTTGTCTTTGACCGCGTGCGGCACGACAAAGCCGTCTACCTTTTACGTTCTGGATTCCAACGCACTTCCCGTTGAAAGCAAGACGCTGAAAAACGCCGACAACATCAAAATCGGCATCGAACCCGTGTTTGTCCCGAACTATTTGAACCGACCGCAAATCGTTATTCGCGACGATGACGGCGTTACGCTGAAAATGTCCGAATTCAACCGCTGGGCGGAACAGATTTCCGACGTGTTCCCGCGCGTTTTGGCGACATCAATTTCCGAAACGATGAAATATCCCGCGGCGAAGCAAATCAACCTGAACCGCGATTTGTTCCCGTACCGCCTGTTTGTCGAAGTCCTGCGATTTGACGCCGCGTTCGGCAAAGAAGCCGTTTTGGAC
>ERZ1026860.1871-NODE-1871-length-9893-cov-12.743342_pt1 | contig 9893 bp, 9 predicted proteins | sample MGYA00380160_ERZ1026860 | MGnify/ENA primary metagenome ERZ1026860 (study PRJEB33269, sample SAMEA4719796) | human gut metagenome | biome: human-associated habitat; feature: organic feature; material: feces | place: Cameroon | collected 2013-10 ... | reverse complement strand
TGTGTGGAAGGACCGGGACGAGATCCGCAGCCTGTGGCACTGCAACATGACCTTTGCCCCGCAGATGGACGAGGCCGAACGCACCCGTCTGCTCTCCGGCTGGCACAAGGCTGTTGGCCGCAGCTGCGACTGGGCAGAGCATTGACGATTTTCGCCCAAGCTTATAGCTCGTGCACAAAATATTTTTTAATTGTTTATTTTCCATTGACAATTTGTTGCAAAATGCTATACTAGAGGCATCCCAAGAGAAGTGAGATGGGGATGCACTGTATCGTCCAGATGCAGTGTGTCCCCATTTTTTATTACGGAAAAATCAGATTCAAAAAAGGAGGTCCCCCATATGAACGAGAAAAAACTATCAAGACAGGCGATCAGTCTTATCATCAGCATCGCTCTGATCATCGTAGGCATTGCCGGTTCCTTCATCCTGCAGACGAACTTTGGCAAAACGACCATTCGGAACGTTACCATTGAATCCGAATCCGGCCACACACTTGCAATGGATGTCTATATCCCGGAGAATGCCACTGCCGAAACGCCCGCACCCACCATTTTTGTGCAGCACGGCGGCAATAACAACAAAGAAGAGATGCAGCATTACTGCATCGAGCTTGCCCGCCGCGGTTATGTCGCGATCGGCGTGGATATGTACGGCATGGGCGAAAGCGAACCTTTGCCCGACTCCGAATGGCTCACCCAGGGCCGCGGCCTTTATGATGCCGTGCGCTACGGCGTGACCCTGCCCTACGTTGACACCGACCGGATCTCGCTGCTGGGCTACTCCCGCGGCGGCAAGGCAGCCGGCGAAGCACTGCAGTGCGATAACGACAGCCTGAACGTCGTCAAGGCCATCTTCCTGATCCACAGCGACCCCATCGTGCGCAACAGCGAAGGCTACACCGATGTTTATGGTGCCCGCGATGTCGCAGTTCTTGCAGATAAAAACGATGAATTCTTCTTCTCGGAAAAGGCAAACGATAACGGCACCTACTCCAACGATGCCAACAAGTACGCAGCCAACCTTTCCAGCCCTGCGGAATACGTGATCAATAACAGCGCGCAGTCCTTCCTGTATTTCGGCATCGACCCTGCAACCACCAGCGAACAGCGCGTGGCAGAGACCGTTTACGAGCAGGATTATGGTGGAAAGACCGGAAGCCGTCAGATCTTTGTTTCCAACGAAACGCATATGGCAGGCTGGTGGTCTCCGCTTGTCATGAACCGTGTGCTGACCTTCTTCAACCGCGTTATGCCCACCGGCACCACCCTGAGTGCCAGCAGCTACACCTATACCATCTGGAACATCTTTAAAATCATCGCTCTGGCCGGTCTGCTGCTGTTTGCCGGTTCTCTGATGGTCTGGCTGGTCAGCTCCGTCAAGTCGTTCCAGTGCGCAGACAATGGCGAGCAGGCTCTTCGCCCAGTCGGTGATAAGACCGCTGTTGCATGGTTCTGGGGCATCCAGATCATCGGTGCCATCCTGTCCATCCTCATTATTCGATTCCTGAACAAGCAGGGACTGGCATCTTACCGTGATGCACTTTTCCACTCGGCCAACCCTGCGTACCACGGCCTGATCTCCCTGCTGTGCGGCGCGCTGACTCTTGTTCTGTGCACGGTGTGGTACATGGCCTACGGCAAAAAACACGGTTTCTCCTTCCAGAATACCGGCATCTCCATCTCCGGGCGTGCACTCCTCAAGTCCATCTGCGCGGCCCTGCTTGCAGTCCTTGCACTGATCCTGGTCGTTTTCGCAGTGGATTACTTCGTGGATGTGAACTTCCTGATCGTCTACTGGGGCTTTATGAAGTTTGGTGCTAACCGCATCCCGGGCATGATCCTTGTTGCACCGATGTATCTCGTGTACTACATCGTCATGTCCATCAGCGTCAATAGCTTCAACTTCAGCACCGCACTCGGCAAGAACAAGCTGCTCTCTAATCTTCTGATCAGCTTTATCGCTTCTGTTCCCACCCTGTTCATCCTCTGCTATGTTTACGGCATCTTCAAAGCTACCGGCTCGAACCCCATGTTCGGCGGTCTGGCTTCTGCCGCAACTGCAGTCTATGCACTGCCCGGCTTCATCTTTGTTGCAATTCTGATCTGCCGTCTCCTGTACCAGCACACCGGCAACCCCTATCTGGGCGGCATTTTCTGCGGCATCCTTGCAGCCATCAGTGAGTGGGGCATCTGCGAGATCCGCGTGCACACCCCCGGCACGCAGTACTCCGGAACCGCTTTGGTCTATGCATTGATCGTGATCGGCTTTGTTGTGACCATCGCATGTGCTGTCCTGCTGAAGAAAAACAATGCATCCGTGCAGGCACACAAATAATGCCTCTTTACAAACGCCCCAATTTTTTATAAACTTGATTTGAGCCTGATACGGCCCTTTTGGAATTTTCTGAAAGGGCCGTATCTTCCTCTTGCTCCTCGTTTGTACGAATCTGGCCCGAAAGGAAGTCTTATCCGATGCATCCTCTTGCTGAAACCCTGCTGGACGAACCGGTGATCGCCGCTGTAAAAACGGACGAAGCCCTGACCGCTGCGCTGGCCTCGCCCTGCAGTACTATTTTTCTGCTGGCAAGCACTCTGCTCACTGTAAACGGTCTGGTGCATCGCATACATGATGCCGGCAAACTGGCCGTAGTTCACATCGACCTTGTGGACGGCCTTTCGTCACGGGAGATCGCGGTGGACTCCCTCAACGCCCTGTGCCACCCGGACGGCATCATCTCCACCCGCCCGGCCCTGATCCGCCGGGCACGCCACCGCGGCCTGCTGACCGTCCAGCGGGCATTCATTCTGGACTCCCTCTCGCTGACCAGTCTGTCCGGCCAGCTGGAGCAGGGCAAGCCGGATTTTGTCGAGATCCTTCCTGGCATCATTCCCCGGGTCATCGCCGAGATCAGCGCCCGCACACAGGTGCCTGTCATTGCAGGCGGCCTGCTGCGGGACAAAGCCGATGTCATGGCCGCCATGCGCGCAGGTGCCGCTGCAGTTTCCACCTCTGCGCCCTCTCTGTGGGATATCTGAACCAGAGCAAGATCCCAGCTGAAGCACGAAAAGCATAAGGCCACTCTGTTTTGACAACACACACCATATCATATGAAAAGACCGCAAGCGGCTTTTGTTCCGTCTGCGGTCTTTTGCTTTGATTATTAAGTCACAATGCAAGAATCAAGAGAGTACATATCTTTGCTTGCAAAAGTGAACTTAACGGCAAACTGTGTTCGGATTGTTTCCCCTAAACTATTTTGAGCATACTGCTGTGTTGCTTTTGACTTTGATTTTAGTTTTTTTGATCGTAGAATAGAAAATCCTATTGCCGACACTATCAACAATCGCATCTGCAATAAATGTAAAATCTGGCGAATCACCTGTTCCTGTAAAATGATACTCCATTATGATTTCCTCTTATATATAGGGACAGATTATCAATAACCCAGTTTTTCGTGAACCGCTTCGGTGATAAGGTCTGCATCCATCTTATCTCCCAGCAAATTTCCCGATACCCATTCCATAAGGGTTATTCCATCATAATAATAAGTTTTTACTGTATTGCCACCAAAACCATTTTGCGCTGCTACTTCAAAAATATATGTTCCACTATACGCTCTATATACCGTGTTGAAGCGCACGGATTCAGGGTTCTTAAAGTTTCGCATAATCGGCAATATGTCCTTAACAAATTGTCTTTCGTTTCCATTAAGCTGTTCATATGCACTCTGCGGCGTAACTTCAACAGCACATTGTTCTGTTAGACCATTCTCTGTTGTTGCAATAAGCGTTGTTTTTCCTTCTGCCTGCCCAATCAGCCTGATTTCTCCCTTGTTGTTGCGTACAGTTACAATTGATTCATCTGCCGAAGTCCACGTAATTCCATAATCACTTGCACCTTGAGGTAATAAAGTGTATTTTACAACCGTGAAATTACCATTCACCACTTCGATAGTATCCGATGAGAAAATAATCTGTTCAATCGGGACAATCGACACATTAAAGGTATATTCCCCAACTGACTTTCCGTCCTCTTTGATTTCAACTTTAGCTTTGCCGGGTGCTTTAGCAGTCACTGTGCCATCATCCGCAACCTCGACAATTCCCGTGTCTGCGCTTTCCCACGTCAAATTTTCTTTGCCTTCTAATTTTTCATCTTCAATTTTGTACGTTTCACCGTAGTTAATCTCCACACTTTTTGTGACTTTTCCGCACCCTGCAAGCAGTCCGGCACAAAGCACGATTGTTCCAATGGCTAAAAAAGCACGCTGTTTCATTTTCTTGTGATTCCTTTCTCATTTGAATTTCTCACCAACACCGGCTTCCTGCAATAGCAGAATGTCCGTATTCCAATTGTACGCTTTGCCTCGTTGATTGTCAACAAAACTATACACTTTTAGATAATTTATTATCGGTCTGTGTATAGTAAAGTAATTGCAGGGAGGCGAGAACATGATTTCGGACAACATCAAACGTCTAAGAGAAAATGCCGGGCTTTCACAGTCTGCCCTTGCCCGAAAACTAGGAGTCACACGAGCCAGCGTCAACGCTTGGGAAATGGAACTCTCCGCACCAACAGCACAGTATCTTGTAGCCCTTGCACAGCTATTTCATACGACAACCGATGATATTTTAGGGCTTGAATCAGAAGAACAGATTGTTCTTCGGGACATGGACGAGCAGGAGAAGCGGCTGGTTTACGACTTGGTTTCTTACATTGCCGCCCGAAAAGAAACGGAGGGCTTTTCTGGTAAATCCAGCAAGAATAATCCATCTGAAAAGAGCCACGCTACAAAAGGCTCTGCTGTCAAGAAAAATTGATATCTTCTTCATTTTTTCTGTACCTCTGACCTCTAAAATTTTTGAAAAAATCATAGGTACAAACCCAAAAAGTCCGTATAAAACAAAAAAGACGACAAATCGTTTCTTGCAACGATTTATCGTCCTTTTGGTGCGCTCGAGGGAACTCGAATCCCTGGCCCTCTGATTAAAAGTCAGATGCTCTACCGGCTGAGCTACGAGCGCATATGCCTGCAGCAAACAATACTGCCGAATAATATTACCACAACTTACGCAAAAATGCAAGGGTTCCCGGGCAAAAAAGGCACATCCCGCAAAAAAGGCGCAAAAGCCTGTGCGGGCCTTTCCGGCGGCAGACGTACGTCTGCGCGGCAAAGCTGACCATTTACAATTCCAGTATACAGCAGCCGGTGTGGGGCCTGACCCGTTAGCAGGGCACCACGTTGCGCACGGCTTTTGCGCGGCGCGATCTGCCTGCATATGCAAAACAGTCCGCCGCAGGCTGCAACTTCCTCTTTACAAACCCGGCAAGAATCGTTACAATCAAATCAAATCCGTCTGCAGTGCGCTGCGTTTCACTGCCCGGCAGTGTGCGCCCCGCCGCGCTGCACCCGCAAACTTTTCCCGGCTTTGGCATTCTGCCGGGCCGCGCCGATACGTTTTGTGCAGGAGGTTTTTCCTATGAAGATCACTCGCCGTGCTGTTCTTCGTCTGACCGGTGCCGCTGCCGCTTCGCTGGCGCTTTCCAGCTGCAGCGCTTCCGGCAGTGCCATTCTGGGCAGCAATTTTTCCAGCTGGCTCCAGCAGACTTTCGGTGTCAGTTCTTCCGGCACCGCTTCTTCTGCTACATCCTCGGAGGCCATGGCTGCTTCCTCGCTGCCGGCAGGTGAGCAGCCCGCTGCCAGCCTTGCCGCACTGCCCGCTTACGATGCCGACCCGCTGACCGGTGAGGCCAAGCGCAGCAGCGGCCGCATCGTGGGCGTGATGGTGAACAACATCTCCAACACCTCCCGTCAGAACGCCCGTCCGCAGCGCGGCCTTTCCTCTGCCGATCTGCTGATCGAGTGCAAGGTGGAGGGCGGCATCACCCGCTTCTGCGCGGTGTTCCACGATGCCGACTCCATCCCGGAGATTGGCCCGCTGCGCTCTGGCCGCGACCAGTTCCTGCAGCTGCTGATGCCGTATCAGGCGCTGTACTACCACGACGGTGAGAGCGCCGCCTGCACCAAGTTCATCAGCGTGTATAACTACTCCGGCCTGAACATCGGCGGCAAGAGCTACTTCAACACTCCTACCCATCCGCATGTGGCCCACCGCGACAGCCGGGGCCGGGATGTGGCCTACGAGCACACCGAGTTCACCTCCGGCAAGGAGATCCGGCAGGCCGCTTCCAACGCGGGCATCGGCCTGAAATACGATTACGACACCACCTTCTTCCGCTTTGCGGACTACCGCACCGGCGAGGAGAACGCCATGCAGGGTGCAGCATCCGGCAAGACAGTCAGCATCGTCCACTCGGACAGCTACAAGACCAGCTTCCGCTACGATCCGCAGGCCAGCACCTATAAAATGCAGATGTACAGCCGCATCTCCGGCAAGTTTGAAAACACCGTGGACGAGCTGAACGCAAAGCAGCTGAGCTTTGACAACCTGCTGGTCTGCTTTGCCCCCATCGAGCGCTATCCCGGCGACTCCGGCGATGTGCAGCAGGTGCGCTACATCTCCGGCGGCGATGCCTATTATTTCAGCCGCGGTGGTGTGCAGCATGGCCGCTGGGAAAAGGCTTCGCCGGAGCATCCGCTGCGGGTCTACGACAAGACCGGTGCCGAGATGCTTTTCAACCGCGGCAAGACCTATCTTGCCATCGTGGACGACGACGAGTGGTCCAACTTCAGCTATCAGTAACGAGGGAACCGCATGAAACGCATCTGGAATCTGGCCCTTGGCACGGCGGTGCTGTGCACAGCCCTGCTGTGCGGGTGTGCGCTGTCCGGCACCACTGCCCCGGACAGTGCAGCGCCCACCGACCCGCTGACCGGGCAGGAGCTGCAGTATCCCGGCGAACGCACCGCCGCCGTGGTGATCGACAACGCCGCTTCCAGCACCACGCAGTGGGGCATTGGCAGCGCATCGGTGGTGCTGGAAGCCCTGACCGAGAGCGGCCAGCCCACCAGCTTGTGTCTGGCCTATCCTTCGGTATCGGCCATGCCAACCGTCGGCCCGGTGACTCTTGGGCAGGATCTTTACTGGCGGCTGCTCAGCGGGCAGGAGGTACTGCCCATCCAGCGGGGGGCAGGGCAGTTTGCCCGCAACTATCTGGATTATTATAACCTGCGGGCCGTGGACGCGCTGGAAGTAGGCCGCAACGCCTTTACCTGTGACGAGGGCTGGAGCAACACGCCGCTCTGGCGCACCAGCGGCAGAGAAGTCTCGGCTGTGCTGAGCAGCCTGAACCTTTCCGGCACCTTGGGCGACCATGGCAGCAGCGCTTCTTCCGTGGGCACAGTGGACGAAACGCCCAGCGTGCCGGTGCTGCCTGCGCTGCTGCCGCAGAGCAGCGATCCCCGTCTGCCGGACCCCGGCTCCTTGGATGCCGCACAGGTGCAGATCAACTTTGCGCCCCAAAGCACCACCGGCTTTGCCTATGATGCGGCCAGCGGCACCTACAGGATGCTCCGTGCAGACGGCACCGCCCAGTTGGATGCCAACACCGGCATGCAGGCGCAATTCGATAATCTGCTGGTCCTTTACTCCGCTTCCAGCCTGCGGGACGACGGCACCACGCTGGACTACGACCTGTCCCTTGGCGGCGGTGTCTGGCTGAACGGCGGCCAGCTGTGGCATATCACATGGACGCAGGGCACAGACTCCACCTTTGCCTTTTACGATGCCGACGGCAGGCCGCTGACCATCCGCACCGGACGCAGCTACATTGCGCTGGTCTCCAGCGTGACCGGGCAGGAGCTGACGGTATTGGATTCTGCCGGGCAGAGCATTCTATAAGCAAAAAACACCCTGTGCACTGCACAGGGTGTTTTTGTTTATTACAGAAGATCAAAGATCCACCACGCTGCCGACCTCGGCAGGAGAGGTGGGCACCACGCCCAGCACGGCGCGGTCGGTGCTGCGGTTGACCGTAAAGGTCACGCTGCGGCCTGCCGCAAAATCCGGGTGATAGGTCAGCTCCAGCGTCTGCCAGTTGTCCGGCACTGCGCAGAAGCAGTGCAGCAGCGCGCCGCGGCCCGCGGTCAGGTTCAGGGTGAACACCGAAGCATCCGCCGCGTTCTCGCCGTAGAGCGGCGCAGCAAAGCTGCCGCAGCGTACCGGTCTGCCATCGCACACAGCGGTAACGCCGGTGCCCATGCTGTACAGGTCGCCAAGCGTGCGCACCTCGCGGCTCTGCAGATAGCTTGCGCCCACCGGCAGGGTGGATGCGGAGAGGTTCTCCACCGAGAGGTACACCAGCACATTGCCCATTTCCTGCGCAGGGGCATAGCCCAGCAGCTCCACGGCAGCTTTGCCGTCCAGCAGGGCAGGCTCGCCTGCAAGACGCGGCTGCTGCGCCGCTGCAGGTACGCCGGTGAGCAGCGCCGCCGCAAGGCTGACCGCACCGGAGCCGGCACATTTCAGGAATGACCGGCGGGAAATGGACTGGGACATGGGGCATCCTCCTAAAACAATCGTTCCTTTATACAATAAAGGATTGCGCCGCTTCTGTCAAGGGATGGGCCGAAACTGTAACCGAATCCTTACTCAAAGGCTTCGTTTTCCTCGGTCTCAGCCTGACCGCGCAGGGTATCGGCATAGCCAAAGGGCACAATGTCAATGGCTTCCACCAGACGGTCCCGCATCCACAGCTGCACATCGGTCTGCACCGTGTAGCCGCAGCCGGGGTCTGCCATCCACTGCTCCGGGTGGCGGGTGGGCACAGCGCGCTGGCTGAGCATGCTCATGATCACGCCGCCATGGGTCACACAGGCTGCTTCGGTCACATCCATGCGGATCATATACTCGAACAGCTTCATCAGGCTTTCGGCGCAGCGGGCATGGAACTGGTCGGTAGGCTCTGCGCCTTCGGGCACATAGCCGGAGCCGGGGGTGATCCACTTTTTGAAGTCCTCGTCGTGCACCAGCTCCTTGACAGGCTTGTTCTCAAACTTGCCAAAGCCGGCCTCCCGCAGGTCGTGCACGGTAAAAGTGTGCTTTGCATCCGGGAACAGGATGTTGGCCGTTTCCACCGCGCGCAGCAGCGGGGAGGAGAACACGGTATCCACCTGCGGATACTCGAACCGCTCCTTCAGCTCGTTGAGCTGCGCGCGGCCCTCGTCGCACAGGGGGATGTCGGTGCCGCTGCCGATGTACAGGCCCTGCAGGTTGCCTGCGGTCATGCCGTGGCGGATGAGATGAAGCTTGAACGTTTTCATGGATAGCGCCTCTCTTGATCGCTGTGCGGCGGCACGGGAACGGGCGGCCAAACCCGCTGCGGAGAAAAAATCTGGCAGAAAAACGTGTCGTCTGCCAGATTTTTTGCTCTTTGGCGGCAGCTGCGGCCCCGCGCACGCCACAAAATGTATGCGTTAATACCTATAGTTTAACATAGATATGGTGTCCAGAGCAAGTCTTTTGACAGAAATGACGAAAATCAACGAAAAATATCGTCACTTTTCTTGCTTTACAAAAGGTTTTCCGTTGTGTATAATCAACCTGCTGTAAACCAAAAACAAGGATGTCCCCCCTATACCGAACTTTGAGGAGCCAAAAATCATGGAATTCAACCGTATCATCAAGCTGCTGCGCAAGGAACGCGGCATCACCCAGAAGCAGGCCGCCGAGGATCTTGGTGTCTCGCAGGCACTGCTGTCCCACTACGAAAAAGGCATCCGCGAATGCGGCCTGGACTTTGTGGTGCGCGTGGCAGATTATTATAATGTTTCCTGCGATTATCTTCTGGGCCGCAGTGCAGAGCGCAACGGTATGATGCTCTCGGCCGAAGACCTTCCGAACCCGGACAAGATGAAGGACAACATCTACCACGGCAGCGTGCTGCCCACCATGAACAAAAAGCTGATCTCCAACAGCCTGAACGTGCTGTA
>ERZ1026860.1867-NODE-1867-length-9902-cov-3.027115_pt1 | contig 9902 bp, 22 predicted proteins | sample MGYA00380160_ERZ1026860 | MGnify/ENA primary metagenome ERZ1026860 (study PRJEB33269, sample SAMEA4719796) | human gut metagenome | biome: human-associated habitat; feature: organic feature; material: feces | place: Cameroon | collected 2013-10 ... | reverse complement strand
CACCGGTCACGCGTTCCCCAGAGTTTTTTTGTATTTTTTACCCGGGGGACTACCAGCGTTCCTCATTCACGAAGCCCTGCTTCTTTCTGTGATGCTCGTCGTAATGACAACGCTCACAGATCGGTTCGAGATTATCCGGATCCAGTGCCAGTTCCGGATGCAATCGTAAATATTTTTTATGATGAACAGTACGTGCTTTCACGACCAGGCCTTTGCTCTTACATCTTGTGCACTCATAATGATTCACTTTCAGAACGTGAGCCTGTGTCTTTCTCCATAATGGAGATGTGTAGAATTCATGTACATTATTTTCTGCAATCAACCGTCTGATCCAGTTTAATGTTTCTTCGTCCATTGTTTGTCTCCGTTCTTTTTTATAGCAAAAAGGTGCCCGAATCGGACACCTGATTAGCTTGGAAGGCCGGCTTACTGTCAAGTCTGCCCTCGTGAGGAGTTTTAGAAAAATGCATGCGTGTGTAGGTCACGCAATCGGAACAGATGGAATCGGACCACCGACACGCTGGATATAAGCCAGCTGCTCTGCCACTGAGCTATGTTCCGTTCTGTCCTGGCCAGAGCACCACCAAAGACCAGGACGGGGAATTCATCAATACCTCATACACGGGAAGATACGCATGAGAAACGAATTCGAATACGTTGGACGTTTCCAATTCGTTCATGTTATACCTGTATCTTATACTTTATGATCCTTTGCATTCGGAATGGTATCGATAACATCCAGACTTCTACCTGCAGCTTCAGTTCTTCTGCGTTTTCTTTCTTCTGTCTCAGCATTTCTTTTTTGGTGCGAAGCCTGCAGTCATCTGAATAAGAGTATGTCGTTCCCTGTACTTTAAAGTGCTGTGGGTTGTAAGGGAATTCCGGATTACTTCCAGACACCGATTCATTCGCAGTGATGCCCTTCTTTGATTCCAGTCTGCGAATCTCTTTTTCTGTTTCTTTGATCACCTCGCATGCATCTATGTATTCTTCCAGAATCCTCTTGTCCATGATGTCAGCCTCCTCGTTTCCATTCCTTCTTTGTTTTCTTGTCTCTTATACCTGTAATTTCCAGACCCAAAAGACCCGCGGTATTGTTCAGTACTGTATAAGCATTGTAGATATGTGTCGGCATATGTTCTGCTGCCTTGATTGCCTTCCCCTGCGTCGGATCCGGATATCCCTCATGATTTTTATATGTCATCCGCTTATCCCTCTTTTCTTTCAGGCTTTTTCCTTCTGACTCTTCCACCTTTGATATACTTGGAGCACACCGTTTCCGGTTGTCCTCGGTTCCGGCTATGCCCGGTTATGAAACAGTAATTGCATTTATCCAGTGCTTCTTTGTTACGAGTCCTGTAAATACATGTTCGGCATTGCTTTGTATCAGACTTAGGTGGTTCTTTCCGATATTTTTGAAGACCATACTTCCGGATCCATTGGGTTATGGTTCCGGAAGATACCTCGAAATATTTCGCCATCTGTTCTGTAGTCCATCCGGACTGCAGCTGTCTGATCATAGCATCCTCATCGTATTTGCTTGGTTTTGTCTTGGGTTCCAATCCATATTTCTTGCACTTGTAGAATATAGTGGACTGCGTAACTCCAAGGATGATCGATATCTTGTTTTGAGAACATCCTGCATTTATGTATTCTTCCAGTACTTCTTTCGTAATATCTGGTCTCGTATCCTTCCGTCCCATCAGCATACCCTCATAAAGCGGTGCAGTAGAAACTGGCACCAATTCTCCGCGTGCGCCGTGTATTCTTCACATGCATCGTCTTCCTCCACCAGGATTCCTTTGCGGTCGCACAAGCCATTGTCGTTGTCGATGCAGCTGCTGCATGTTTTATCTGCCATTATCCTCTTCCTTTCCCCAATCTAATTTCTGTCCGCAGTCTGGGCAATAATTTGCATTCGAGTAGATTTCTGCCTTACCACAGCGCGGACAATCACCTTTTGTCACAAATGTCGTTCCAAAGAAATCCCTTAACTGCTTTTTATATTTGGGTTCTTTCGGAACCTGTCTTTCAAGCTGTTCCTCAACACATTTAAGTGCTTTTACCATGTCTTCAACCTTCATTCTCTCCATCTGTATTTTCTCCTTCAATATTCTGTATAATCTCTGTGATATCCACTCCAAGTTCTCTGGCCAGTTTTCCAAGCGTATATGGCTGTGCATTGCATCCTCCAAGAACGTTCTGCATAGTTGACTTTGGTATTTTAATGTCTTTTCCTTTTATGCCTTTTCTAGCCATGATAATCTCTATTTTTCTTCGATCTGCTTTCATTTTTGCTCTCCTACAGATAACTCTTTCCAAAAACAGTAACAAACTGCTGCCGGCTGTGCGTTTCCTCAAATGTTCTTTGTCCGATTTTATGCATCAGGCTCATTGTGTCCGAGCATCTATGTACTGCCAGAGGTCCTAATGTGTGGTGGTTTCTGCACAGCCACACCTTCATTCCGGTTTCTTCCGAATGTTTCCTGTTCGGGCCTCCGAATATATGGTGTTCTTCTGTGATCAGATGTTTTTTATAATTTTCATCCATGAGCATGCAAAGATAACATGTCCCATTTTTTTCATGCAGCAGACTTTTGGGATGTTTCATTCTTTTTTTCTTCCTGCCAGTCTGCATTTCTTTTGTGTAGATCATAACTGCTCCTTTCCGGAGGAGGCTATACAGGTACCTCCTCCTTTGTGTAATGTATGTGATTTTAGATAGCACCCGTTACTTCGATGTGTCCGAATCGGACACCTTTCCTGCCATATTTAAGGCATGACAGATATATGTTGGAAAATTGCAAACTCCATTACAGTATTCTTCCAGTTGCCCCTGGTCTGTGATTTCTTTCGGTTTCTGGCAGATGCAATCGCATACGTAGCTCGACATCTTATCTATCTCTTTCTGCGACTCATTCATTTCTGTACCCCCTTTAAGAATTCAACGAGTTCTGTCTCGCTGTTCGGAAACTTGTTATACTTCGGATGATACGTCCATTTCGGCACGCCCTCGGTTCTTTCCGGTTCCGGTCCGCCTACAAGATGCAGATAGCATGATTCCGTTGGTGCCCACCAACTGTTTTCGTTTTTCGGTTCTGGAGCATATTCTTCCGCGATCAGGCGTGCGCCGTTATCAAAATCATACTTGTAGTACCGTGCTCCGGTGTGAGGATCTGTGTACCAGAGCCCCCACGCCTTATGGTTCCTTAACCATTCTTTTCGCTGATCGTTATTTTTCATTTTCGGAAGAGGTGGCTGTTCCGGTGCTTTTGTGTTCTTGATGTGATTCTGTAAAAGTCTGAGTCCAGCCACTACCATCTGCTGCTGCATGATCATCATGTGCGGTAATCCCGGTTCTTCTTTTTCGATGTCCAGAATCTGTTTAAGATCCCTCTCCTGGTCGTACAGGTAGGATGCAAGTGCAGTATCCGTTGGTACCGGAATGTCTTTCAGGTATTCTGGCCAGTTCTCCGGAAGCATCTCGGTGGAATCACCGATATGGTCGGAAGAATTGTGCTGCTTTTCGTCCTGTGGTTCTGCTGCCGGCTGGCAGCTCTCTTCCGGACGATGCGCTGATGCATTGCATTCGTATGCGCAAGATCTATGCACCTTACAATTCCAGCAACATTTCTCATTGCATCCTTCTCCATCTCCCTCTGCCAGTTTCTGAGCTTCCTGGAGTGTGCAGTCATATTCTGGTCTGTGAATGCACTTTCCGGTTTTTTCTTCATCGCCGTCGAATTCTGGAGAATACGGATCGTAAATATTCTTTATTTCTTCAACCAGGCGTCCGTATTTCATTTGTGCTCTGCCGTCTTTTGTATCGATTGTTACTCCATTCTGGAATCCCTCGAATACATAGTCTACTTTTGATCCGCTGTGTGCTTGCCAACCATATGGTGCAAACGTCTTCTGTACTTCTTTCGCGGCATCTCCATTGTTTGGATGTGTCCGACATATTTTCATTATAGTCTTCAGTTTACCTGGGTAAGCTTCGCAAAAAGCTTTTACAGCCTCAGCTTCTGAAAGTTTGTTTGCCGGTTCTTCTACCGGTGCTATCTTCACCTGTTTCTTCTTGCCATATTTTGCTATAAGTCTCTCTGAGAAATCCTTCCATCCAATCAGTTCTTCCTGTTCGGATCCGACATTAAAGATGATTCCTTTCTTACTTCCCTGATAGTTCAGGTGTCCGTTTTGAACACGTACTGATCCGTACAGGGCACTGAGCATATATGCGGCCATATTCAGATCGGATTGACGTATGTAAGTCTCGACATTCTTCCTGAGCGACTCATAGAACCTGTCAATCTGGATATCTACCGGAATGACCGTATCTATCTCCTGTGGTTTTGCAGGATGCAGCACTTCTTCTATGGTCATCTGACCTGGTATGTTCTTTTCCTGTTCCTGCTGAGTTTTCAGGAGCTTCGCTGTATTCAGTGTGATCTGCCCTGTCTCTTCCAGAATCTTGCATGCTTCGGTCTGATATTTTTCATTTAATCCGGCGAGTTCTGCTGCCGTGGAAATATTCAGCTTGTTCTGCCTAAATGCTTCCATCAGCCTTTCTGACAGGTTGGAACTGATGCTGTGGTATCTCCCGATCTGTGTGGATGAGACTCCGATGAGGTCCGATACAATCTCCCTAGTCTTTCCTTCCAGCTCCGTCTTTTCGCGGAGTTCCTTGACCAGTGACTCCATCTTGAGTGATTCCATCATCTTCTCCCAGTCGCTCTTCTCGCGGTAGGTATTGGACTGGATGATCAGAATCTTCCGGATGATCTCGTCTTCTTCTCCTGGCAGTTCTATCTTCGGTTTGTACACGCACGGTACTTTCCGGAAACGTTCTTCCCCCTCTTCGATCAGTTCTAGGCAGCACTTTCTCCGTCTGTGTCCTGCAATGATATAGTCTTTACCGTCTCTGTTCTCGATCAGGAGCGGCTGGAGTATTCCTAGGCACTTAATTGACTGTTTCAACTTCTCAGTATCTTCTGTGCTGTAGAAGTTATCCTCTGATGGAATTAGATCTTCCGGATTGCGATAGACCGTTTTCTGTTCCGGAAGGTCCAATTCCTTCGTGGAACGCTCAGAGAGCATTCCTTTGAGGTCAAATTTCGCCATTCTGGCCACCTCCGATCATGTTCAGATATTCAGTTACCAGCTTTTCATAGTCTTCTGCTGCCGCAGATCGCGGACTGTACAGCGCAACCGGTATGCGTGCAAAGGTGCTTCTTGCCACTACCGCAGAAGCTCTGATTCTGGTGTCCATTGTTGGATAGCAATCCTGGATCACATCCGCTCCCTGTGTATGTGCTTCGTTAAGTCTCTGGTATTTCGATATAAAGCATTTCACATTCTGCAGCTCCGGATTCAATTCTTCTTTGACCTCTTCAATCTGTTCCAGGAGTTCCTTCATACCTTCCAGAGTGTTATCGTCGACCTCGACCGGAATCAGAACGTCATTGGCTGCAGTCAGCGCATTGATTACCGAGATATTGATATCCGGAGCATTGTCTACCACACAGAAGTCGTACTGGTCGGATATCTGCTGCAAGGCTTTTCTCAGTCTGTTCTGCTGCGGACGTACTCTATCCATGGTCACTTCCATGTTTGCGGTCAAGAGTCCGAGATTTGCTGTGATGATGTCCAGATTCTCGTAATCTGTGGCATGGATCAGGCTCTGCATGTCCGGATGACGGTCTGTCATAATCCGGTCGATTCCGTCGCCATCTGATGTGCGGCGATTTAATCCACGTGAGCAATCCCCCTGCTTGTCGTTGTCTACCAGAAGCACGCGGTATCCACGTGCTGTAAGAATATAGGCAATGTTAATACTTGATGTGGTCTTGGCCACTCCTCCCTTAAGATTGATGATTGATATTGTTCTCATACATTTTCCCCTTTTATTTTATTTGGCTAAATGCCATGTCTTTTTCTTGTTAATTTGTCGGCTCGGAGCATCCATTCCGGCTTGCCGCCCGGCGGTATGCTGTCGTACAGGATTTCTCCCTCTGCTGATTGGTAATATTTGTAGTCAACTCCTGCGCGAGTTATGGTTCCCAGGTATTCCATTGACTCCGGATTCTGCTCCGGGCGTAGACTCCACCCTTTCCCCCATAATTCTTCTACATTCATTCTTTCTCATCTCCTCCTGCATCCACGTGGAATAACTGTGTTTCTCAGATTTTCCTGACAATTTATGTGCTTCCGGAAAGGCATGTATCAAATTGTAAATCTGTTTCCATTCGTCCTGGTTCTTGATCGGCTGTTTTTTTGTATCCATCCACCCGGAAGCTGCCATTTCCTCTAATTTTGTTAGTCGGCTGGTCACATAGTCATCCTGCGTGTGGATGCAGATCTGAGAGGGAGCGGTCATGCGAGAAAGCGCTTCGATGAGAGTCTGCAGTGTGGTCTGATGATACGTACCATTCGCGATCGCGAATGATTCTTTCGTCTTTTCCTCATCACGAACAATCGTGGCAAGGACATATCCACATTTTCTCTGTCTTTTCCCCTGGTATGTACTGTCTGTATCCAGGTATATATCTACTTTCCACATATCTAATCTCTTTTCTTGATTTTTACCAGGATGTAATGCCGGTAGGCATATCCCGTAATTGGATTGATACCGGTTTTGACGGATTCCCGGTCTATGTAGTAACCTTTTGGTGATTTTGGATCTCTTACGAGGCCGTTCTTGTCGATCAGAGTTCTTCTCCGGATTTCCTTTTTCTTCGGGTCTTTGCGGATTAGGTTTCTGGAACAGCTGTAGCGTTTCATTTCTTCTTCTTCCCATTTCTCTAAAGGTTTGACGATGTATTCTGCCAATTTCTTATAGCCTCCCTCAACGTAGATAGTGGTGAAATTCACGTGTCCATGTCCTTTTTCGCTCTCCCACAGGTCTGCAATGATCAAATCTGTAGCAGTCTCTTCATTGGCTTCTCGATTGATCAGAATATGTACGTGTGGTCCGCCTCTTTCGCCTATGGCAATACGGGATATATATTTCAGGGTCCACCCCTGTTTCTTGTACTTCTCTCTGGCTTTTCTGATCAGTTTTCTGAGATCTTCTTTTATCTTCTTCCATTTTGGACAGGTTCCTCTTTGATATGTGAGGGTGATCCAGTAATCTCTTTCGCGGAAATTCCACTTAATCAACCTCCTTACATCCCTCTCTCTCTTCCACTGGTTGTGCTTTGCGATCTCCTCAGGAGTAGCTTTTCTTTTTTTCTCTCTTTTCTGTAGGGGAGCTCCGAACCTTCCGGTATGTTTCTCTTCCACTTCCAGAGTATCTCCAAAATCCCATATCTCCCTTACATATCCTATTTCCGTCTTGTGTCCCATAAGCACCTCTTGTCCTAAGTTTAATACGCTTGATCGAGCCTCAAAGAGAGGTTTCGCCCTCCCGGATCTCGAAAAAAGAGCCAAAAATATAGCAGGTATTTCCTGCTTGTCTCTTGACAATCAGGTGCTGTATGATATACTGAATTCAGATGTTTTTTCATACAGCACCTAATTATTTACCGAACCTTTGTAGTTGCAGCTACGAGGTTCTTTTTCTTTTCATTTAACCATATGATCAGCATCATAATGACTACTGTAAGTGCGGCTACACCTGTCAGGAACGCTAACTGTGAATCCCATTCCCAGATTGGAAGGCTTGCCACTATGGTACTGAGCATCAGTGAGAGATTAAGCTCTTTCACACTTTTCACCTCCCTCTATTATGTAATCGCCTCCATATGGATCTTTCTTTAGTTCTGCGATCTCTGCAGCTCCTTCATGTGTACCCAGGCAGATTCCTACGGTGCCATCAGCAAATCTGATCTTCCAGGTTCCTCTATCCGGCTTTTTCAACTTTTTTCTCATACATTGCCTCCAGTGCTCTCTCTACTGTTTTTTTGAGGATTTCTGATGCTTCCTCTGGCGAGATCTCTTTTCTCTCGCCATTGACCTTGATTCTGGTGATATATTCCATCAAATCACCTCCCCCTATTTGTATGGTATGAGGCCTTTCGCTTTATGCTTTCTTTTTTTCTCGGCATCGCGTTCACCTCTTTCCTTTTTCTTCGATTTCTGTCTATTCTGGTTGTGCATATTGTGCTTTATGTTGTGTTCTCCTATACTGAATTTACAGGGCACTGCCATGCCCGAGTAAATTCGAAAGGAGCGATTTCTATGGAAAAAATCACAATCAACGATCTTCGCGAACATCTCGACTATTATTCTGCAGAGTTTCAAAAAATGACCAGTGATCCTTCTATTCCGCCTGAATATCAGAGTCTTTTTGACACTCTTTCCAGAAATTGTCACTATATGTTCTCTGAAATTATTGATTACCTGGATCAGGTTGAATAGTATCTGATTCTTTTTCTGTACCGCTTACCTCAAATTCAATTTTTGTTGGCACGCGGTACAGAATCCTCTCAGCTTCGTCAATCAGCTTTTTTGCTTTTTCCAAATCCTGTAACGCTTCTACTTTTCCTTTTACATTAATCAGCATTTTTTCTCCTTTTTATTCCCTCTTTATAGTTTTATCTTTGAGCGACTACATCAAGCAATTTGATATAGTCGGAGAAAATGTTTGTTCTATTCTTGAATCTTTAAGGAATAGGTCGAATCGTAATGCAAAACTCGACAGTCCTTGTTTTTTCGCAAGGTTCCAGTGTTATTGTGCCTTCAAAGGCTGTTGTTTTTTTCTTAAAATCCAAATCTACGATTTCATCTGCAGCTTTGTTTTTTTCCAGAATTTCATGATATGGTTTTTCCGGAAATTCTTCTCTTTCCATATGTTTCACTTCTTTCTGATCCGACAAAAATATTGACTTTCTTTTCCTCCGCTCCTATTCTTGTATTACAGGACACCACCATGTCCGAGTATTACGAAAGGAATATGATAATTTATGACATCTGAAGAACTCAATCAATTTATTATGGATAATACCTTATCTCTGGTTTCTTCTAATTCAAAGCAAATCGAGACCATGCTTTCTCAAATTGATTTTTCCCAAGATATTAATGTTATTTCATCTCAGCTTGCTTCTATAATCGCAACCACATCTGTCTCTTTAGCAACAGGTCTTACGTTACGGCTTCTTGACAGCTATGGAATTATCGATTTAGAAAAGACTGATATTAAGCCCAATTTCAAAGTTATTTCTGGTGGATTACAGAATCCGGAACACACTTGAGTCCTGTTTTTCCCACCATTTCGGCGGCTGATTTTATCTGGTCAGCCACCGAAATGCTGCCAGTATCTGAGTAGTATTTTTCAATGTTATGTGGAATTTCGGCATTTTCCAAATGACGAACCCATTCAATTAACTGAGGGTAAAAATCTTGTTTTACAAATTCACACCAGTCGCGGTCCGATAAAGCAATATGTAACTCTCGGGAAAAAATCTTATTATCTGCGTAGTCGGTTGTGACATGTAAACATGGTGGATCATCATTAAATGCTGGCGGGTATTGCCTGGTGCTAGGTTCTGTTTTCTTTTTTCGAAAAAACATTAGCTCACCTCCTTCTGGTCTGACAGCAAATATTCCATGGATACTCCAAGATAATCTGCTACTTTCTTGATTTTCTCTATTCCCGGCTGATGTTTATTCCATTTATAAATGCTGCTTCTCGCAAATCCTAATTCCGTTTCCAACTTCATCACTGAAATCCCTTTGCTTTTACAGACTGCTTTTACATTACTGTATATTGCCATTTTATTCCTCCTCTCATTTTCGCAAAATATTGCGTTTTTTCATTGACAAATTACGCAAAATATTCTATATTAAAAGCGTGACCAATATAATATAGACTGCTATTTAAGCATTGGCTTTCGCAATATCTTGCGTAACTTGTAATTTTATTATACACAAGATCTGGCGTATGTCAATAGTAAATTGCGCAA
>ERZ1026860.1863-NODE-1863-length-9924-cov-3.743338_pt1 | contig 9924 bp, 4 predicted proteins | sample MGYA00380160_ERZ1026860 | MGnify/ENA primary metagenome ERZ1026860 (study PRJEB33269, sample SAMEA4719796) | human gut metagenome | biome: human-associated habitat; feature: organic feature; material: feces | place: Cameroon | collected 2013-10 ... | reverse complement strand
TCTGCCTGTCTCGTGGGCTCGGAGATGTGTATAAGAGACAGGTCGTACACGACGGGAATGCGCAGACGCACCCGCGCGCTTTCAATGCTTCCGTTTCGCACAATCGGCATGGCGGAGGCGTTGACGCGTTCCTGTCCGACACAGCGTTCAGGACAAGCGTGCAAATCGGCGGGGGAAGGAGCGGTTTCAGCCCCCGTGAACGCATCGAAAAACTGCAAAGATCGCTGATGTTCGATCAGATAAGCGGCTTCTTTGTCCTGTCCGCCCCACCATGCGGCAATTGACGGCAACAGCAGTTCTTTTCCCGTCAAGTGGCGGCAAATGCCGTGAATGAACGCTTTGAACACGGGGCTTTCCGCCAATCCCGTTCCCAGCGGGTTTAAAACGGCAACCGTTCCCGCGCGGACCGCGTGAACCAGTCCCGCAACGCCCGCCATGGACGCCCCCTTCAATTCCAGCGGATCGCACAAATCGTCGGCAATGCGGCGCAAAATCACGTCAACCTGTTTCAATCCGTCGATGTTTTTCAAAAACACTTTGTCGCCGCGGACGGTCAAATCGGCGGGTTCAACCGCAACAATGCCCAGATTGCGGGCAAAGTAGGATTCTTCAAAGGACAGAGGGCGGTTCGACGACGCGGTCAGCAATACGACGGTCGGAATTTTGTTCGCGGGAGCAACCGAAAACAAGTGACGGCGGAACGTTTCCAAAAAATCGGAAACGGGAGCGGGCTGAACGGCGGCGAACGCTTCCGGCAGGACGCGAGTCGAAACGCGTCTGTTTTTGACGGCGCGTCCGACGCCTTGCGGAATTTGCAAGTGGTCGGCGACAACCCAAAACGTGCCGTCGGGGGCGCGTTCCAAATCCGCCGTGTATTCCGGAACAAAGACTCCGTTTGCGGGCTTCAGTCCGCGCAGGGCGGGAAAATACATCGGATTGCCAAAGACGGCGGCGGGAGGCAGAACGCCTGCCGAAATCAATGTTTGTTCGCCGTACAAATCGCCCAGCATCGCGTTAAAAAGTTCGGCTCTTTGAACCAATCCCCGTGAAATCGTTTCAAAATCCTGTCGAGACAGAATGAACGGAACGACTCCGTGGGCGCGTTTTTCCGACGAATCCGAAAAATCGGCGTGCATCAGCCGCGTTGTTTGTTCGCCCAAAAAGGCAAGCTTTTCCCCGTTGGCCTGCAGTTTTTCCCAAAAGGTTTTCCAATGGGGGCGGGGCGTGCCGTCGGGGGCGAATGTTTCGTCAAACGGCGTTTGTTCAAATGAAAAAGTCATAAAATCCTCTGCTTTTTCGTTTTTTTTAAGACAAAAAAAATAAAAGGTCGTTAAAATCCGTCGCAGGATTTTACGTTAATCGGGAAAAAAGCCAATGAAAAATGTTCAAGCTCTGTTTGCCGCAATCGCGCCGTTTTTGATGATGCCTGTTTTGGGACATGTCGGTATTGTCATGGGTGTCGTCTGGGTTGCGTTTGTGCAAATCAATGTTTTCCGTAAAATCGCTTTATCCTCGAACCAAGCCGCCGCGATTGCCGCCCTCGTGTTCTTGACGGCGTCGCTGCTGGGGGCGAAATCGACGGTTGCTTTGGGGTTTGCCGCCGCGATTGTCGGGTTTCGCGCCGTTTGCTTTTCGGCACAGGCTTTCGCGATACCCTTTGCGCTGTTTTTATGGACCGTCGGCGCGGGCGCGGCGTATTTGTTGAGGAACGAGGCGTTTGCGTATCCCGCGGGATTCATTCTGTGCCTGCTGTGCGGCGGCGTTTACGCCAAACGGACGGCACGGGAAATGTGGGGCGATTTCGCTTTTCCCGCCGCTTTGCCGCTGATTGCCGCTTTTATCGCCGAACGGATCAGGTTTGACGGAACAACGTCGAAAATCATCATATCGACCGTTGCGGGCTTTGTCGTTCCCGCGGTGGCAAGCTGTCCCGTGCGGCTGGCGCTGACGACCGCCGCTTTGTACGTTATCGGGCGGTACGCTTAGCCTTTTTGGCTTTTTTCGCTTTCTTTGCTTTGGTGTGCGGACGGTTTTTCTTGCCGTGGCGGTATTCCGCGGGGTTTTGGAAATATTCGCACGCCCAAAATCCGCGCTTTTCCGCTTTGGCGAGCGCTTCGTCGTCGGCGAATTTTTTGGAATACTGCGTGTAGGCGACGGCGTACCCGTTAAAAACCAGCCATTGGTTCAAGCTGATTTCCGCGCCGTTCCTGCGGATGAAACATTCGCCGATGGTGCGTCCGTAGCGGTCGCGCTTGTCGCCTTTGCAATACAATTTGTCCGTTCCGACGAAATCCGTTAAAGCGGAGGTCGCCTGTTTGCCGCATTCGACCTTTTCCCCGCCGCAGGTGCAGATTTGCGAAGTTTCAGGCGCGTCAACGCCTGATAAGCGGATTTTTTCCTGTCCGATTTTGATTGTGTCCGCGTCAATGATGCGGATGTCGCCTTGGATGACATGCGAACAGCCCGCCGCGACAATCAGCCCGACGATGTATTTTATAAATTTTTTATAGCTGTGTTTTGGTCTGGTCATTTTGTTAAAAATCCGTTAATATCCTGCTTTGGCTTTTAGGAAAACACGGGGGACGCGCGATGTCAAAAAAAATTTTGGTTCTGCTGGCTATGTTGATTGCGGCGCAGGCGCAGGCTTTGACTCTGAAAACGCCGAATCGGGTCAAAACAAACGCGGACAAGCTGGTGTTCGAGTTTTCCGATCCGATGATTGCTTTGGGACAGACGGAGCGCGATGCCAAAGACATCCCGATTGAATTTTCCCCCGCCGTCAAATGCGAATGGCGCTGGCTGAACCAAAAGGTTTTGGGCTGTTTTTTGGGGCAAAACGCGTTAAAGCCCGAAACGGAATACACAATCAGATTCGGCACGTTTACAGGTTTGGACGGGCAGAAAATCTCTCCGAAAAAAGCGGGCTTCACCACTCCCGCAATCGCCGTTGAAAAAATCAAAAGCCATTTGGACCGCTTTGAAAGTCCGCGCCGTCCCGTGTGGCGAGTCGTGTTTAACGCTCCCGTTCGCGCGGAAGAACAGGTGAAATGGCTGGCTTTCGATGGGGTAAAGTCCGTTTCTTTGCCCGCGGAATGCCCCGAATGGGACGATTTTTGCGCTTATAAAATCGACGTGATGCCCGAAAAGGATTTGCCCGCAAACGCCGAATTTACCGTGACGTACAAAGGGGAAACCATCGGGCAAAACAGGACTTTGCCGCCTTTGGGCGTTGTCGGCATCAAGTGCATGGCCGAAAACTGGCGAATCAAGCAATATGGCGTGAACGAGGAAGCCTTTTGTCTGGACGGAGGGTATATCTCGGTCAAAATGACGGACTTGGTCGTGCAGGAAAACATCAGGGACTTTGTGGCGCAAGCCGAAAACCGTTCCGTCGTTTCGATTGAAATCCCGCTGGCGTTGAAAAGCGGACAAACAGCCGAAGTTCCCGTTTCGGCGGGGATTCGCGACCGCTGGGGCAACGCTTTGAGCGAATCCGTGTTGCTGAAGGTTCGCGTGTCAGACCGCGAGCCGCTGTTGCTGACGACTTACGAACAGGGCGTTTTGGAATCCGCCGAACAGACGGATTTTCGCGGTTTTGCCCAAAATTTGGACAGGGCGTCGATTGCGTTCAAAGGCTTTACGGCGGAAAAAGAGGTGCGGGGAAATCAGCCGCTGTTTGACATCCGCCCCGACATCCGCAATGTAAAATATCCGTTCACTTACGGCGTTCGCGATATGCTGGGGGGCAAATCGGGCTATCTGTTCGGCACGTTCGACACCGAACCGAAACGCCCGTATCCGCAAAGCTTTACGGCGATTGTCGCGCCGTGGCAGGCGGTTGTGAAAACGGCGGCGGATAAAACGATTGTCTGGGTCAACGATTTGAAGACGGGCAATCCCGTCAAGCGCGCCGACGTCGAGCTGTACGCGCAAAATCCCGAAGATCCCGCCGCGGGAATCACGCCGATTTCTTCGGCAAAGACCAACCGCAAAGGGATTGCGGAACTGGCGGGCTATGCGGCTTTGGGGGATAAAACGGAACTGCTGAAAAGCTGGACGGACAAAAAAGAACGGCTGTTCGTGCGTGTGGTCAAAAACGGCGAAATAACGGTTCTGCCGCTGACGTATCCTTACGAAATCAGCGCGGGCGCGGTCAGCGATTGGACGGTTTCGACGACGTATGAACCGCAGACAAGGCAAAGCTTGCGGACGTTCGGAATGACGCCGCAGGGAATCTATCGTCAGGGCGATACGGTGGACTATAAAATCTATGTCCGTGCCGAAGGGTTGAAAGCCGCTCCCAAAACAGGGTACGAGCTGTCCGTGTTCGATGCCATGGGGCAGGTCGTTTACGAACGAAAAGATGTCGCTTTGTCCGAATTCGGCGCGTTTGACGGCAGCTTCAAGCTGTCCGCCCAAGCCGTCGCGGGAACATACGAATTTCAACTGAAAGCGGGGGACGACGTCCTGACTCCGATGAAGATTTTGGTGTCGGACTTTACGCCCATGCCGTTCACGGTCGAAACCGACGTCAATTCCGATTTTGCGGCAAGCGGCGACGTTTTGACCGTTTCGGCAAACGCGGCTTTGCTGTCGGGCGGGGCGTTTGCAAACGCTCCCGCGCGTCAGACGGCGGTTTTGTCGTCCGCGCCGTTCGTTTACGAAAACTTTGATTTCCATTCATCCGCTTCGCCCGAGGAAACGCTGCTGGACAAGACGGCTTCCACCGACGCGAAAGGCGGCGTGTCTTCTGAAATCACCGTGCCGAAATCGGACATGGAAACGGGCAGAATCCGTTTGGAAACCCGCGTTTTCGACGACAGCGGGCGGTTCGCGTCGTCCATCAAAGTCATTCCCTATTTTTCAAACAAAACGCTGGTTGGAATCCGCAAGGAAAAATGGTTCGTTCCCGCGGGTGCGGAAACGGCTTTGGACGTTATTGCCGTGTCGCCCGACAAACACCCCGTCGCTGGGGTTCCCGTCAAGGTCGGAGTTTATCAAAAAAGCAACCGCTTGATTCGCGAACGTACGGCGGGGAACGCTTATGTGCTGAAATACGAACCCGTCGAAAACAAGGTCGGCGAGTGCGCTTTAATCAGCGCGGAACAGCCCGTCAAGTGCGCTTTCGTTCCCGAAAAGGCGGGACAGTACAAAGCGGTCGCGGTCATTGACGGTTCGACGGCGGAAACGGAGTTTTACGCCGAAGGGGCGGGCTATGTGCCGTGGGAAGCGAACAAAGACGTTGTGAAGCTGACTTTCGACAAACGGGAATACGCCGTCGGCGACACGATTGAAATGATGGTCGAAAATCCGTTCGAAAACGGGCGGGCTTTGATTACCGTCGAACGGGACGGCATTTTGAAGTCTTGGGTCGAAACGATGGACAAGGGAACGGAAAAAGTCAAAATCAAAGTATCCAAAGACTTTTTCCCCGGCGCGTATGTGTCCGTCAATCTGTTTTCGCCGCGCGTCGCGGATTCGTCCGTCGAACCCGATTTGGGCAAGCCGTCCGAAAAAACGGGCTATGCCAAAATCAACGTTATCGACAAATCGCACGTTTTGGACGTGAAGATAACGCCCGAAAAACAGCAATACCGTCCGAAGCAAACGGCAAAAGTGACGCTGTCCGTTCAGGCAAAACAGCCCGTCGAACTGGCGGTCGCCGTTTTGGACGAAGCGGTGCTGGCTTTGCTGCCGAAGGGGATTGAAGCGTTTAATCCGTTGCCCGAATTGAGCAAAACGGGGGCTTTGGATGTCAGAACGTACAGCTTAATCGCGCAGTTAATCGGACGCCAAAAGGTCGAGAAAAAAGGCGCAAACCAAGGCGGCGACGGCGGTTCCGATTTCGCTGTGCGCGATTTGTTCAAATTGGTCGGCTACTGGAACCCGTCGCTGAAAACCGACAAGGACGGCAAGGCAAGCTTCGAAATGGTTTTGCCCGACAACCTGACATCGTGGAAAGTCGTCGCCGTCGCGGTGACTCCGACGGATTTGGCAGGATTGGGGCAGGCGGACTTCAAGGTCGTTCAGCCTTTGGAATTGCGGGCGCTGCTGCCGAATCAAGTGCGCGTCGGCGATACTTTTGCGCCTGCGGTGTCCGTGATGAACCGTACCCAAGCCGAACAAACGGTCGCGGTGGCTTTGAACGGCAAAGTCAAAACGGAAAAATTAAAACCGTTTGAACGCAAAGCGGTGTTTTTCGATCCTCTCAAAGCGGGCAAAACCGACAAAATATCCCTGCTGTTTACGGCGGACGCGGGCAAGGACAGAGATGCGCTGAAAGTCGACATCCCCGTGCTGAAAAACAGTCCCGAACAAGCCGCCGCGATGTTCGGCAGAATTGACGGAACAGAGGAGATGCCTTTGGATATTCCCGCCGACAGCGTGCTGACTTTGTCGATTTCGCCGACCATCGCGAACGCTATGGATTCGACAATCAAGGCGATGATTGCGTATCCGTTTGGTTGTTGGGAACAGAAAATCAGCCGCGCGTGGGCGGCGGCGAATGCGGGCGCAAAATGGCGGGATGGCGCAAAATTCGCGCAGGATGTTTTAAACGAAATGCCGTCGTTCCAAACATCGGACGGCGGGATGGCTTATTTCTTGAATTACAGCGGATTCGACAGCCCGTATCTGTCCGCTTATACGGGGTATGTGCTGACTCGGCTGAAAGCGAAAGGCTTTACCGTTCCCCCGATTGCCGAAGAAAAGCTGGGCGCGTATCTGCTGCGGATTTTCAACGGGCAAAAAAGCGTTTTGACCCCGACCGCCGTGCGGGCTTTGGCTGTGCCGTATCTGATGGATCGCGGACTGATTGAAACGGCGGATTTGGAGCCTTTGCGCCGCGATTTGCCGAAAATGACCGCCTTTGAAAAGGCGATTCTGTATCCGTATATGCCGACGGATTTGACGGCTGACGTTTATCAAACGTCGGGTGCGGTCATCGTTGCCGAAGAACCTAATCAAAGTTTTGAGGTTTTGCCGTCGCGCGCGAAAACAAACTGCGCCGTTTTGCAGGCTTTGCCCGAAAAGCGGGAACTGGTGAACGGTGTTTTGGCTTTGCGCGGCAAAGACGGAACATGGGGATCGACGCAAGCGAATGCGTTTTGTTTGGACGCGCTGGACGCGTATATGGCGGTCAACGAAACGACGGTCGATGCGAAAGTCATTGCCAAAATCGGCGAAAAAAGGATTTTGGACGAAACGATGACGACGAACACGTTGAAAACGGTCGAATCGTTCGCGCAACCCGAAACGCAAACGTTGACCATGATGAAAAACGGAACGGGCAATCCGTATTACGCGGCGGTGCTGAACTATCCCGTTCCCGTCAAAACGGCGATTAACGCGGGGCTGCAGGTGGAACGGACGTACAGCGTCGAACGGGACGGAGAGTTTGTTGAAACCTCGTCGTTCAAGCGCGGACAAACCGTGCGTGTGACTCTGACTTTGCGCGTTCCCGAATTTCAAAGCCATATCGCGCTGTCCGACCCCGTCGCCGGCGCGTTTGAACCGCTGAATTCGCTTCAAACCGACGTTCGGCGGGACGGATTTTATTTCAAAGATTCGAACTTCAGGCGTGTAACGTTTTTTGCCGAAGAACTGCAGGCGGGAACGTATGTTCTGACCTATGACGCCCAAGTCGTGGCGGACGGCGTCTTTACGGCGTTCCCCGCCAAAGCCGAAGCGATGTATCTGCCCGACGTGTTCGGATTGAGCGCGACGCAGGAAATCACGGTTCAATGAAGCGTTTTTTTGCGGGGGCGGCGATTGTTTTCGCGGTGTTCGGGCTGATTGTCGGGCTGAATACCGCGCCTTTGCCCGACGGTTTGGACGACTTTGCGGCGGACAAGCCTCAATTTCTGGACAATCGCGGAGAACCGCTGAACGTGTCCTATCAAAACAGGTTCAACGTGTTTGACGCGGCGGAGCTGTATGAAATCCCCGACTTGCTGCAAAAGATGTTCATCGCGGCGGAGGACAAAAACTTTTATACGCACCGCGGCGTCGATTGGGGGGCGCGGCTGTTTGCCGCCGCTCAAAACGTCAAGGCGGGGCGCGTCGTGCGCGGGGCAAGCACGCTGACGGAACAGGTCGTCCGCATGCTGTATCCGCGTCCCCGAACGCTGTTTTCAAAAATCGTCGAAGGGGTGGACGCTTGGCGGCTGGAACGGCGTTTTTCCAAAGACGACATTTTGAAATTTTACTTGAATCAAGTGCCGTACGCGTCGAACCGCCGCGGAATCAAACAAGCGGCGCGGTATTACTTTTCCAAATCGCCCGACAGGCTGAGCGTGCGGGAAATGACGGCTTTGGTTGTGCTGGTGCGCGCGCCCGCCGCTTTCAATCTGTATAAATATCCCGAAAAAACGGACAAACTGGTCGGACGCCAGCTGCAGAGGTTTTACGAACAGGGAATTATCGACAAGGTTTCCTTTGAAACCGCCAAAAACGAACGCGTCAAGCTGACTCCGCCCGCTTTGACGGTCGAAGCGCCGCGTTTTTTGGCTTTTGTCAAAAAAAACGCAGACGCTGCGGCAGTGAAAACGACGCTGGATTCCGCCGTGCAGGAAACGGTGCGAAAGCTGACGCTCAATCGGTTGAAGGCGTTGCAAAGAAAGAATGTTCACGCCGCCGCCGCGCTGGTGCTGGAACGCGAAACGGGAAATGTGTTGGCGTGGGTGTCCGAAAGCGTCGATGATAAAACAAAAGATTATGATGCCGTGCTTGTTCCCCGTCAGGCGGCGTCCGTGCAAAAGCCGTTCTTGTACGCTTTGGCGCTGACCAAAGGCTGGACGGACGAAACTTTGCTGAACGACGAACCGCTGAGCCGTTCCGTCGGATTGGGCGTGCATCACTTTAAAAACTACAGCCGCCACCATTACGGGCGCGTGACCGTCAGGCAGGCTTTGGGCAATTCTTTGAACATTCCCGCCGTCAAAACAATCGAATTCACGGGTGTTGCGGCTTACTTTGATTTCTTGAGGAAAATCGGCGTAACGACTTTGGACAAGTCCCCCGATTTTTATCGCGAAGGACTGGCTTTGGGCAATGCGGAAATCCCGCTGTTCGAGCTGGTGCGCGGCTATTTGATGCTGGCAAACGGCGGAATTTTAAAGCCGATACGCACAACCGTTTCGGACGATTATGCGCAAGAACGGGTCTTGCCCGAAGCCGTTGCGCTTTCAATCGCTGATATTCTGTCCGATCCGTTGGCGCGGCAGTTTGAATTCGGTTTGGACAGCGTGCTGAACTTCCCCGTCAAAACGGCGGTCAAAACGGGGACGTCGACCGATTACCGCGACGCGTGGGCAATCGGCTTCAACCGCGATTTCGTGGCGGGGATATGGATGGGCAATCTGACGTACGAACCGATGCACGATGTAACGGGCGCGTCGGGGGCGGGATTGTTGCTGAGGTCGATTTTCACCGAGCTTAACCGCGTGAAAAACACGGGCGTTTTGCAAACGGCGGCAATGACGGGCGGAAAAACGAAGCAGGCGGAACAATCGGAATCTTTTATCGCTGCGCCCGCCGACGGGGCGATGATTGCGGTTGATCCGCGCATTCCCGCCGAATATCAGGCGTACCGCTTTGAACTGGCGGGCGGCGCCGAAAGCGTCGATTGGTTCGTTGACGGGCAAAAGGTCGGAACGGGGCGTTCTTTTTTCTGGAAACCCGTCAAGGGAAGTCATACAGTACACGCCGAAGCCGTCCTTGAAAACGGGAAAAGGCTGACGTTTGAACCGCACGGAATTGATGTGAGATGATGAAAAAGCCCGAATTGCTGCTGCCCGCGGGAACGCCGGAAGCGTTGAAAACCGCGATTTTGTACGGAGCGGATGCCGTTTACGCAGGCGTGCCGTCGCTGTCGCTGCGTGCCAAAACCGCTTTTGACGAAGGGACGCTTGCCGACGCAATCAA
>ERZ1026860.1861-NODE-1861-length-9933-cov-3.717250_pt1 | contig 9933 bp, 9 predicted proteins | sample MGYA00380160_ERZ1026860 | MGnify/ENA primary metagenome ERZ1026860 (study PRJEB33269, sample SAMEA4719796) | human gut metagenome | biome: human-associated habitat; feature: organic feature; material: feces | place: Cameroon | collected 2013-10 ... | reverse complement strand
CAGTGACGCTGACGCGTCAAAGGGTCGTCGAGTCGCCGACCCCTACAAGCAAAGCTTTCCGCAATTTCCTTGTAGGGGTGAGCAAAAGCTGCCTCTACGGTGTACCTCTTACAACCGCTCTGCAAATCCCAATTGCAAAAAGCTTTTATCTTCCCCGGCGGGACGGTAATTTTTATAAGCATATAAAAATTCAAGGACCGCCGGAGCGATCCCTGATTTGATTTGATTTTATTTTATTTTATTTTTCTTTCAACAGCTTTGCGAGCTCGTCCATAAAGGTGTTGATATCCTTGAACTGCCTGTAGACGGAAGCGAAACGGACATAGGCTACTTCGTCAATACTCTTGAGCTTCTCCATCGCAAGCTCGCCTATATAAACGGTTGTCACCTCGCGGTCGAGCGAATTTTGAAGCACGGCCTCTATCTCGCTGACAGCCTTTTCGAGCTGTTCCATATAGACGGGGCGCTTTTCACACGCCTTGAGCATACTGTTGAAAAGCTTGTTTCTGTCAAAGACCTCACGCGATTTGTCCTTTTTGACAACGACTATCGGCACGGTTTCGATTATCTCATAAGTTGTGAAGCGCTTGCCGCAGCTCATACACTCGCGGCGGCGGCGGATTCTCTCGCCCTCGTCGGTGGGACGCGAGTCGATGACCTTGCTCTCTTCAAAACCACAGAACGGACACTTCAAAGCTATCACTCCCTGATAAACGTCTATAATATTTATCGCATAAAAACAGTCAAATGTCAAGCTTTTCGAGCCTGCGCATAGAATCCGTCAGCTGCTCCGTTCGCTCGAAGCCCGAGCGATAGAGCTCGATAACACAGTCACCCGAATAACCGCTATTTTTCAAGAGCGAAAACAGCGCGGCAAAATCAAAAGTTCCGTCAAACGGTGGGATACACTTGTGACTCTCATCGTGGTCGCTCAGATGTATGTGGCAGATATTATCGGAAAACTCTCTGAAAAATTCTATCGAATCTATCCCCGCAAGATACGCCTGCTTGATATCGAGCACCATGTGAAAATCGCTGCCGAGGCGGCTTTTGAGCTCGTTCATAAATTCAAGCGTCTGCCCGTTGTGATGGACAACATTCTCCTGTGCGAGGATTATCCCCTGCTCGCGCGCGTCCGAGACAAGCAGTCCGAGGCGTTCGGCGTATTCGTCCGTGCCGATATTCATCGGCAGCTTCGCGCCGTGGAGCACAACGACTTTTGCGCCTATCGCGGAGGCGGCGGCGTAGTATTTTTTATAAAACTCCCTGTAATCGTCGAAGCGCCGCACGTACTGGCTGAATAAGATATAGCCCTCGGCAAACGAGGTAAAGGGATGCAGAGAGCGGATGCGTATGCCGTTGTCGGACGCTATCGAAGAGAGTCGGCGGAGGAAAACAGGCTCTAACTCCGACGGAGAATTGAAGAACACCTCGGTGACTTTCGCCCCGGCTTCGGCGACACAGCGCAAGGCATCCTCTGTCGCCGCGGGATAAAAGCAGGCGGTTGATATTCCGACGGACATTCTTTTCCTCTCCCTTCCTGAAAAGTAAAAATCTTTGCATTGCGAAAACGCGCACTTCGGGTTAGAATCAGAGAAAACGGAGGTGCGCCATGCGCGGTATAAAAGAAAAAATAACTAAAAATTTAAGTTACATAAATCCCGTTTCACGAAAACTTTTGCTCGGCGCGGTGATTATTTTCGAAGTTCTTTTCACCCTTGCCGTCTGCGCTCTGCTGCTCGCGGGACGCGGACTCGATTATTGGCGCTGTATAGCTCTCGCAAAGGATGCTGTAGACTGTATACGGCCGAGCATGGGAGTCCTGCTTTTCGGTTCGCTGATGATACAGGCTATTGATCCCGAAAGCGAAAAATAAGCAAAAAACGCTTTACATACGTATATAGTATCACAAAAAAACGCCGAATACAATTAATTTCGGCGCTTTTTAACCCATCTGCATATGGACATTTACCGAAAAAGTGTGCTATACTTTTAGGAGCGTTTTTTATTTTGCGCTGCGGAGGGAATATGACAAGGGACAAGCTCATAAAAAAAATTGCGACATGGATAATGATGACGATAATGCTGTCTGTCTTTTCGCTCGATGTAATCTGCGTTGCCATGTGCAACATCTATCAAAGCAGGGTTGAAATCAGCCCGGCGCAGTTTTCATCGGACGGCACTGCCGACAGGATACATTTTCTCAACACCAACAATTCCGACGCAATACTTATAGAATCAAACGGAAAGTTCGCGCTTATAGACTCCGGCGAGGGCGATTACAATCCGCGCAGAAAGTTAAGCTACGACGGCAGCGAGGAGGATGTTATAAAGTACCTCAAAAAGGCTGCCGGCGACTCCGAGGGCAAGGTAACGCTCGAGTTTGCGCTCGGTACGCACAACCACTACGACCATGTCGGCTCGTTCGAGGCCATTGCCAAGGACCCGGACATCACGGTAAAGACTTTCTATCTAAAGCCCGTAAATCACGAGATAGCCCACGAATACGAATACGGGGGCTGGGGCGTTGAAAAAACCTATGAGGACACCGTAAAGGCGTTCAAAAACAGAGGCACAGTTGTTACCTCCGACATACCGGACAAGCCGTTTAAATTCGGAGATTTCACGCTGACCTTCTACAACACGGCGCTCGATGACGAGCGGCTTCACGGGCAGGGCGAAAACGCCGAATCCGTCGGAACGATGGTCGAAAAGGGCAAAAAAAGCGCATTCCTCGCCGCGGACATAACGAGAACCACCGGACTCGAGGGCTTACTTCTGCCGCAGCTTCATAAAGTGGATCTGCTCAAGGTCGGACACCACGGCTACTACGGCTCGACATCGCCCAAGTTTGCGAGAGGGCTCTCGCCCGAGATAGCGATAATCACAAACAGACTCGGGAAGATATATCCCGATATCAAATGGACGCTGACGATGGTAAGCCACAGCGCGATTTTCGCAACGGTTGACGAAAACGGAATTATAGCGGAGTTCACGGACGACAACGAGATAAAGCTTTCGAATCACGCGCAGGACTGAAACCATAAAAGCAGGAACCGTAGAGGTTCCTGCTTATTTTTTATGCGCCGATTCGCTTAATTTGACGCGCCGCGTCGATTGAATTGTTTTCGTCCATTTCGGGGAGCTGATTCCAATAGCGCTTTGGCATAAAGCTCATGCGGCAGCGGGGATTGTAACGAGCCTCTATGGCTACCGTGTCGTAAAAATGCTTCCACAGCGCGCGGAAATACAGCTCCTCGTCCCCCGCCCGCGGCTGCTCAAAGCCGTCAAGGTGGATAACCGTTTTCTCTCTGTTGTGCCAGACGAGCGCTTGCGAATGGGTCTTGTCATATATCAAAAACGATTCGTTAGGGTATCGGTCGCAAAAATGCGGGGCGAGCAGAGGCAGGACGGAATTTTTCGGCTCGATTACGGCAGTCAGGGTGTTATCCTCGCTTATGCTGAAGCGGACGAAGCCCGCGTATTTATGGCTCTCCTGCTTGAGGGCGCGGACGGCTTTTGTCAGGCGCGAAACGGTACCGTCTGCGAGCATACGCAGAACGCCCGCGCCGTAGTGCATCGCCATGTGCACAAAATCATTGATAAGCGTACCCCTGTCCTCAAGACAAGTGAGATAGCCGAGGCGCACAGTGTTCCAGACATCCGCGCCTGTTTTTTTGAGCCCGCGGCGCACTCTGTCCGCCTTTTGCGGGTCGGTGTCAACGGTTTTTGAAGAAAAGAGAGTCGGCACGAACTCATCCTCCGCGACTATAGAACACGGCAGCTCGCGGCTCTCGAAGCTCTCGAAAACGGCTGTCAAAAGCCCCTCGAACGAGCCGTCGTATACATATATTACATCTGACCGTGCAGACATTGTACTACATCCTCTCTTGTTATCATATTGTCGAACAGGCTCAGCTGCTCGCCCTGCACATTCGGCAGAAGCGACCGGCACCGCTCGGAAATAAGCGAGTTTAAAACTCTGTCGGGATTCACGTTGAGTCCCGCCGGATATTTGCCCTTGCAGGTTATGAAATATTGGGCGCGTTTGAGCACCACGCCGAGCTTTTTGAGATCCTCGAAGCTCAGCGGCGAGATGCGGCGGGCGGTCAAAATCCGCTGAACGCTCTTCACGCCGACGCCCGGTATTCTCAGCAGTTCTTCCCTTGTTGCGCGGTTTATTTCAAGCGGGAACAGCTCCATATGATTGAGCGCCCAATTGCATTTCGGGTCTACATAGGGGTTCAAAAACGGATGCTTTTCATCGAGCAATTCATTTGCGTCGAAGCCGTAAAAGCGCAGAAGCCAGTCGGCCTGATATAGCCTGTGCTCGCGCAGGAGCGGCGGCTCGGTCGTCTTTGCGGGCAGAAGCGGATTTTCGACTACGGGGATATAAGCTGAATAGAACACGCGCTTGAGCTCGTATTTCTTATAGAGTGCGGCGGAGAGCGACATTATTTTGTAATCGCTGTCGGGCGTTGCGCCGACTATGAGCTGAGTGCTCTGACCGCCGGAGGCGAAGCGCGGCGCGTGCTTATATTTGACAAGCTCCGCCGAGCTCTCCTTTATCTTATTTGTAATAAGCCCCATGGGGCGGAGTATAGACTCCTTTGTCTTATCGGGCGCGAGAAGCTGCAGACTGCTGTTTGACGGCAATTCTATATTGACGCTCATTCTGTCTGCGAGCATACCCAGACGGGTTATCAGCGCGTTGTCCGCGCCGGGGATGGCTTTTGCGTGGATATATCCGCCGAACCTGTATTCCTCGCGCAGGATGCGCAGCGTCTCTATCATACGCTCGCAGGTATAATCGGGACTGCCGACGACGGCGGACGAGAGAAAAAGTCCCTCGATATAATTGCGGCAGTAAAAATTTATCGTAAGCTCCGCAAGCTCGCGCGGAGTAAAGGTCGCGCGGCGCACGTCGTTCGAGACGCGGTTGACGCAGTATTTGCAGTCAAAGATGCAGGCGTTGCTCATGAGAACCTTCAGCAGGGATATGCATCTGCCGTCGGCGGCGAAGCTGTGGCATATACCGCACGCGGCGGCGTTACCTATCCCCTCGCCGCCCGAAGATCTGTCCGTTCCGCTGCTCGTGCAGGCGACATCATATTTCGCTGAATCGGAAAGTATCTCCAGCTTGTCAAACAGATCCACGTTCTCACCAGATTTCAAACATTTGTTCGTACACATTATACATCAGAACATTTGTTTGTGTCAAGAGCTAATATAAAAAATATCGGCCGCGCCTAAACTTCGGGCACAGCCGATATTATTTTACAGGATGATGCAGATGAGTCCGCTGCACCCCTCGTTAATGACTTTTTCGAGCGTCTCTTGCAGTTTCATGCGCGCCGCGGCGGGCATACGATAGAGTTTGTTGTGCAGTCCCTCGTTGACGAGCTCATGCAAAGACTTGCCGAAGATATTCGACTCCCATATCTTTGTCGGGTCCTCTTCGAACTCCTTGAGCATATAGTTGACAAGTTCTTCTGACTGGGACTCCGAGCCGACTATCGGCGCGACTTCTGTTGTTATATTCGCCTTCATCATGTGTATCGACGGAGCGGAGGCGCGCAGGCGCACACCGTATCTGCCGCCCTGGCGCATTATCTCCGGCTCTTCGAGGCTCAATTCATCGAGCGACGGCATGACTATTCCGTAGCCCGTCGCCTCGACCTCGTCGAGCGCGCCCTTGAGCCGCTCGTATTCGCGGCGCACGGCGGCAAGTTCGCGCATGCAGCTCATCAGATCCTGCTCGCCGGAGATTTCAAGCCCCGTCTCCTCGGCGAGTATCTTATAGAAGAGACTGCCGTCTATCTGCGCCTCTATCCGCGCCGCGCCGCAGGACAGATCCATCTTCGCTATCTTTGCGCCCGTCACATACTCACACGAGCAGATATCCTCAGCGAGGTGTTTTACGTCGCGGAGGGTGCGAAGGTTCTGCGCCGCTTCGCTCACGGCGCTGCAAAGTCCCGAGCGCAGCCAATGATCGCGGCTGAGGGTCATAGCCCAGCCCGGCAGACCGACGCTGACTTCTGTGACGGGGATCTCGAAGAGCACCTGGGTGAGAATCTCTTTTATCTCCTCCTCGCCTATCTCGAGGCAGTTCACGGGCATGACGGGCACGCCGTATTTATCGGTCAGCGACGCCGCCATATTTTTGACTTCGTCGGACTCAGGATTCGTGCTGTTCAAGAGGACGACGAACGGCTTTTTGAGCCCTTTGAGCTCGGATATCACCCTGCCCTCGGCTTCTTCATATTCGCTGCGCGGAATCTCGCTTATCGAGCCGTCGGTCGTTATGACAAGACCTATTGTCGAATGTTCGCTGATGACCTTCTGCGTGCCTATCTCCGCCGCCATATTGAACGGTATCTCATGCTCGAACCACGGGGTTTTTACCATCCGCGGGCTCTCGCCCTCGATATAGCCGAGGGAGCTCGGGACAATATATCCCACGCAGTCTATGAGCCGCACGCGGAATGTCGCCTCCGCCTGTAGCGATATCTCAACCGCATTTTCCGGGATAAATTTCGGTTCGGTGGTCATTATTGTGCGCCCCGCCGCGGACTGCGGAAGCTCATCGGTCGCGCGGTCGCGCACGCTCTGGCTCTCGATATTCGGCAGAACGAGGGCATCCATGAAACGCTTTATAAACGTTGATTTTCCGGTTCTGACAGGGCCGACAACGCCGATATAAATATCGCCCTGAGTGCGCTTTGCAATGTCGCTGTAAATATTTCTCTCCTGCACGGTTATCCCTCCTCAGACTCCGGGTATCAGCAGCATACATTTCTGCGCCACCGTTTCGCCCGTTATGCCGTTTTCCTGCTCCACCGCTTCGACGGTCGTGTTATACCGCCTCGCGATATCCCATATCTCTTCACCTGCATCCGCAAAATAGACTGTCAGCGCGGCGCCGCCCGTCTTTTTGCCGTCGGAATCGGAGCATTCTATAGAAGTGACGGTCTTGCGGCGGACGCTGTCGAAGATACAGCCGGAGATATTCATCTCAACCCTGACATCGGCACTGCCCGAAGCGCAGGCGGCGCTCGCGGCGGTTATCTCGATACACGGCGAGCACTTGAGATCGCCGCACTTTCTGACTGCTCGGCGGTATTCGTAGTTCGTCTGCCGCTGGGCGTAGCAGGGCTGGGATTCGGCATCGGTATAGAGAAAATGGAGCGTCAGTTCGCCGGAGATTATTATTCCGTCGGAGTCCTGCGCCACGCTCTTGGATAAGTCGGAGCACCAGAGAGCCAAAATCTGCCTCACCTCCGGCAGATCCTGCGTGCAGCGGCAGGTGAAAGTATCGTTGAACTTATCGGCGATGACCGCAAAATCGACATTGCGGCTCTTTGTTTCAAGGTCGCAGCAGACGGAATAGGCATCGGTGACGGTCGGGAAGCTCAGCTCGCGATAAGCCTTGACTCCCGCGCCGACGCGCGCGCTGATATCAATCAGTCTGTTGTCGCCCGCCTGGTCGGCCTTCGGCAGAACTTCGAGCGAAGTGACGGGCAGGCATACGCAGCAGGTGCAGTCCTCGTCTATTCCCTCGAGATTTATTATCTGGCTTATCGGCATGGAATGGCCGAAGCTGAATATCTCGCCGCCCTCGCCGCGGCAGACCGCGCTGACGGTGAGTTTGTTGCTGATGACCTTTATCTCCTGCGCGAGCGCCGCCGCCTGCGCGCTCAGCACGCAGGACACAGCCGGGTCGCCGTCGGGCAGAGGCACGGTCTCGCTCATCGGGAACGCAGTCTCGGTGCAGGCAACGAGGCTTGCAGTACGGCTGTCGCAGCATCTGAGCTGGATTCCCGCGCCCTCTGCTCCGGTTATTATCTCTTCTTCTTTTACGCCGGATATGCCGAACGCCACGCTGACCACGGCGTGGATATCGAGCCTGCGCGGGCTGACGGCACGGCAGTTGGCATACTGAGTATAGGCGCGCACATTCACGCAGCAGTTTTCGTCCGCGCCCTTGAGCTCGGCATATTTTGAAAACGGATATGTCTGCTCAAAGCAGCAGACCGTCCCCTGCACGCCGGCTGAGCCATCCGCCGTCGCTCTGTCGCCCGCGGTCTGGACTGCGGTTATGCGCGGAGTGACAAGGCACTTGAGCACGCGCCTGATATCCGGGCAATAATCCGGCAGGGTTATATCGGCATCTATCGGCTGTTCCGCAGTGCAGCTGCCGAACGTCTCTTCGACACCGACCGACTGCGTTATAACGTTGATTTGCATCGCATTCCTCTCCTTAACAGAAAATGTCAATGCATTTATATTCCGCCCATGTCCCGCGTATGATAAAAACCTGCGCGGTGTTTTCAAACGTGTTTTAGCACTCTTTTAATCAGAGTGCTAAGTATTTACAATTTGTTCATATATCACTGTATTCTTTTTTAACAAAGCAGGGGTACTATATAATCAAACGAAGGGAGCGAGAGCCCCAGGAGAAGAAAGCGAGTGAGTCCGATGGAAATCGGAGAGCAGTCAGACAAATAAAACAATCACTTCATTATGAATATCAATACACAACAAACGGAGGAATCAATTATGTTTGAACTTACACCTTATGAACGTAGACATCAGCGTGCACTCTTTAATCCTTTCAGAGATATGGAAAACTTCGAGAAGAACTTCTGGGGCGACATGGCCGCAACAGACTTCAAGACTGATATAAAGGACAACGGCAAGGAATATGTGCTCGAGGCGGAGCTGCCCGGATTCAAGAAGGAAGACATTCACGTCGACATTGAGGACGGCTACATGACCATCAGCGCAGAGCGCAGCAGCGAGACCGAGAAGAAAGACGACAAGGGCAACTTTGTCCGCCGCGAGAGGTCTTACGGCTCGTTCAGCAGGAGCTTCGATGTCTCGTCCGTCAAGACCGAGGACATCACTGGCGAATACAAGGACGGCGTTCTGACCCTGACGATGCCCAAGAAAGAAGAAAATGTGCCGACATCGAGGAGAATCGAAATCGGCTGATAAAATGCAAGCGACCCCGGAGGGAATACCCTCCGGGGTTTTGCGTTTTTATATGTGCTTTTTATAAGAGTTACTTCATCCCGTGCTTTTTCATATAATTCGCAATGCAGTCGAGCTCGCTGAAATATATTTTTTCGCCTTTCACTTTCATGAAATGCTCATGCCCTTTGCCGAGCAGGAGGAGGATATCCCCTTTCTGCATATGGTCGAGGGCATATTCTATTGCCTCGGCGCGGTCGGTTATCTCGACATACTTACCCGCTCCGCCGCCTTTTTCGACCCATTCGGCTATCTCGTCTATTATCGCATTCGGATCCTCAAAATCCGGGTCGTCGCTCGTGATTATAATAAAATCGCACATCTTCGAGCTGACAAGACCGAGCTCCTGCCTGCGGATGGTCGCTTTGTTGCCGGTTGAACCAAAGAGCGCAACAACGCGGTTGGGTTTATAATCGCGGACGGTCTCAATGACGTTCTCCATACTAAGGCCGTTGTGCGCGTAGTCTATAATGACACTGTAATCGTCGCTGACATGGACTATCTGCATTCTGCCGTCGATGCTCACATGGGAAAACGCCTCGCGCATTTTTTCAACGGGAATACCCATTTTGCGCAGGAGCGCGACGGACGCAAGGACATTGTAGACGCTGAAAAATCCCGGCATGCTGACCTGTGCGTGCCACGGGGAATCAAACCTGCTCTTGCAGTCGAATTCTATGCCGAGGAAGCCCGGGCGGCGCAGAGGATTTATATTTTCTGCATAGTAATCGCACTTTTCGTCGAGCCCGTAGCTTATCACCTCGCCTTTTGACGCGGCGGCGATATCATCAAAAAATGCATCGTCGCGGTTGGCGACAGTGAAGCCGCTGTGGACATATAGCTGCTTTTTCCAATAGGCGTATTCTTCAAATGTCTTATGCTCTTTTCCGCCGATATGGT
>ERZ1026860.1860-NODE-1860-length-9934-cov-4.117218_pt1 | contig 9934 bp, 27 predicted proteins | sample MGYA00380160_ERZ1026860 | MGnify/ENA primary metagenome ERZ1026860 (study PRJEB33269, sample SAMEA4719796) | human gut metagenome | biome: human-associated habitat; feature: organic feature; material: feces | place: Cameroon | collected 2013-10 ... | reverse complement strand
CATCCGCAAAGTCATCTTCAATGACCCGGCAACTATTGTCCTGTGGTCGGATGGCAGCAAGACCGTTGTGAAGTGTGGCCCTGAAGACAGCTACGATATGGAGAAGGGCCTTGCCATGGCCATCGTGAAGAAGATGGCTGGCAATGACAACCGTTTCCATAAGGTCTTCAAGCAGTACCCGAAGAAGAAAAAGAAGGAGACTGGTTCTGTCGGCGCAATCACGGATATGATGGCCGGTCTGAATCAGGCTGCGGCAATTACGACTAAGACTGTGCATGAACTTGCCCATATGGCAGCCAGCAAAGCCGAGCGGGGTGAATAAAAGTGAAGTGCCCCTTTCAGAAGTATGAGAGCGAATATTCATCGCATGAAAAAGGCCAATTCATGGATTGCTACGAACAAGGTTGCATGGCCTATCGGCCTGAGAAAGAGCTTCCTGGTGGAGCAACACTCGAAGCTGGTTGTCGGCTGATCGATGAGTATGTCGAACACTCAACGCCATTCAATAACTACACCACATTATAAATAAGGTAAGGAGATTGATATTTATGTACCAGAAGCGTCAGAAAGTAAACATCGATGATACCCGTTTCATCTTCCAGACCAATTTCTCCGGTGATCCCGCCCGTGATCGTTTCGGTTCGGACAAGCGCCGCGTCAACATCGTGATTCCTACGGTTGCGCAGGCCATGGATATGAAGGCGATGGGCATCAACGTAAAGGAGACCCACCCGAACCCCAACTATACCTATGATGAGCCGTTTGTGCCGACCTACTATGTGCCGGTCACGGTTAATGTTGATTCCAAGTGGCCGCCGCATGTCTACTGGATCACCTTGCAGGGCAAGCGCCTTTTGTGCACGCCGGAGACCATCGGTCAGCTCGACTTCATCCGTGTCAAGAACGTCTGCTGCCAGGCAAATCTTGTCGAAAAGCGTAATGCTCCCGGTGAGTATACTCTGTACGCTGATGTGATGTACGTGGAGCAGGCCCCGGACAACGACCCGTATGCAGACCGTTACGCCAAGATGGCCGAACCCAACGACCCGAACGATATGCCGTTCTAAGGAGGAGAGCGCATGAAGAAATTGTTTATCAGCTGTCCGATGCGCAACCGCACGGAATACGCCATCAAAGCATCCATGGAGCAGATGCATCGGATTGCAGAGGCTGTCTTTGGCGAAGAGCTGGAGGTCATTCCGACTTATTTTGAGGGTGATCCTCCTGAGAATAGCAACCAGGCTCTCTGGTATCTCGGTGAGAGCATCAATAAGATGTCGGAAGCAAACTACTTCATCGGCATCTACGATGAGGACCAAAGCTATCGCGGCTGCATCATTGAAAATCGCACGGCGAAAAGCTACGGCATTCCGTCCTACATTGTTAACATCAGCTTCATTGCGCCGGATGTCATCGAACAGAAGCGCATTGATAAGCGCGTAGCAAACCTCGAAATTTATTAAATGATATTTCTGAGTGCCGGGGTCAGTCCTCGGTTGAATGATCCAGTCGGTGAGTGCCCACGTCGCAATTGGCGTTCTCAAAGGAAACAGCTCGATTTATATTTTGATTTTGGGAGGTTGAACGTATGAAAGTCTTGAGAATCCAGCCCAAGAAGTATCCTGAAGTTATTGAAATCGACGGCTCCCTCGAATCTCTTCAGAAAGAAGTGGCCGGCCCGATTCAGGCGGTCTACCCGTGGGACGATCCGGTTGCGCTTATCTGCAATGAGGAAGGAAAACTGATTGGTGTTAACTTTAACCGGACTCTCATGGATACGGATGGTACACCCATTGATGTGATTGCCGGTACATTCCTTATTGTAGGGTTGACGGAAGATGACTTCGGCGACCTTTTGCAGGAGTACATCGACAAATATGAGAAGCTGTTCCACCAACCGGAGAAATTCTGGCATGAGATCGACGAACAGGGAAGAACTCATCTGAAAATCGATTGCTGTGATCCGGAAGAGTAAAACGCTCTGAAATCAAACAATCTGGAGCCGTGGAGAAATCTGCGGCTCTTTTTATTTTGGGTCAGTAGCTTAGTCTGGCTGAAAGCTGGCAGCTCATAACTGCTTGATCGCGGGTTCAAATCCTGCCTGACCCACCATGGCAGTATGCCTGATATTTAATTAAAAAGGAGAGCGGACTCGATGACTATTTGTGAAGCACTCACGGAAACCCAGCGTCGGATCATATGCGATGGCATGAAAGATAAGAATCGTACCATCGACAAGGAACTTGAAGATCTTGACACAATTGCAGAAATCACCTTGCTGAAAATAAAATACAAACCTATCAACGCGAAAAATACTTGATGCTTTATGAAAGGAGATGGTTTGAATGACCAGACAGGTTTATATTTATGGACTTGGCGGAGCCGATAAAATGTATCGAGTATTGGCTTGCCATTTCATTACGGAGGAAGAGATTACAATTAACAATCTTGTATATTGGGCCTCTATGCTGAGATTACATAATCCCAGTGTGGAGTCGGTGTACGCGATTGATAATTATCACGGACTGCGGAATGATTGTAGGGCAAGCATGTACAGAAGTACAATCGAAAACTGCGCTATTTTCAAGAACATTCTGGAAACACAGGGCATTCGACTTTAGGAACGGGAGAGCTGCAGAGAAATCTGTGGCTCTTTCTTTTTTACGAGGTACTGACATGGAAGACAAATTGCGCACATGGAAAGTCTTTGAGCACAATGGAAAAGAGCTGTTTGCCTATACGCTATTCGGCGAAGGCGAGGATGAAGAGGAGGCAACGATTGCGTTACTGGCATACGAGAACCATTGCCGTCCTGAAGCTATTCATGTACACAAGGAAGTGAGGCGAACCAAGTGTCTGGAGTAGCACTGTATGATTATCAGCAGGATGCAGTCTACCGAATGCGAAATGGCTGCATTTTATGCGGTGGTGTCGGCAGCGGAAAGAGCCGGACAGGGTTAGCGTTCTACTACATCAAGAATGGAGGGCGGATCAATACTAAACGGTATGTGAAGATGCACGATCCTCCGCAGGATCTGTATATCATCACGACGGCCCGCAAGCGAGACACGCTCGAATGGGAAGAAGAGATGATTCCATTTCTGATGACCACGGATGAGAAAGTGGCTATGTACCATCATAAGGTCGTGGTAGATTCCTGGAACAATGTTCATAAGTATATCGGGGCGAAAGACGCCTTCTTTATATTTGATGAGCAGAGAGTCGTTGGCAGTGGTCAATGGGTCAAATCCTTCCTGAAAATCACGAAGGAGAACGACTGGATTCTGCTCAGCGCAACGCCCGGTGACTGCTGGACAGATTATATTCCGGTGTTTATCGCCAATGGGTTCTACAAAAATAGGACCCAGTTCAACAATGAGCATGTGATCTATTCGAGATTCTCCAAGTTTCCGAAAATCGATCGGTACATCAATACGACGCGACTTGTCAGATTGCGCGATAGGATTCTTGTAGATATGGACTTCAAGCGTCCAACGACACCGCACCATGAGACCGTGTATGTGGATTTTGACCGGCTAAAGTATAAGGAAATCCATAAGTCTCGCTGGAATCCTTATGAAAATCGACCGATTGAAACGGCTAGCGAATTTTGCTATTTGCTGCGGAAACTGGTGAACACCGATCCAAGTCGTTCGCAGAAAGTTCTTGATATTTGCATGACTAGGCCAAGGGTCATAATCTTCTACAATTTTGATTATGAGCTGGATATTCTTATGAATCTGCCCTATGGCGAGGATGTGGAAGTAGCGCAATGGAACGGCCATAAGCACCAGCCAATCCCTGATGGTAAGAAGTGGGTATATCTGGTCCAGTACAATGCGGGTGCAGAAGGTTGGAACTGCATCAAGACGGATACTATTGTGTTCTACTCGCAGAACTACTCCTACAAAATTATGGAGCAGGCAGCCGGTAGAATTGATCGGTTGAATACACCGTATGCAGATCTCTGGTTCTACCATTTGAAGTCGCGAGCAGGCATTGATCTGGCAATCGGTCGAGCTTTGAACGACAAAAAGAAATTCAATGAGAGAAAATTTTATGGAGCGTGATGTTTATGAAAAATACCGAAAGGGACTTGGCGTTTTATGTCATTGATATCTTCGAGGATCTACTGGACGAGAAAGGCATTGATATTCCTTGCGCAGACAGCAGCGAGGAAGAGGATAGGCGCAAAAACGAAAGTGCAGCAAGAATCTATGGCACGGAATACGGTGATCTGGTTGACCGCGTTGAAGCGTTGCTGAAGAAGGGGATGAAGAACAATGTGTAATCCGTCGAAGAAGACGATTAAGAAGATCGAGCGGATGCTGGTGAGTAGGTGCAAGAAGGTCAAGAAGTTTGAACAGACTCACCAGAACTCCACGACTGCCAACTATATGAATAAGGAACCGACAGAACCGGGATTTCAGGGTGTGCTACAGATTCGTGGTCGAGGGCAGTTCCTCGGCGTGGAACTCACGAAAAAGCGAGAAGATGAATACACATACGGCTGGTTCTATATTCGCTCACCCGAGCAGATTTGGGGGATTTTGAAATGAAAACAAGCTGCGATTTAGAAGAGATTGAATTAGAAATGCTGAACTATGCAAACAAGGACGAACTAGCCAACCAAGTTATTAGACGGGTTAATTCTGACCCTGAGTTTGTGCACTTTATGGCTCTGACTTGCAAAGCGATTATGCTCAAAGAAAGTTAAGGTGAAGCAAAATGATTAAAGATTCTGGAGACCGCACCGAATTTGAAACCGGTGCCAAGCGTGATATGCACGCAGGGAAGGGGCGGATGGACCTTCTGCCTTGGTACGGCATCATGGAAGTCAGCAAGCACTGTGAGGAAGGTGCCCTGAAGTACGGCGAGCATAATGTGGACAAGGGCATCCCGTTGCATTCGCTGCTGGACAGCGCTGCGCGGCATCTGGCAAAGTACATGGTCGGCATGGACGACGAGGATCACCTGCGCGCTGCCTGCTGGAATCTGCTCTGGGCACTGAACCAGCGGGTGACGCACCCGGAGTTGGATGATAGGTTTGCTGTGAAGGCGGAAGAAGATAAGAAAAAGAACTACCAAGTTCTCTGTCCTAATTGTGAGGCTACGATTATTAAAGAAAATGGCCAGATTTGCGATTGCGTGGGATGGCGAGTTGACGTTTCCAACAAAAAAGTTGAGCTAAAATGTCGCTTCTGTGGCCAACATGTAATTGTTCAGAGGAAAGATATTCAAGATGAGCGGCTGGAGGTAAAATCTGATGAATGACTGGATGCGCGAAGTGGACTATGCGACCTACTGCCCGAAATGCAAGAACTTCAAGGTGCCGGAGACGGACGAGCCTTGCAACGAGTGCCTGACAGAGTGTGCGCGGGAGGGGACGGTGAAGCCCGTGAAGTTTGAGGAGAAGACGCGAAAATAACAGTATATATTATGGAAGAACGTAAGTTGTTCAACTGTTATTTTAGGAGGTACATGGATATGAACGACGTTGAAAAAGAACTGTTGATCTGTGAAATGGCAGGTGTTTTAGAGAAACTTGAAACAGAGATTGAGTACGCAAGTATGCACTTGTGTACTACTGATCTGTTCGGATTGAAAAATAAAACAGCTAAGTGGAAGCAGATGATCGACAGAATTGAAACAAAAACTGACGAATATCTTAACACTGTAGAATACTTACCAGATGAAGTTAGCAAACCGTTCTAACAGGCAGTGAGCCGTGGAGAAATCTGCGGCTCTTGTTTTTATCATTGAAGGGAGAAATTTATATGCAACGCATGAATATCAAATGTTGCCATTGTGGGGACTATACGCCATTTATTACCGAAGAGAACATCGAGGTTGTTCCTCAAGTTAATCTCACAAGAACCGATATGGCCATTTTGGGCGATATCGCTGAGGCATTGGCGGAATGCGGTTGCTTAGGTGCGTGTGATTTCTTACGCAGGGTTCAGAGTGAAGTGGTCAAGATTGTAGAATATCAGGAAGAGTGAGTAACAAAATGAGAAACATATCAAAGAAAACCTGGAAGCTCCGGGTCTGGAATAGAATGACGGAAATCCAAAAACTGGATTATCTTCTTACGAAAGCGGGCATTACGCATGAGATGGGAAGAAGATTTTCTGAGAACGATAAAAACCGGCCTGAAGTTTGCGGCCCTGGAGCACTGCATGATGGTGGTTATCAGATTACAGTTCGAGATAAATCCGGCGCATATCTGTGGGATGCGGTATGCGGTTGGTGCACTTACGGGTTTCCTCGTTTACTCGAGGCGTGCGGGCGAGCGCTTATTGACCATGATGATGTCGAGGGCTGGCTCACGGCTCGTCAAGTTATGAGGATGTGGAGGTGTAGAAATGCTGCGAAAAATCGCTGATTTTATCAAAAAGATATTCCGCATGGAGCCGATCCCGACAACGGTTAATGCTCTGCGGGAGGCTTTGCAGGCCTTGGAGGTGGCTCGGAATCACTTTGAGAACTGCGAACCAGAATTTGTGGATGCGGCTATTTTTGAGTTGAACGCTGCGGAGTGCCGGGTGGATGCTGTTAGGAGGTGTGTGGGATGATAACATTCTATTTTCCAGCTTATAAATGCAGCTTATGCGAACAGAAATTCAATGATGGGCTCTGTTATGTTGGCCTGGCAGATGCTCTAAATCATGTGCCTGAATTGAAAAAATATGAACCGGTTCACCACTGTGAGCATGGAAATATTGGCTTCGGAAAGTTTGCAGGGTTTGAAAGGGTTGATAAAAATGACTGATGTTTGGACGAAAGTTGGCAAATTTCTCGGCCGGGCTATTGCGCTGACACTTATTCTGTGCGCTTGGGCCATCATTATTGCATTCACACTGAAGGTGCTTTGGTTTATCTGGTTTAGAATTCTGCTGTGAGGTGAAATATGAAAAAACACACCTTTATATTTTTCTGCACAGACAACGGTGGCGGCTATCAGAGCTTTGAAGTCAGGGCGACCGACAAGCAGGAGGCTATTGAAAAGGGTATGAAATTTGCCAAGAAATACGCCTGCGGTGACATCTGCGGGGACTGGGAGTGTAAGTTGAAAAGAGATGTGAGCGAATAAAAAATCCTCCATCAGAAATGAATCCGACAGAGGAACGCGAAATATTCGTGATACTTTATGAGATGATTAGTCTCGAAATTATATTTTGGAGGTATAAAATCATGAAAAAACTTATTGGCGGCGTGGCGATTATTACTTGCATGGCATGCGCGTGGGTAGGCGGCTATGTTGCTGGATTCAAACAATGTGTATTGGATGTAGGTAACAACTGGCCCTTGCCGGACGACATGGAATGCGATCCTATTGAGCACCGACTGGGTTTTGTCAAGGTTATTATTTCAAAAGAAAAAGTTGAGCACTAATTGACAACAAAGAGCTGCGGAGAAATCTGCGGCTTTTTATTTTCTTGAAATGCGTGAAAGATTACTCTGGGACATTCCGGTGGCGAAAGCGGCTTGCATTTGAGTGAAACCTGCCTTCAGCAAATCCATGGCGACAGCATTACGTTGAGCTTTGGACATATTTGCAGGAACATCAATGATTGTGGTGATTCTTGCTCCATGTTTCGTCACACCTTGCATGACAGTTCGTCCAGCAGTTCCAGCGACTTGAACAATTTTTGCCCCAGTCTTTTTATTAGTACCGAAGGTAGCGGAAACAACTTTTCCGATACTATTGAAGCCAACTAATTTGTTTCCCATGATAATCCTCCTCGTGATCTATCACGTTTAGCGAGCACTTATTGAATCTAATTATACCAGAGTCACTTATGAATTGACAATATTACGGAGGTAAACATTTTATGAAAATCATTGAACCTAAGTACGAGATCCTCACTGATATTTCTGAGGGTGGCATCAAAGAGCTGCAGCAAATCGAGCGAGTGGCCCGGGTTTGCTACAAGAGCGAGGATAAGATCACGCCAGATGGCGAGTCGGCGAAGAAGCTGGTGCGCTTTCTGGTGAAGCAGGAGCATGAGGCAATGTTGGAGCATTCGCAGCTGAGCGTGCTGTTCACGTGTGACCGTGGCGTGGCCAATGAGCTGGTGCGGCACCGCATTGCATCGTTTGCGCAGGAGAGCACCCGGTACTGCAACTATGCGGGGGAGAAGTTTGGCGGAGAGTTGAGCTTTATCATCCCGCATTACCTGTTTGATTATGCCGGAAGCGAGAAAAGCCGAAGAATGTACGCCCAGTGGGAAAGTTCTTGTAAAGATGATGAGAACTATTATATGCATCTGATTGATCTCGGTCTCCGTCCCGAACAGGCGCGTTGCATGCTGCCCCTGTGCCTGAAGACCGAGATCGTGGTGACAGCCAACTACCGTGAGTGGCGCAACATCTTCAAGCTGCGTACTCCTGTGGCGGCCCATCCTCAGATGCGGGAGCTTATGTGCCCGCTGCTGAAGGAGCTGCAGAGTAAGATCCCGGTGGTGTTCGATGATATTTACACGTACTGGCCGAAGGATGAACAGACACGGATGGGGAGCGTGGAGAAGTGATGCGAATTGTGCTGCTCGCAAGTCTTACTTTGCAAGCTATTAACATTTGGATGTTTTTTACTAAGAATGCGGATAAAGAAAAGCAGAGAATCATCGGATACACTGGTTGGTTCTTGCTTCTGATTTACATGATATTTGGATGAGGTGATTAACTATGAAAAATCGTATTATTTGTGTTTTTACATGTCTGATGATGCTCGTCGGCTGTATGGTTCTGTGTAGCTGCTCTGAAGCAGATAAGGTGAATCGGAACATTTCCAAGCAGGCTAACTACTTTGAAACTGAGCGCCGGATTACGGTCTATAACGCCCGCACGGACAACGTTATTCTCGAGATGGAAGGCGCTATGTCCATCTCGAACAATGACAACAACGAACTTGTGTGTACAGTGAAGACCGGTCCGAACGAGTATAAGAAAAACTATATTTATCTGAACGAGTACACCATGTATGTCGTTGAGGACATCACCGGCACTCATACTGATCCGTACCACTATAAGCTTTACTTCCACACGGATATTCTGCCGGACGTGGAGGTAAGGTCGTGAGTATTATGATAAGATTTCTGCTTGCCGCTTTGATGTGCTGTCTGTATATGCATGCTTTATCCATGGGTTTCAAGATTGGCGCTCGTACTAGGCGAGAGGGCAAACTTGTGCATGTGACTGTGCCGGGAAAAGATATTCTGAAGTGTATGCTGGTCCTCGGGTGTGGCATGATTACGGCGTTCACTGTACGGTTGTGAAGGGGGGATGAACTTGTGACTGACAAGACACGAATTTTGCTGAGAAGCTTTGGTTTAGAGATGTTCCTTGTGAGTTTTGAGACACTCGGTGAGGCAATCGATATTGCACGGGAGAGTCTTTTGGAACCTGGATATCATCGTGACTACTATGGTATTCTCGGCAGCCGTTACGGAGTATCGCGGAAAAAGATCAACGATGATATTCGGCGCGCGGTCGCTGTTGCATGGCGGCTTCATCGGGATGTCATGGAGGAGACTCTTGGCGAGATTTATGAACGGCCCCCGACACCTCGCAGATTTGTTTATGCTGCGGCTGACTACCTGAACAAAAAAGAAGCAGAGGAGGTGAACGACTAATGAAAATTGGCATTGACAGCAGCTAGAAATTGGCTGAAAAAGGACATCGGCGAATCGTTCGGCGTCTTTTTTCTTTGCCCACTTTTTTCTGGGCAAGGAGGTGAAAAAATCGTGAGATTCTATTCTAGGTTAGAAAATCGGATGTTTTTATTCACAAAATTTTCACATTTTCTGGCCATTTGCCCACTTTTAAAATCAAAAGTGGGCACGATTTTTAGAGAAAATATAGCGTAACCACGTTATATTTTTGAGCAAAAATGCCTTTCTGCCCAAAAACCCACTTTTATTTCTATTTACAC
>ERZ1026860.1858-NODE-1858-length-9951-cov-19.742017_pt1 | contig 9951 bp, 10 predicted proteins | sample MGYA00380160_ERZ1026860 | MGnify/ENA primary metagenome ERZ1026860 (study PRJEB33269, sample SAMEA4719796) | human gut metagenome | biome: human-associated habitat; feature: organic feature; material: feces | place: Cameroon | collected 2013-10 ... | reverse complement strand
CTCAATATCATCTCAGCTAATTGCTGAAATGGGTGTCCCATTGCGGAAAACAGGACAAATGGCGAGGATGATAGAATTCAGACAATCTTACCCGAATTAAGTGAACAGTTTAAAGGGGTTACAATTAAAAAGCTAAGGGGACTAGCAAATACTAGAAGAGAAACGAGACACTATGTTCAACAATCAAACAAATCGTTAAGTCATCCAACGATGTCAGAAGAAGAACTGAAACTGTTCTATTCTATGACCAATCAATTATGTCTGAATATCCTCCGACGTTCATTGGGGCTCGGTTTAGTAAACTTCAGTACAGATTAAGCTTGTTCGCAATCCGTATCTTGCAGATTGGCAAATTATAGACGGTAAAGGCCCATTTCAAGGTATGGCTGAATCGTCGAAATGACTCTCATTCGTTTAGCATAGTCCATGAGCAGAGAGATGTTTCGTTCTCTTCGATGAAGGTAGTTGCTTAGGATTTCGACAGCTACGTCTATCCCTATTTTATTCCGGAACTTAATGGCATCGCACACGCACTTCTCGATGCAGAATATCTTTACTTTATGGTTGGCGATTACGACCTCTTCAACGCCCATTGAGCAGTATTTTTCTTCCCAATAACAGAGAATGATGTCCGTTATTTTGGGTGCTACGATCTTCCTATGTTTTTCGATGGCGATATAGAATCCGTTGGGGATCTGTGTCGTCAGGTTATAGTAGTTCCAAGCAGAATACAGACAGATCACACCTCCTGGAACAATCCGTTCTATGTCCATCATCATTGTTGTCTGTTCTTCTGGAAGAATATACACACCATTTTTAATCCTGATGATATTGCCGGAGTTTAGCTCTTTATTGATCCCATAGTACCCTCGGGGCACGCTCAGCTCACGCGTCCGTATCGTTCCTCCACGTGCAGAGATATCTTGTAGAAGATTTGTCACAGGGTGTATTGTTCGCAACAAATATACGGCTAATTATTGAAATAGCCGTAGTTTTTTATAATCCGAGGAGTAAAGAAGCGTCTTGAACGTTCAACCCCCACTACTACATTAACGAAGAGATGGTCACGGATGTGGCCCTGCTATTAGAATAATCTATCTTCCTCGTTTATTTGAAGCAGAAAAAACCTAACTTTGTGGAAAATAGTTTTGCATGAGAACGATTGAAGAGCAATATGAACTCCTTGAGGGCCTCCTCGCGATTGCAAAGCGAGGAGGCGAGAATGGTGAATTAGATTGGCTGGAGTTCAAAACTAACATTGCAGAACAGAGTGCAAGTATTACCTACGAAGGTGTTGGAAAATACATCTCTGGCATGGCTAATATTGCTTGTGTCAAGTACAAGGATTATGCTTATCTGGTTTTAGGAATCGAAAATGCAACCTGGAATCCAGTAGGGACAAATCTTCGGATGCAGGATCAGAAAATCAACAATCAGGATTACCAGCTATGGCTGAGAAAGCTAGTTGAACCGCATATTCGTTTTGAATTTGAGGAGTTTGATTATAAAGGCAAGCATATCGTCATTTTCGAAATCCCGGCGGCAGTTGGAGAACCTGTCACATTCAAGGGTGAGGCGTACATTCGAATCAATAGCAACTTGACCAAGTTGAAGGATTTCACAGACTATACGCGTCAGATTTACTCTTCTCAACAAGATTGGAGTGCTCAGATCGTAAAAGATGCAACACTTGATGATCTGGATCCAAGGGCTATCGCCCGAGCCCGAGAACTATATATAGATAAGCATCAGCACCTTGCAAGTGATGTCGCTTCTTGGGATGACAAGACATTTTTGAATAAGGCCAAGATTACTAGGAATGGTAGGATTACAAATACCGCAATAATTCTTCTCGGAAAGGAAGAAAGTGAGGTATTGATTTCACCTGCGGTTTCCAAAATACGTTGGATTCTTAAAGGAACCGATGGTGTAGAACGAGACTATCGAATCCTATCCTGCCCGATGGTATTGGCCATCGATGAAGTATTCCACTTAGTTCGTAACTTGAAGTATCGGTATATCAATCCAAATCTAAGAACCCTGTTCCCTGAAGAGATTGACACATACGAACCATATGTGATTCGAGAGGCGCTCAATAATGCAGTTGCTCACCAGGATTACTCAAAGAGCGGTGTCGTGAATGTCGTCGAATTCGATGATAGGCTACTGTTCACTAATCTGGGCAGTTTTATCCCAGGGTCCATCCAAGCCGTATTGCAAGCTGACTCACCATGGGAGAAGAATCGCAACCGATTCCTTGCAAATGCCATGGTTGAACTTAAAATGGTTGATACTATCGGTAGCGGCATTAAGAAAATGTTTCGCTTACAGAAAGGCCGCCTTTTCCCGATGCCAGATTATGATTTCAGAGATGGTCGCGTGACTTTGACTGTTTTTGGAAGAATAATCGACATGAATTATACAAACATTCTCATGCAGAATGCGGACATTTCGTTAGAAGAAGCAGAAATGCTTAATCGGGTGCAGCTAGGCAAGCCGTTGACTGACTTTGAAATTTCCCATTTGAGAAAGAGACACCTTGTTGAAGGCCGTAAGAATGCCCTCGTTCTCGCCAAACCTCTCGCACAAGCGACGGGAAAGAAGGTGGAATATTCGAAACATAAAGGATTAACAGACAAAGCCTGCGAGTCTCTCATTATGACGGCCTTACTGGATCATGGAGAATTATCAAGAAAAGAAATCAATGAATTGTTAAGTAATTCATTGTCCGATATTCTAACAGACAAGCAGAGATATGATAAAATCTCAAATATCTTACGCCGGATGAGGCTGAATGGTCTTATTACAAATAGAGGAGCAGGGAATGTCTCTTTCTGGCGAATGGTGAATCATTCGTAAAGTGCGTCAATTACAAATGACTTACAAATAGTTTTACGAAAAGGATTGTTTGTGAAAGACTGATAATCTTAATGTTAGCCCTTTTGTAAGTTCGGGCATTTCTTGGGGTTTTACAAATGGAGTCTAAAAAAGACCGATATGAAAGATCGGGTTAAAGCGAAGAGAATTGCGAGGTACTATGACCAATGCAGGTTGCCGATGTGGGCAAATGTGTTGGGCATAGTATTATTGGTCTTCGGTCTCGTGGCGGCTGGCATAACGGCCATCTTCCATGATAAGTATTCGTCGATCTTTGGCGCATGGGAATCTACCCTAACAAATGTCTGGTTCATAGCTTTTATCGCATTGGTGGGCGTCGGCGCTTTGATCTCGCTTGGATATCCACTCTTGACGTTGATTGGCGCCTGGATCTGGACATTATTCGCAAAGCCGGAGCCGGATGTTGCCGAGGAACAGCCAGCTCCTGAAACGTCTGTGGTCAAGGGGGTGGCTCCTACTGTTGAAGAGAACGCTCCCGCAACCGAACAGCCAGAGCGAGTCATCATAAACGAGGCCCGCCTTCGTACCATCTTTAACTCGGACTTTATGACTAGCTGGTCAGCCGAGCCTGGTAAGATGTACGTTGATAAGGTCGTCGAAGACCTGCAATTCGTCCGTGATAATTATAAGCAGGGGGCCAAAGATAAAGTCCATTTTGCTGATAAACACATCATCGAGATAGCCGATATCCTTCATAAGAACAAGTACTTCAGGAAGGTCACCAACTCATTTACTGAATGGTGTTGCACGATGTTCGATTGTCTGTCGATCGGCTTGCCTGAGCGCGATAATATCAAGAAATATCAAGAGTATTCCGACCAGGTCAAGAAGCGTTTCTACTACCTTCTGTAAGGAAGAATAATCCGGAGTTGACTGGGAATAATCCGGAATTATAATCCGGTTCGTGCCGACAATTGATTGATTATCATTCAATTGCCGGCATTTTCGTTTAATCCCTTTCTTTGTTCTACCAAAAAAACCATTATATGTTTGTCACGGCCATTCAGGAGCCGTGAGATTTCCGACTACGCGTTCCGGAGGCCCAAAGCCAAATGAGATCCCCATCGGAAAGGGGATCAAGAAAGGCAGAATTCCAAAACATATTTGACTATGGATATGAAATTGGACTTGTTCGAGCTCCTCCGGGAATTTCCCGAAGCAACCTTGACCGTTCACGCTGGAGACCTGGGTCATTTCGCCCGGGAGCTCCTGGCCGAGGCTCGTCAGGACTTCGAGCGCGAGCGCGCTGCGATTGCTGAAGGAAAGACGGAGGAGTACCTCACCCCTGAGATGGTCAAGACCCTGCTCAGGATTTCGGAGAGCACGCTCTACCGAATGGCGAAAGCAAAGATCCTCGTCCCTGTGTTTGTCGGCGGACAGAAACGCTACCGGCGTTCCGACCTCGACAAGATCCTAAGCCCCTCATAGCGATGATGCCTTTCACGACCATATACAAGTTTATGTGGAAGGACCTGGGGCTCCACGGCGCCGAGAAGGAATTCTTTGCGGTCATCTACGGCTTCTGGCGGAGAAGCAAAGCTCCGGTGGAAATCCCGATCAGGACCGTCACGGAAATCACCGGCCTGAGCCGGACCTCGGTCATCATGGCCAAGAGGGGCCTGCTCAAAAAGGAGCTCGTCGCCGCCCAGGAGATCCGTGGAAAGCCCACCCGCTATGAGGTTCTAATCCCGGACCCGTTGGAAAACAGAACGGGTGCGGATTCTGAACGGGGACCCGTACAGAAATCGAACGGGTACCCGTCCGGAAACTACACGGGTGCAGAGACTGCACCCAAATATATTTGATAAAAACTTGCTACTCGTTAATCAAGAAGATAGGGGAAAGGATAAGATTGTCGAATCCACAAAAGGGCAAAAAGTGGTTGGGTTAGACGAATCCATTAACCTCCTGGCAACAAAGAACTCGTTCGCTGAGGCGGTCTCTCAAGACAAAATCTCAATATCTAAAGAGAGTTGGGATAATTTTAAATGTATTTTTGAAATTATTAATGAAATTCTGTTATTGCCGTCTTAAAGGTATACATTGATATATGTCGAAATTTCTTGTATTCCTCAAAAACAATTGGCAAGAGGCTGGCAAATGGCTAATTGCTGCTGTATTTGGTTTGATCTTAGGAAAAGCTTGTGATAGAATATGGCCTGAAGACCCCGTAGTAGTTAAAGAGGTTACTGACACCATAAAAATCATTCATGCCATTTCGCCTTTGCCCAGAGAGACTGATAGTTTGATGAAAGAACAGATTCAGCAACAGCTTCTAAACATCAAGCTATTGAATGAGTATGATTCGTATATAAAACAAAATAAATCATCTGTATCGGATATACCATGCAAACTTGTTTTTGGGAATCCTTATCCAAACAGTAAAGGATATGTCCAAAAGAACTCGTCTGCATTGTGTCAAATATCATTGAAACAAGATAGAGAATACATTGAAATCACATTTGAGTACTTACATCCTGACTATGCAGGACTAGTGAATACCCTTGGTGTTAAGGTATGTAAGATTGACAAAGTCAAGGGAACAAGGAATTATGTAATGGATCAGAATTTTGAACCTCAGAAAGGAGAAAGAATGTTCATAAAGATTATTAACAGCTATGGGGCGGGGGACTATGTGATAGATGCGGGTTTTATTCTAAAGGAAGACAAGCTTAAAGAATACCCGGTATTTTATTCTCGCTCTTTTTCACTACGAGAAAGTGTTTCTCATTGATGGGCAACGCCAGCTAAAGTCGGCAAAAACGGCCCCAAGTCGCCAAAAATTGAGACACAAAAAGAGCTAACCACTGAAAATCAGCAAGTTAGCTCTTTCTAGGGTGCCCCGAGCGGGGGCATATCCCAGGACCCCTGCGCTTGCTGCGCAAGCGCGCTTTCTCAACCCCAGTCACTTCGTGACAGCCCCTTTCAGGGGCATGCCGGCTCGGCAAGCCTCCGCCGGGCGTCTCCGCTGCTTCGATGTCTGCGACATCTCGCTGACGCTCCGCCGCGCCGCTTGTGCGGCCCCCTCCGGGAGTCTCTTTCCGACTTTGCAGAGCAAAGTCCCGCGAGGACGAAGGCGAAGTTTACATAGAAGGCAAAATCATTAGCAACTTGCTGATGAATTGAAAGAGAGGAATCGTCAAGGGGTTATTGACGATTCCTTCTTGTCTTGAAACCCACTTGCCTCTTGGCGGTTAATACAGGAATCCGAAAAGCCAGAGAGGGATCTTGTTACCGCGACCGAACTCGACACCATCAATAGCCAGGAAACTGCTCTCGATATCCTTAATCTGATTGAAACTCTTTTTGGGACCACCCACCTCGAACAGATAGCGGTCATCTACGAGGAAATCACCTCTGTCCGGATAATTGACCTTGCACACGCGGCTTAACTGGTTGTAGAAAAAGGTTTCCCTGATTGTCCCGATTTCGGGAGCACTGGACAGGGCATACATCAAGTTAGGGTTATCCAGGAACAATTTGTCGGGTGACGACATCTTCTTGACGGCCTTGACGTTGGTTTTGAGCTGTCCGATCAAGGCCGCCCTTTCCAGCAAATCCAAGAGTTTGAGCCCCTGTTCGCGGTTGACCTCCAACTGGGTGTAGATATCTTCCATCTTTGGAATGAAGGGGACCTGTGCCGCGACGATATACAGAAGCTTCTTCAGTTTCTGCACAGTTGCGTACTCCACTTCCGTAACGGCCGGGATGTCCTGCTCGATAACCTGTTTGCACACCTCTGCCAACCGTTCATCGAACCCTTCCGGGTCCTCTTTGTAGAAAGGATAGTAACCCTGATGCAGATAGTCATCGAAATAATCGAGCACGTGGACGTTGTTTGTGATTTCCGTAGCGATTTCCATGTGCCGGGAGAGGATATCATCTAAACTGACCTTGTCCCAGGATAGGATACCCTCGAATGCAAGATACTCCCGGAAGGACATCCCGTTGATTATATTCATTGTTGCCCGGCGTGACAGGTCTGCATTCCCTTCGTCAATCTGAAGCATCGAACTGCCCGTGAACACGACATTCATGGAAGGATAGTTGTCATAGATGTTTTTGATGCCCCACTGCCAATTTTTGTATTTGTGGACCTCGTCCAGGAAAAGGTGTGTCCCCCCGTGGATGTAGTGATACTCCACCAGGTCGTCCAAGCTGTTGCCGTTGAACCAGATATGGTCCAGCGAGGCATACAGTACTTTACTGTCATCGGGGAAGGCCTCCCGGATATGCTGCTTCAGCAACGTGGACTTTCCCACGCCCTTTGGGCCCTTGATACCAATGATCCGTGGCTTCCAATTAATCCGGTCGTAGATCTCGCGCTTGAAATCGAGGCTTATCTGGGAGACCAATCTATGTGAATTTCTATACAGTACGTCAGGATTGAGTTCCATAATAGATGCTTTAACGTCTAAGCAAACATACAAAAAATCTTGAAAGATTGAAATTTTTCCGAAAAACAATCTTGGAGGATTGTTGTGACGGGCCTTCTGGTATTTACGCATAACTATTTTATACTTTCTTTCGAAATCTAAAGCGAATGCACGCACACAGCATTAGCATTTGTCAAAAAAATGTTTCTTGGTAACTACTCAGGCGCGCCGGTCCGCTGATGCGGACTCTCTAGTCAAGCCATTCAGCGATGGCCTTCTGCCGGGCATATCCCCGAACCCCTGCGCTTGCTGCGCAAGCGCGCTTTCTCAACCCCAGTCACTTCGTGACAGCCCCTTTCAGGGGCATGCCGGCTCGGCAAGCCTCCGCCGGGCGTCTCCGCTGCTTCGATGTCTGCGACATCTCGCTGACGCTCCGCCGCGCCGCTTGTGCGGCCCCCTCCGGGAATCGCTTTCCAATTTTGCAGAGCAAAGTCCCGCGACCGCGCCGGTCCGCTGATGCGGACTCTCCAGTCAAGCCATTCGGCGATGTCTTTCTGCTGGGCATATCCCCGAACCCCTGCGGCTTACTGATCTGACACTTTTAACATGTCCAAAGAACCGCGCCCCGAATTAAAAGCATACACAATATCCTTATCAAGCGCTATGCTACCATAGACTCCTTCCGGCAGGCGAATGACTCGTACTGGTCGACCGGACGGTATGTCTACCTCAAGAATCCTGTCCACACGATATTGCTTTCCATAACGCGGGCAGAGAAGAAAAAGCCTTGAACCAGAAATCACCGCATCCTGGTGCAGAATGTATGCCGAGTTTTCCTTGGTGGGTCTGGATGCAATATATGCCATGTTCTGTCCGTAGAATTCAGCCCCCGACAGATCGATTTCTCTCTCCAGTACACCGGCTGAAGAATACTGTCTGGCATACGGCAGCATCATGTATACAGCGAGTGGCTCTCCATCATTGTCGAGAACGCAGCAGCCGTTCATTATTGAGGTCTTTTTATCGGAGCCAATGCGGCGTGGCTTTCCGAAAAAAACATCCCCTTCCGGCGAGCTCTTCACAATAAGGCTGTCAGAATTCCGCAACGGCATCCAGAATTCCCCGTCCCGTTCATACCATCGATAGTCGTAAGGGACAAAATCCAATTCCCTTCTGTCTTGAAATCCCTCCTTGCTATATATCTTTACTGCCTGCGCCGGCGAATCATGGATAAAAACATCACCACCATGCAGTGTGAAAGAGAAGGGAGCAAGCAGTTCTGCCGGCCCCCGGCCACCACTGCCGAATAACCATAAATCTTCGAATTTCTTGTCAAGTGACAATACTTGGCGTCTATCTACGTCAAGTGCATATATCCTTTCACCAGAGACATTCAGGTGCCTGAGATCCGAGAAGAATGAGGAATCCGGCAGGGCTGTTATCTGGGCCAACTCAACTGCGTCTACCTCATGAACAACATTTCTGCTTTGGCAAGCTGAAACACAAAGCAGAGCAATAGCCAACAGCGAGGACTCAACTGATTTCATTTAGAAGTTGTTTTGGATTTATTTGTCATAAATTTTATGAAGATTTTTCTGTCAGAGTTTTTTCTGGATTTTGAGAAAGATAGTAGAACTATCTGACCGAAAAAGCCAGGAAAAAATATGGCGAAAAAGCAAGTAAAAGAATTTTCAACATAAATCAAAACAACTTCTTAGCATTCAGTTGTGTGTCCATCACAAGTTACGGACCCGCCGGTCCTGGAGCATACGGTTCCGGTACACTCTACATATCCACCTCCCACCCAACAATTTACACGCACAGCGCAAGAATACGGCGATTCTGATGAAGCAAGTGCTTCAATGTCAGACATTTTCCATAAAACTATCTGTTTAGTAAGCAAAAAAACAAGTTGCCGCAGATTTGGCAAAGATTTTTGTGGATAGATTTCTTTTTGAAGAAGGAGCGTGCCGATGGCACATGACTGATAAAAGGGATATAGAAGACCAAAAAGATTGACCAAGGTGATGCAACTTATTATTTGACGATTACTTAGCATGCTGATTTTTTTGCAATGATAATATTATACATTAGTATTTGCAAAGTTTAAGCATTACTTTCACTTCTGAAAACTGGCGCAGAGAGTGAAAACGCCCCTGGTGCGCACCGCGGTGTTTCACGCGCCGGAGGATATTCCACAGCCAGACCCGCCGGACGAGAATGCATTCAGGTGGCAGCGTAAACGCCGAGACAGGCTCACACCTGATGGAGACTGACGCGGCAAGGCCACCCCGACAGACCCGCGTGCCATTCCGATTATGTCGCGCGGAGGTTTTCACCAGTCTCGGTCATGACAGGAGGCCCTGCAGGACTCTCAAAGCAGGATGCGCGTGACCGACATCCCCTGCCAGACCCTGTCGGTCATGCCGACCACGGCCAGAACGCCGTCTGGAAGGGGTGTCCTTGACCGAGCCTGACGGAATTCTCAGCGACCGCGGAGGAACGGTGACAGACGCATGGCGACTGAAGCATCAGGAGTTTCCTGATGTGACTGCCCCGATATATGAAAGGCCTCACCTTTTTCCGGTGAGGCCCTTTAGTTGTTGAATATGTCACACGACACTACTCGAACTTGCTCTTGTCGATAACGATTCCCTTAATACTTTTGCCATCCGTC
>ERZ1026860.1857-NODE-1857-length-9960-cov-5.422211_pt1 | contig 9960 bp, 7 predicted proteins | sample MGYA00380160_ERZ1026860 | MGnify/ENA primary metagenome ERZ1026860 (study PRJEB33269, sample SAMEA4719796) | human gut metagenome | biome: human-associated habitat; feature: organic feature; material: feces | place: Cameroon | collected 2013-10 ... | reverse complement strand
TCGACGAATGCGGCTGCCGCCGCAGGGACCGCAGCCCGGAGGAGCTGAAGGCTCTGCTCCACCGGCTCAACCGCATCGAGGGGCAGATCCGGGGCATCCGCAAAATGGTGGAAAACAACGCCTACTGCACCGACGTTCTGGTGCAGGCGGCAGCCGCCAAGAGCGCGCTGAACGGCTTTACCCGGGAGCTCATCGAGCAGCATCTGGGCACCTGCGTGGCGCAGGATTTGAAAAACGGCGGCACCGAAAAGCTGGAAGAGTTCATGTGGATCATGAATAAGCTGATGTGACGCGTTTTTCTTTCATTCCTATTGCATCGGAGGCAACAATGGAACAATACAACGTAACGGGCATGAGCTGCGCGGCCTGCTCTGCCCGGGTGGAAAAGGCCGTCAAACAGGTGCCGGGCGTCACCGCCTGCTCGGTGAGCCTGCTGACCAACTCCATGGGCGTGGAGGGCACAGCCAGCCCGGCGGATATCGTCAAGGCCGTGCAGGATGCTGGCTACGGGGCCAGCCCCAAGGCGGCAGGTGCAGCGCAGAGCAGCCCCAGCGCCGAGCTGGATGCACTGGCCGACCACGAAACGCCCAAGCTCCGGCGGCGGCTGATCGCCTCGCTGGGCTTTTTGCTGGTGCTGATGTACTTCTCCATGGGCCACATGATGTGGGGCTGGCCGCTGCCTCACTGGTTCGACGGCAACCACATCGCCATGGGGCTCGTCCAGCTGCTGCTGGCAGGCATCGTCATGGTCATCAACCAGAAGTTCTTCATCAACGGCTTCAAGGGCCTCCTCCATGGGGCCCCCAACATGGACACGCTGGTGGCGCTGGGCTCCATGGCAAGCTTCGTGTGGAGCACCTACGCCCTCTTTGCCATGACCCGCGCCCAGCTGGACGGCAACGACGCGCTGGTGATGCACTACATGATGGAGTTCTACTTTGAGTCCGCCGCCATGATCCTGACCCTCATCACCGTGGGCAAGATGCTGGAGGCCCGCTCCAAGGGTAGGACCACCGACGCGCTGAAGAGCCTGATGAAGCTGGCCCCCAAAACCGCCACCCTGCTGCGGGAGGGCGCCGAAGTGACCGTGCCCATCGAGCAGGTGCAGAAGGGCGACGTCTTCGTTGTCCGCCCGGGCGAGAACATCCCCGTGGACGGCTTGGTGCTGGAGGGCATCAGCGCCGTGAACGAGAGCGCCCTGACCGGCGAGAGCATCCCGGTGGACAAGGCTGCGGGCGACAAGGTCTCCGCCGCCACCACCAACCAGTCCGGCTTTTTGAAGTGCGAGGCCACCCGCGTGGGCGAAGATACCACGCTGGCCCAGATCATCCAGATGGTCAGCGATGCCGCCGCCACCAAGGCCCCCATCGCCAAGATTGCCGATACCGTGTCGGGCTTCTTCGTGCCCGCCGTCATCTCCATCGCCGTCCTCACCACCCTCGTCTGGCTGCTGCTGGGCCATGAGCTGGGCTATGCGCTGGCCCGGGGCATCTCCGTGCTGGTCATCAGCTGCCCCTGTGCCCTGGGCCTGGCTACGCCTGTGGCCATCATGGTGGGCAACGGGCTGGGGGCCAAAAGCGGCATCCTCTTCAAGACCGCCGCTTCGCTGGAGGCCGCAGGGCGCACCCAGATCGTGGCGCTGGACAAGACCGGCACCATCACCAGCGGTGAGCCGAAGGTCACCGACATCTTCCCCGCCGAGGGCGTCTCCGAGAGCGAGCTGCTGACGCTGGCGGCGTCGCTGGAGCAAAAGAGCGAGCACCCGCTGGCCAAGACCGTGCGGGCCTATGCTGAGACTGAGACGGTCGCCGCCCCCGATGTGACCGACTTTGCCGCCCTGCCCGGCAACGGCCTGACGGCGAAACTGGACGGCATGGAGATCTTCGGCGGCAATGCCGCATTCATTGCAACGAAAGTCGAGGTGCCCGAGGCACTGCAGGCTGACGCCGCCCGCCTCGCCGCCGAGGGCAAAACGCCCCTCTTCTTTGGCGGGGCAGGCCGTCTGCTGGGCGTCATTGCCGTGGCGGACACCCTCAAGGAGGACAGCCCCCGGGCCATTCGAGAATTGCAGGGTATGGGCATCCGGGTGGTGATGCTCACCGGCGACAACCAGCGCACCGCCGACGCCATTGGCAGGCAGGCGGGCGTGGACGAAGTGATCGCGGGCGTTTTGCCGGACGGCAAGGAGGCCGTCATCCGCAGGCTGCAGGAAAGCGGCAAGGTGGCCATGGTGGGCGACGGCATCAACGACGCTCCCGCCCTGACCCGGGCCGACATCGGCATCGCCATCGGTGCAGGCACCGATGTGGCCATTGACGCGGCGGACGTGGTGCTGATGAATTCCAAGCTTTCCGATGTGCCCGCCGCCATCCGGCTGAGCCGCGCCACCCTGCGCAACATCCACGAAAACCTCTTCTGGGCGTTTATTTACAACGTCATCGGCATCCCGCTGGCTGCAGGCGTCTTCATCCCGCTGGGGCTCACCCTCAACCCGATGTTCGGTGCCGCTGCCATGAGCCTATCCAGCTTCTGCGTCGTGAGCAATGCCCTGCGGCTGAACCTTTTTGACCTGCACAGCACCAAACACGACCGCAAAGCCAAACCCGTTTCGGCTCCCGCCGCCTCCCCTGCCCCCGTGGCCGAGGAAACGGCTGAAGATAAAGAGAGTAATGAAAATACCAATCAGGAGGACAATTCCATGAAAAAGACTCTGCATATTGAAGGCATGATGTGCGGCCACTGCGAGGCCCGCGTGAAGAAGGCTCTGGAGGCCCTGCCCGCCGTCAGCGAGGCCGTGGTCAGCCACACCGCCGGCACCGCCGTGGTCACCCTGACCGAGAACGTAGACATCGAGGAGTTGAAAAAGGCCGTCGAGGATCAGGATTACAAGGTCCTGGGCATCGAGTAAGCATCTCCGATGCAGCAAAAACACCGCTGAGGCATGTCGCTTCAGCGGTGTTTTTTGCTTTTATTTCAGGACTTTCCGAACCGAAAGCTTCTGGATGCCGTATCGTTCCATCAGCTGCAGGGCGGCGGGAGTCACTCTCTCGCCGCTGACGGTGATGGGGATGGCGGGCGGGCAGGAGACGGTGGGCAGAGCGCAGATGCGGCCCACCGCATCCTTTGCCGGGATGAGCTCCTGCGGGGCAAAGATGGCCTCGCGGATGGTGCAGCCGGGCGGCGTTTGCGCCTGCTGGCGGGCCAGCGCCCGGAAGAGGGCCGCATCGCTCTGCACGGCAAGCGGCGGGCGCTTGGGCAGGGAAAGCAGCGCCTCCCGCAGCCGGGCAAAGTCCTCCGGGCGGTTGGCCGGGGTGGGCATCAGGACGACATAGCGGGGGTCGGCATACTCGCACTCGATGGCGCGGCTGCGCAGGTACTCTGCCAGCTCGCCGCCAGCATACCCCACCGCCGCCGCATCCAGCGTCAGCTTGAGAGGCTCCCGGTCCGGCGCATTGCCCGCCCGTGCAAAGCCGGGTGCAAAGGCGTTGAGGGCCTGCCGCAGCGCTTCCAGCGCGGCGCAGCACTCCACCAGCTGCCGGGGCCACTCCCCGGCCAGCGCGGCGTTGGCTGCGTCCAGCGATTGCAAGATCAGATAGGAGGGGCTGGTGGAGCCGAAAAGATTCAGCGTATTGCGCACCGTGGCTTCGTCCTGCACGGGGGCATTCTGCCCCAGGTGCAGGTAAGCGCCGCCCGTCAGCACCGGGAGGGTCTTGTGGGCGGAATCGCAGCAGATGGCCGCGCCCAGCGCCACAGGATGCCGATCCTCCGGCAAAAAGCGCAGGTAGGCCCCGTGGGCATTGTCCACCAGCAGGGGCAGGCCGTGGGCCGTGCAGACCCGGGCAAGGCCTGCGATATCCTGCACGCCGCCCAGATAATCCGGGCTGGTGACGTAGACGGCAAAGGGTGCCTGCCCCGCCCTCTCCCCTGCCGTGAGCGCAGCTTCCAGCTCGGCAGGCGTGACCGGGCAGCTGCACAGGGCCCCTGCCGCATCGGCGGCGGGCCAGAGCCACTGGATATCAAGATCCAGCAAAGCAGCGGCGTAGAGCAGGGCTTTGTGGGCGTTGCGGGCGGCGCAGAGCACCGGGCGCTGCCCCGTCGGCTTTGCGCTTTGCAGCGCCAGCGCCAGCATGGCCCGGATGCACTGGGACGAGCCCTCGGTGCTGTAGTAGGTGTGCGCGGTGCCAAAGAGGGCTGTGGCGTTGGCCTCGCTCTCGGCGATGACGCCCTCGGCCTCGTAAAGCTCATCGGCCCCTTTGATCTCGGTGATGTCCCATTGCTCACAGCCCAGCGGGCCGCAGCCCTTGTGGCCGGGCATGTGGAGGCGGGAGGTGCCGGAAGCGGCGTACCGGCGCACAAAATCCACGATGGGGGTCTTCATTTAGTCGCAGGCTTCGCCGTCGGCGCAGGCGTTGCAGGTGGAGCCCAGCTCAATGGGCACCTCGATGCCCTGCGCTGCCAGCTCCTGATTTTCGGCCACCTTGATCATGATGGCACACTCCATCCGCTTCTTGAACAGCTCACAGCCGTACTCGTACACGCCGGTGATGCTGCCAGTGGCGTGGTAGGAGTTGGCCGCGCAGCCGCCGGAGCAATAGAGCTTGGCCCAGCAGTTCTTGCACTCCTCGCGGGCGTAGGCGTTGCAGTGCTTGAACTCATCCCGCACGGCGGTGTTGGTGACGCCCTTCCAGATGTCGCCCATGAGGTACTTGGGGTCGCCCACGAACTGGTGGCAGGGGTACAGATCGCCCCAGGGGGTAACGGCCATGTACTCGGTGCCGGAGCCGCAGCCGGAAATGCGCTTGTAGATGCAGGGGCCGCCGGTGAGGTCGATCATGTAATGGTAGAAGGTAAAGCCCCGGCCCTCGCGGTCGCGCTTGATCATCTCTTTGGCGAGGATCTCGTACTGCTCCTTCAGGATGGGCAGGTCTTCTTCGGTCAGGGCGCTGGGCTCGCCGGGCTTGGAGACCACCGGCTCCATGCTCAGCTCCGTAAAGCCCAGGTCCGCCATGTGGAAGATGTCGTTGGTGAAATCCGTGTTGTAGTGGGTGTAGGTGCCCCGCATGTAATAGTTCTTGTCACCGCGCTTTTTCACGAACTCCTGGAACTTGGGCACGATGGTATCGTAGCTGCCCTTGCCGGTGTAATCCTTGCGGAAGCGGTCGTTGACTTCCTTGCGGCCATCCAGGCTGAGGACCACGTTGTGGCACTCCTTGTTGCAGAAATCGATGACATCGTCGTCGATGAGCACGCCGTTGGTGGTCATGGTGAAGCGGAAGTTCTTGTTGTGGATCTTCTCCTGCTCGCGGCAGTAGGCCACCAGCTTTTTCACCATCTCAAAGTTCATCAGCGGCTCGCCGCCGAAGAAATCCACCTCCAGATTGCGGCGGGTGCCGCTGTTCTCAATGAGGAAATCCATGGCCCGCTTGCCCACCTCAAAGCTCATGAGGGCGCGGTCGCCCTGATAGCGGCCCTGCGAGGCAAAGCAGTAGGAGCAGTTGAGGTTGCAGGTGTGGGCAACGTGGAGGCAGAGCGCCTTGACCACGGTGTTCCGATTTTTGAAATCGAACGCCATGTTCTCGTAGACGTCCGGGCTCCACAGCTTGCCGGCCTCTTTCAAAGCAGCCACATCTGCGATGCACTGGCGGAGGTCCTCCTCCGTCACGTCCTCGCGGCTGCCGTATTTTGCCATCATGGCGGACACGATCTCGTCGGCGCTGTGGTCGGGGTAGAGGGCGATGATATCATACGCCACTTCGTCCACCACGTGCACCGAACCGCTGCAGGTGTCCAGCACGATGTTATATCCGTTGAGTTGATACTGATGTACCATTTTTACCTCCATGCCACAAAAAAATGCCGCCCGGCAAAGGCGGCATAGGGTTTGCAAAACTTACTTATTGCTGTTCTCGCACTGCTGGTTAGCCACGCCGCAGGAGGTCTTGCAAGCGGACTGGCAGGAAGTCTGGCACTCGCCGCAGCCGCCGGTCTTAACGCTCTTGGTCAGGTCACGAGTTGCAATGGTCTTGATACGTTCCATAGTAGAAAAACCTCTCTTTATGCTCTAACGATTTGACGCACGCCGATACGTGCGCAGTGTTATCTTTATATAAGATACCACGGGCGGGGGCGCTTGTCAAGAATTTTGTCGCTTGTCATTCCAGCCGATATTTCTTCAAAATCGTATGCAGGCCCAGCTCCCTTGCCCGGGCCAGCAGATAGCGGTAGCGGGCCAGCAGCGCCTGCCGCTCGTAGATGCGCTGCTCGATGAGGTCTGTGTCCACCTCCAGGTCAAACATCATCTCGTTGCGGCGCAGGCAGAACAGGCATTCTTTCAGCTCCTCCTCCAGCTCCGGGTGGTAGCGTTCGTGTTCGGTGTCCCGCGGGATGCGGGGCGAAAGCAGGGTCTGCGGCTTTTGTGCAGTCTGGGTCATGGCGGTTCCTCCTCTTTGTGCGTCTGTGATGCTGCTGGTTTCCAGTATATGCAAAGGCAGCGAGAAGGATGCCATTTCATAGAAACAGCAGCGAATCTCCGTGCATTTCCCAAAAAGCGCAAAAAAATTTCAAAAAAGCGCTTGACAAAGGCGCACGTTTTCCGTATAATAGCACACGTTGAGCGGCTCAAGCGCCGCGAAACAAAACAAAATATTGGGGATTTGCATAGTGGTAGTGCGGTAGACTCTGACTCTACTTGTGGGAGTTCGATTCTCTCATCCCCAACTTCACAGCCATCCGGCAGCAGCCGGGTGGTTTTTTTGTTTCCCCCTTGCAAAACGAAGCAGAGCTGCCTTATAATAAAAGAAAACGGCACATCACCCCGTGCCCCAAAGGAGAACTGTTATGGCAAAACGTTTGCTGGATTGTTACGCCTCGGATTTTGCCCGCTTCACCAAAGCCGACCTGCTGGAATCCATCCAGAAGAGCGAGGGCCGCGTCATCGCCTGCGAGACCATCGGCACGGTGCCGCCCCTGCTGGGCAACGTGACCAACGCCGAGTTTGCCGCCTCCATGGGGGCGGACATCCTGCTGCTGAATCTCTTCGACGTCCAACACCCGGTGGTGCAGGGCCTGCCCGAGACGCCTCCCGAGGAGACCATCCGCCTGCTGAAAAAGCTGACAGGGCGGCCCATCGGCATCAACCTGGAGCCCGTGCCCGAGGGTGCAGAGGCCGAGACCGACCCCCTGTGGGCCATGTCCGCCGGGCGGCTGGCCACCGTGGAAAACGCCCTGCGGGCCAAGGCACTGGGCGTAGATTTCATTCTCTTGACGGGCAACCCCGGCGTGGGCGTGACCAACGAGGCCATTGTTTCGACGCTCCGGCGCTTCCGGGAGGCCGTGGGCGACAGCATTGTTCTGGCGGCAGGCAAGATGCACGCGGCAGGCGTGCTGACCGAGGCGGCGGAGAGCATCCTCACCGAGCAGGACATCGCCGATTTTGTGGAAGCGGGCGCGGACATCCTCCTTCTCCCCGCCCCCGGCACCGTGCCCGGCATCACCATGGAATACGCCCACGCCCTCATTGCCTGCGCCCACCGCCACGGAGCCCTCACCATCACCTCCATCGGCACCTCGCAGGAGGGGGCCGACCCCGACACCCTCAGGCGGATCGCCCTGATGTGCAAGATGGCCGGCACCGACATCCACCATCTGGGCGACACCGGGTACTTCGGCATGGCGCTGGCGGAAAACATCCTGGCCTACTCCATCGCCATCCGCGGCGTGCGGCACACCTATCATCGCATGGCCGCATCGGTGGAGCGGTAAGAAGCTTCTTGCCCTCCTCCCGCAATCATGCTACAATAGAGCCACAACAAAGCTTTCCAAAACGGAGGGGTATATTCCATGAAAACCGCATTGACCATTGCCGGCAGCGATTCCAGCGGCGGCGCTGGCATCCAGGCCGACATCAAGACCATGACCGCCAACGGCGTTTTCGCCATGAGCGCCATCACCGCCCTGACGGCCCAGAACACCACCGGCGTCACCGGCATCTTTGAGACGACGCCAGAGTTTCTGGCCCAGCAGCTGGACGCCGTGTTCACCGATATCTTCCCCGACGCGGTGAAGATCGGCATGGTGTCCTCGGCCCCGCTCATCCATGTCATCGCCGAGAAGCTGCGGGCCTACGGCGCCCGGCACATCGTGGTGGACCCGGTGATGGTGGCCACCTCCGGCTCCCGCCTGCTGCGGGACGACGCCATGCAGGCTTTGACGAGCGAGCTGCTCCCGCTGGCCGAGGTGGTGACGCCCAACATCCCGGAGGCAGAAATTCTGGCGGGGATGCCCGTTGCCGACGCCGCCGGGATGGAGGCCGCTGCCAAGGCCATCAGCCAGCAGTACGGCTGCTGCGTGCTCTGCAAGGGCGGCCACAAGGTGAACGACGCCGACGATCTGCTCTGGCACAGCGACAGCGGCAAATGGTTCCGGGGCAGGCGCATCAACAACCCCAACACCCACGGCACCGGGTGCACCCTATCCAGCGCCATTGCGTCCAACCTTGCCAAGGGGTACGATCTGGACACCTCCGTCCAGCGGGCCAAGGCGTACATTTCCAGGGCGCTTTCCGCCATGCTGGATCTGGGCTACGGCTCCGGCCCCATGGACCATGGGTTTGACCTGACGGGCGAGTTCGCGAAACATTAAACCTCTCACCGCTTCCATCCCGCTGGCGCGGGCGTGTCGCGGAGCCCCCCTAAGCAGGGGAGCCAAGAATTGCAGAAGCGCAAAAAATCCGCACGAAGCATCGTGCGGATTTTTGTTATATCAGGATACAGATCAGCCCTGTGCAGCCGTCGTTGATGACCTGCTCCAGCGTCTCCTGCAGGCGGGTGCGGGCCTCCTGGGGGATGTGGAGCAGCTTGTTCTGCAGGCCGTCGTTCACCAGCTCGTGGAGGCTCTTGCCGAAGATGTTGGACTCCCACAGTTTGATGGGGTCGGCCTCAAAATCCGCCAGCAGGCTCTGGACCAGGTCTTCGCTCTGTTTTTCCGTCCCCACGATGGGGCTGATCTCGGTGTGGATGGTGGCCTTCATCATCTGGATGGAGGGGGCGCTGGCTTCCAGCCGGACGCCGTACCGCCCGCCCTGCTGGACGATCTCCGGCTCTTCCAGCGTCAGCTCGTCGATGCCGGGCATCACGATGCCGTAGCCCGTGGCTTCCACCTGCTCCAGCGCGGAGCGAATTTTATCGTAGGCGCGCTTTGCCCGGGCCAGCGAAAGGATGCAGGGCATCAGCCCCGCCTCGTCGCCGATGTCGAGGCCCGTCTGCTCGCTGAGCACCTGATAGAACACCTCCGGCCGCAGCAGCACCGTGATGCGCACCACGCCGTCCGCAAGGTCCCGCCCGCTGAGGGTGGTGCTCTGCACCGCCTCGCAGTCCAGCGCCTTGCCGGAAAGGGCCACGTCCTTCATCCGGGAAATGCCCTCGGCGCAGGCCATGGCGGCCTGATACACCTCGGTCTGCAGCCAGTGGCCCCGGTCCAGCATGGTCACCCAGCGGGGCAGGGCAAGATCCAGCTCTCGGACCGGGAACTCGTACAGCACGCTCTGCAAAATGTCGTTGAGCCGGGCCGCATCGAGGTCGATGCAGCTCACGGGCAGGACGGTGCGGCCATACGCTTCTTCCAGCGTTTTGGCCAGTGCCTGGGTCTCGGGCGCGTCGGGGTGGGTGCTGTTGAGCAGCACCACAAAGGGCTTGCCCAGCGCTTCCAGCTCGGCCACCACCCGCTGCTCGGCGGGGAGATAGTTTTCCCGGGGGATCTCGCTGATGGAGCCATCCGTCGTTACCACCACGCCGATGGTGGAGTGGTCCCGGATGACCTTCCGGGTGCCCGTCTCAGCGGCCAGGTCAAAGGGGACCTCCTCATCGTACCACGGGCTTTTCACCATGCGGGGCTTGTCGTTTTCCTCGTGGCCCATGGCCCCCTCTACCATATAGCCCACACAGTCGATGAGCCGCACCCGGC
>ERZ1026860.1856-NODE-1856-length-9961-cov-16.748233_pt1 | contig 9961 bp, 8 predicted proteins | sample MGYA00380160_ERZ1026860 | MGnify/ENA primary metagenome ERZ1026860 (study PRJEB33269, sample SAMEA4719796) | human gut metagenome | biome: human-associated habitat; feature: organic feature; material: feces | place: Cameroon | collected 2013-10 ... | reverse complement strand
GGAATTCGCCAAAGTACGTTACGGCACCTACACCCGCCTCGCCGGCAAGTAGTGTACCGCTGACATATTCACAAAAGAGAGGGTGGCTTGGTCACCCTCTCTTATTATATTCAGCCTTCAATGAATATACTCTCTCTGGCAAGATCTCACTCCTCCTTCGGTACGCCATAAGCCTTCTCCTGTACCAACCTTATGGTCCGATGCCGTTGGTACACCATAGCCCCTTCTCCTGTACCAAACTTATTGTCCGATGCCGTTGGTACACCAAAGCCCCTTCTCCTGTACCAACCTGCCACATCTTCGCGTTTGGTACACCAAAACCCCTTCTCCTGTACCAAACTTATGGTCCGATGCCGTTGGTACACCAGGAGGCTCTTTCCGGTACCAACCAACAAACCTCATACATCAGTTGATCAGAATAGGACAAACAAGAAATAAGGCAACAAGAAATAAGGCTCCCGTACTGATGACGATTCATCCGGGGAGCATATTGAAAGAGAAATGCAAGCGTCCCATCTCAGCAAAATAGTCAAAGGAAATAGATTCATCACAAAGCCAGTGGCTGACAAGTTGGAGGTAGTTTTTGGCATACCATCAATAGACTGGGTGAGCCTTCAGACCAGATTTGATTACGACACACAAAAGAATGAAGGAGAACAGATCGCCGAACTGGTGTGTTTCCTAAATTTAACCACGTCCTCTAAAAGCGGGAATATGACGGAAAGACGCTCGTGAAGAGACCGTTGTCCCTCTATAAGCGTGATTTACACAAATCAACGCCTGTGAAGGAGCGTTATTAGTTTTAATTCACCACAATCTCGTCAATGAATATGAAGGCGTGGTTGTGGTTCTTGGTCACATCATCCCTCACGGCTCTGTACTTGACATAACGGGCCTTGGCGTTGACCGCGCTGCCCAAGGTGTTCAGGAGGGCACAGGAATCGTTGTCGGGAACCTGCAGGAGGCAGACAACAGGCTCTGAATATGTCTGGCCGTCCTCGGAAAAACTAACTTCTGTCCTTACCGGAAAGCCGACCCCGGCTGAAGTGTGCGAAAGGAAAGTCGCGCCGACATAATGAATGTCCTTGACCGCACCGAGATCTATCGTGACATCCACATCACAGAGAAAGCCCTGCCAGCGATTGTCCTTGTAGAACCAACCGCCGAGTTTTCCGTCCACAAGGGCGTTGTCACCTCCGGCCGGGTAGCCTTTGGAATATTTCCGGTCATTGTAGGCGATCTTGGCGCCGGCAGCAAGATGGTCAAGAGGCTTGAGCGACTCCGGTCTCGGGCCGATCTCGTTCCTAAGATCGAAAGTGTTGTAACCTTTTGAGCGAAGATCATCAGCGAGCCTGACGGCATTCTCCCTGAAACGTGGATAGTCCTTGCTTCCGGCCGGACTCCAACCGATCTCGGCGATGGCGAACGCGCGGGGATAAAGCAAGTACTCCACATTCTCCCCTGTCGGAACGAACTCGGTCCAAAGATTGGCCTGAAGACCGAGAAGATGCCCGGCATATTCATCAGCGATGCCGTCGGTAGGTTCGAACGAGTAGACCTGCTCCAACGGACGGTAGCCGCTGAAGGACTTTGGCTGGGAGAACGGAGCGTCCTGACTGGAGTCCAAGTAGCAGTATTCACCGGGTGACATGATCACATCGTGACCCATACTGGCCGCCGTGACGCCTCCCATAGTGCCTCTCCATGACATCACAGCCGCACCATCGGCCAACCCTCCGTCCAGAATCTCGTCCCAACCGATGGCATGACGGCCTCTGGATTCAAGAAACCTTGTGATTCTGTTTACCAGATAGCTTTGCAGTTCATCGACATCCTTAAGATCTTCGGATTTCATTCTGCGACGACAGTCAGGACACTCTTTCCAGCCACGCTTCGATGCCTCGTCACCGCCAATATGGACATATTCATAAGGGAACATCGCCAGGACTTCGTCCAGGATTGTCTCGAACATTTCGAAGGTCTTGTCCTTGCCGGGGCAGAGGTCACCTGTGTTCCTGCGTCCCTTTCCGTCAGCTGTCAGGCAAGCAAGATCCGGATAAGCGGCAAGAACCTCGCCGGAATGGCCTGGAAGCTCGATTTCCGGAATGATGTCGATGTGCCTTGCGGATGCATATCCGACAATCTCCTTGACATCGGCTTTGGTCAGATACCCTCCTGAAGCCGATGGAGAACCCTCTTCTGAATATTGGCACCCCAAGGTTCTCCATTCCTCGTAGTTTCGTCCAACCCTCCAGGCCGCCTTGCGGGTCAGTTCCGGACAGGCGTCAATCTGGATCCTCCAGCCGGCGTCATCGGTCAGATGCAGGTGGAGGATGCTCATCTTAAGCGTAGCCATGGCGTCAAGCTGCTTCAGGATGAAATCCTTGTCACGGAAATTTCTGGAGATGTCCAGCATCAGCCCTCTGTGGCGGAACCGAGGATAGTCCAAAACGCTGCATTGGGTCAAGGTGGAATCCTTGTCAAGCATCATCTTAAGGCTGGTTTTCGCGCGGAATACACCTGTCTCGGAAACAGCGAAAATGTCAATGCCCTTTTTGCCGACCGTAAGCTTGTAGGCTTCGTCACGAGCATATTCCGGAATATTCAACGAGTTTATTTCCTTTATGAAACGTTTGTCGCCAAGATGAATATGCACATCACCTCCGTCATGCCTTGGGGAATACTCGCCCTTGAGAATCTCATATCTGACCGGAGCAGGAATGATGTCGCACGGGCCGGAAACAGCCGATGCTGACGGCATTATGACCGTCAGTGTCAGCAATGATATAACAGTCTTTTTCATAAACCAACCTCTACCTGTCAATCAAGACACTCTTTATTCTCTTGAATATGTCGGTGTTATCCATCACTCCACCGAACCGCCAGGCTGAGGCTCCATAGGAATAGAGGATGACCGGCAATGCCGTGTGGCTTGTGACTGAATAATTCATCTCAATCCCGCTCTCCCCTTTCGTGAAGTCTTTGCTGCCAGGCACCAGAGTGATGCCACCGGTCTCATGGTCGGCAGTGACAATAACAAGGGTTCCTTTGTGGGTGTCAGCGTAGTCAAAAGCAGAGTTGACCAGCTTGTCGAACTCTTCCATCCACCAGATCACCTCGTCAGAGTTGTTGGCGTGCGCCGCATGGTCGATGTGCGAGCCTTCGATCATCGCGAAGAAACCTTTCTTGTTCTTTTCAAGAATCTCGAACGTGTGACCTGCCAGATCAGCAAGGAGATCCGAATTGATCTCAGCCTCGTCCAATTGGCTGCCCTCATCAAGAAGACCGAGGATAGGAGTCGTCCAGGTGGCATAGAACTTCTCCGGAGTCTCCACGTAAGTGAATCCGGCGTTCACTGCCTTGTTGATAAGATTCTCATCGGTATATTTTTCCCTCGTGAAATACTTCCTGCCCCCGCCGACTATCACATCTGGTTTGAATTCAATCAGATCCTCTGCTATTTCCTTCCTTTTTCCACGTTTGTCCACATGGGCATAAAATCCAGCCGGTGTGGCGTCAAGAACGTAGGATGTCACAACGATTCCTGTCGAAAGCCCTTTATTCTGAGCTAATTCAGCGATACTCTCCGGCTTGGTGCCATCCGGAAGCATTCCAAGCATGCTGTTGTTTGTCTTGTGTCCGGTGGCCATCGCAGTGGCGGCGGCCGCGGAATCCGTTGTCCTGTTGTTAGCCGAATATGTCTTGACCACGGCGGCGTACTGAGCCCTGTCAAAACAGGTAGGCTCATAATTCTGGTTTATCATCCATGAGGCTGTGGCACCGAGCCCCATTCCGTCCCCGATAATCAGAATGACATTCTTAACCTTTTCATTCTTAGGGGCCTTGTCTCTTGCCACCGATGGAGTCGCCATCAAGGCAACCAACAAGATAAACGCTAGTGACTTTTTCATTATGCTGATCTTATGTGTTATTCTTTCCTGCAAAGTTAAATTAAATTCAGCAATATTCGTAAATTTGTCGTATTATGGCAAATGGCAGACTCTATCTGATTCCTTCCCCTCTTGGGGAATATGATCCCGCGGAAGTCATCCCGCAACCGGTTCTTGACAGGCTCAAGGGTATCCGGAAATATGTCGTGGAAGAGGCGCGCACCGTGCGAAGGTACCTTTCCGCGGCCGGTTTGAGAGGACACATAGGAGAACTTGAGTTGAGGGAACTCAACGAGCATTCCTCCGCCAAGGATGTGGAGGCCTTGCTTGATATGTTCTCTGACCCTGACGGGACACCGACCGATGTGGGGTTGATTTCAGAGGCCGGTCTTCCGGCCGTTGCGGATCCGGGGGCCCAGCTGGTGGCACTCTGTCATATTCGTGGAATACAGGTTGTTCCGCTTGTCGGGCCGTCATCTCTGATGCTGGCGCTGATGGGGTCGGGACTCAACGGCCAGAGTTTCGCGTTTTGCGGGTATCTTCCGGCGAAGACCGATGAACGCCGTAAAGCGGTCAGGGAGATTGAAAGGCGTTCCGCGCAACTGGACCAGACGGAGATATTCATAGAGACTCCATACCGGAACGATTCGATGATGGCGGATCTGCTGGCCACACTCCAGCCTCAGACGAGGCTTTGCGTCGCGGCGGACATCACCCTGCCGGAGGAGACGGTCCTGACGAAAAGTGTCAAGGAATGGAAGCGGTCGCCCATCTCCATCGGAAAACGGCCATGCGTCTTCCTGCTGCTGGCCAGCAGCGGTCACTGAGCCTGCCGAAGTGACCTACAGAATGGCAAGAGCCGGCCACTGCCCCTGTCGAAGAGACCATAAAATGGCAAGAATCGGTCACCGAGCCTGTTGAAGTGACCATAAAAGAGGAATTAAAGGAATATGAGCTACGACGGAATAATAGAACTTGAAGGCATGGAGTTCCATGCCTATCACGGATGTCTGGAGAAAGAACGGAGAGAGGGCAACACTTTCATCGTGGACTTTCATGCCGAGACAGAACTGAAAAAGGCGGTAAAGACAGATGATCTCGGCAAGACCATCGACTACGGGCGTGTCTATGACATTGTGGCGGAGCAGATGGCCATTCCATCCAATCTGCTGGAGAATGTCGCGGGGAGAATTCTGGATGCCATCCGCAAGGAATTCGATGATGTTCTCTTTCTGAAAGTCCGGGTTTCCAAGAAGAATCCTCCTGTGAACGGAGTATGCGCATGGTCCCGCGTCACTGTGATGTACGGTGAGCCAATATGGAAATTTTAGAATGAGGATAGCGTTTCTGACACTCGGCTGCAAGCTGAACTACGCAGAGACTTCGACTTACGAGAGGGGGTTCGTCGCGAACGGCCTTGAGGTCGTTCCGTGGGAGGAGAAGGCTGATGTCTACCTGATCAACACTTGCTCTGTCACGGAGAGGGCCGAGAAGAAGTGCCGCAATGTGATCCGGAAGATGCACAGGACCTCCCCCGGAGCCAGGATCATCGTCACAGGCTGCTACGCCGAGCTTCGCCGGAACGATCTGCTGGCCATAGACGGTGTGTCGCTTGTGTTCGGCGCCAAGGAGAAGTCCCGTGTGGTTCCTGACACAATGGAACTGATACTGAACAGCGGCAGTGATGGCACAGCCAGCCCTTCCGCGCTTCGCGCTCCATCCCGTCCCGCATGCGGCGGTCCACCCGTTCACGATGCCACGGGCGGCCACGGGGCCGGCAATGCCATTATTGCCGCCGCCACGGCCACCAAGACTGTGACTCGTCATGGTTCACAAACCAATGAAGCAATTGACATCAATACCGTCCTTGAACAGCCCCTGAAATCGATGAATGGTTCTTCTGATCAGGAACCGATGAGCGCGGCGGAATACAAGGAGATCTCGAAGGAGACGATGGCGGCGTTCTCGTCGGAGGAAAGGACGAGGTCGTTCCTCAAGGTGCAGGACGGATGCAACAACTTCTGCGCCTACTGCACAGTGCCTTATGCGAGAGGAAATTCAAGGAATATACCGATTTCGGAAGTGCTGGAGCAGGCCCGCAGGATAGCAAGAGCCGGAATCAAGGAGATCGTCATCACCGGGGTCAACACCGGGGACTTCGGCAGGACGACCGGCGAGAGTTTCCTCGATCTGCTGAAACGCCTCAACGACGTGGAAGGCATCGAACGCTACAGGATCTCGTCAATCGAGCCGAATCTCATAACGGAGGACATCGTGGACTGGATAGCCTCCGGCACCAAATTCCAGCCACACTTCCATATTCCTTTACAGTCAGGGTCGGACACGATCCTCAAAAGGGTGGGCCGCCGCTACACGACGGAATTCTTCGCCGACAGGATCGACTACATCCGCTCCTGGATGGATCCCAAGGCCGGGCAGGACGACAAACCCTTCGTGTTCTTCGGGATCGATGTCATCGCCGGACTGCCCGGAGAGACAGAGGAACTGTTCGAGGAGACATATTCATTCCTCAAGGACCGCGTCAGACCGGCGTTCATCCACGTGTTCCCCTATTCCCGCCGCCCCGGAACCGTCGCCGCCGGGTGGAAGGATCAGGTCAAGGATGCCGTCAAGACGGAAAGGGTGGCAAGGCTGGAGGCGCTGTGCGGCGGGCTGCACACGGCGTTCGTGGAAAGGAACAGGGGCCGACGCTCGCAGGTGCTGTGGGAATCCGACGAGAGGGACGGGATGATGGGCGGCTACACAGGCAACTACATCAGAGTCGAAAGGACGTATGACCCGGCGCTTGTGAACATGATAGAGGAGGTCACAATCTGATGCCTCGTCCCAAACGGAAGTAAGGCGGCAAATAATCATCAAACGAATGGAATTCAAGAATATATGCGCAAGGCAAGACTAACATTCTTAGGCACCGGCACCTCGCAGGGGGTACCGATCATCGGCTGCAAGTGCGATGTGTGCACATCACCGGACACAAGGGACAAGCGGTTCCGCTCATCCGTGTTCGTTGAATATGAGGGGCTTGGCATCCTCGTGGACGCCGGGCCGGACTTCAGGATGCAAATGCTCGCCCATGATCTCTGCCACCTTGACGCCATCCTGCTGACACACAACCACAAGGACCACACTGGAGGCCTTGATGACGTGCGCTCGCTCAACTACATCGACAAGCGCGCCGCCGAAATCTACTGCGAGCGGAACGTACTCGACGAGCTGATCAAGGAATATCCCTACGTCTTCGCTTTCCCGAAATACCCCGGAGCCCCGGAGTGGCATCTGCATGTCATTGACGAGAATCCGTTTCTGGTCTATCCGAACGCAAAGGACATGGAGCTGGTCTGGGTGCACGATGTCGGCTACCATTACAAAACTCCGGACGGAAGGCTGATTCCAACCGGCCGGAAACTGGAGGACATCATCGACAAGGCGGATCCCGCATCGATGGCCGCCTCGACGGGCGGCGTGGAGATCATCCCGATCCGGGGACTCCACGACAGGCTCCCGGTGCTCGGATTCCGCTTCGGGGACATCGCCTACATCACCGACATGAGCTTCATCCCGGAGAGCGAGTTTGAAAAGTTAAAGGGTCTCAGGCACGTGACTCTCAACACAGTCAGCTACAAGAAGCATCATTCGCATTTCAGTCTGGACGAGGCTCTGGAGCTGGCTGACAGGATCGGCGCCGAGAAGACTTGGCTGACGCATCTCTCGCACACATTCCCTCGACACGAGCGGTTCTCCAAGGATCTTGAGGATCTTTGCAGGGAGAGGCACATCCGTTCAGTTGTCCGGCCGGCCTACGACGGACTGGTCATTGAATAGACCGGGACATCACCGTCGTCGATGAGCTGGCGGAGAATGTCCAGGAAATCAGGAGAATAGTTCTTCGACGGGTTCCCGAACTCCGCCACGATGTCCTCGATGGAGTATTTCCCGTCTTTTCTGTCAATATATTCAATCAACTTCCTTCTTGTCATCTGCTGAAGCGTCCGCGCCGGAGGGTTCGGAGGGAACTTTTCCTCTGGTTTGTCAGTTCCTTCGACAGGCTCATGGACCGGGGCGGAGGCGCGACGTGCGCGGCAGACATCACAGGTGCCGCAGTCGGCGGCCTCGGTCTGGCCGAAATAGCGGAGAAGGTAGCGGGAACGGCACTCGGAGGTCTCGCTGACATATTCAAGCATCGCCTCGCTGCGGCTGTGGTAACTTTCCTTGAGCATCGCATAACGGGACGGCATCAGATTGACGTTGCCGGGACGCAGGCGGTCATGATGAAGCACCACCACATCGGAGTGATCAGTCGGCACATAGCTGATGACATGAGCGAGCGAGAGACCATAGAGCGACTGCCGCAGCTGCGGAACGGTCTGGCCGGCGCGGCGGGCGACATATTCCTCGTCAATCTGCTGAAGGAATGAGAATATTCCCGTGTAGCTCCGCATCAGCGCCTCCAGCACATTCGCCTGCCCCTGATCCGCCAACTCAACGTCGTAGAGCGACTTCCTGTCCACATTGATCCGCACTTTAGTCGGAATGTCAACCTCCTCTGAATATGTCAGATGCTCCGTACGCTCAAGGTATTTGAGCGCATAGAACGCCGGAGCTCTCTGCAAACCGAACCGCTTGCAGAAATCCTCGATCTTGAACTTCAGCTGACGTCCCATTCCAGTGTCGTAGGGAATCTCGAAAAACGCATGGAGTTTCTGGTACACATCCTCTATATATTCAAGAGAAGGAAAGGAGACATCCTCTATCTGCTTCGCCCGCCGCACATCGACACCGTTCCAAAGCTGCACGGCGAAGGAGCGCTTTCCGTCACGCCCCGCACGCCCCGCCTCCTGAAAATACGCCTCCGGACTCTCCGGAAGGTCGTAATGCACCACGAAGCGCACGTCCGGCTTGTCTATTCCCATGCCGAAAGCATTCGTGCACACCATCACCCTGACCGCCCCGCTTTTCCATGCAGCCTGACGCTCCGCCCTCGCCTGACCACCAAGCCCGGCATGGTAGAACGATGCCGAAACTCCCTGAGCCCTCAGGAACTCCGAAAGTTCCTCGCATTTGCGCCGGTTGCGGGCATAGACTATTCCCGTCCCCGGCACACCGTTGCAGACGTTCAGTATCTGGGAATATTTATCCTCGACCTGACGTACTATGTAACTGAGGTTAGGTCTCTCGAAACCACTCTTGAGCAGCAGCTTCTCCTTGAAACCGAGACGCTCCATGATGTCCTGAGCGACTGACGGAGTGGCAGTGGCCGTGACAGCGATGACAGGAGCGTCGATCCTTTCCCGGAGTTCGCCTATGCGCAGGTAATCCGGACGGAAATCGTAGCCCCACTGGGAGATGCAGTGAGCCTCATCAACAACAATGAAGCTTACGTCCAAAACGTCAATATACGACCTGAACAGTTGCGTTCCAAGCCTTTCCGGAGACAGATAGAGAAATTTGTAGTCCCCGTAGGCCGCGTTGTTCAGAGCCAGATCCACCTCGTGGCGGCTCATTCCGGCATGGATCGCAAGGGCTCTCACTCCCCTGTCGTTCAGATTCTGGACCTGATCCTTCATGAGGGCGATGAGCGGAGTGACGACCAGAGTGATACCGTCCCTCATCAAACCAGGAACCTGGAAACAGATTGACTTGCCGCCACCCGTAGGCATGATGGCCAACACATCCTTTCCCTCCAACGCGGCCGTGATGATCTCCTCCTGCATCGGACGGAAGCCATCGTAGCCCCAATATTCTTTCAACACTTCTGACGGTGACATATTCAAAAACTATATAAACCGTTTTATCACAACCTTTTGCGTATTCTACTGGCAAACTATTTGCAGTGGTGTACGCCGGCAAAAGCAAATGTACGAAATTAATCGCTTACTCATTTGAGTAATGGATAAAAATTCCTTAAATTTGCCGCGCCTTTTGTAAGGGTTCTAAAATAAGTTGCCGCAGATTCGGCGAAAATTTGCGGCAGGTTGTTTTTCAAGAACTGATTAGGGAATAAGTTTAACTTTATAAAACACATTTTACTATGCCTAAGATGGATTTAAGCA
>ERZ1026860.1854-NODE-1854-length-9970-cov-4.650025_pt1 | contig 9970 bp, 9 predicted proteins | sample MGYA00380160_ERZ1026860 | MGnify/ENA primary metagenome ERZ1026860 (study PRJEB33269, sample SAMEA4719796) | human gut metagenome | biome: human-associated habitat; feature: organic feature; material: feces | place: Cameroon | collected 2013-10 ... | reverse complement strand
AGATCTACACAGAGTAGATCGTCGGCAGCGTCAGATGTGTATAAGAGACAGAGCTCCATCGCTTGGGAGAAGATGAGAATGGATGGTTTCATGCAGTTCATTCCGCCTTTTTCCCTTGTCGGCGTTTCTTTTCGGCGCGTTCCCAGTCCAGCATGGTGGGATCCTTGATAATGCGATAAAGGCGATAAAGCGCCGGGATATGATATAAGAGCTGATATTGAACCTGTTCCTCTAGCCTCATAACACCATGCCATTTGTCGGCACAGAACGCATATAGTTCCTTGCAGACTTTCTGTACATTCTGCTTTTCAGGAGAAAACATTTCCAGATATCGATATGCCAAAAGCGTTCTCAAAATCTCGTGCAATATAACGTTCATCCCCCGCTCGCTAATTGAAAACAAGGAGTAGTTTTCTGCCAGAAATTTTGAAACTTTTATCTTCTCAGCGTGAGGGATGGTTCGCACCATCGACTCCGCCCGCTGAAAATAGTAATACAATGGCTCTGATGTCACAGCAATTTTGGCTTGCTTTTTCCCATACAGAAACAGCAAATTGAGCGCTACGTCCTCTCCCATTGTAATATCCAAACTCACCCGTCTCTCCGGAATGAGAATGCTTTTATACAGTCTCCCCCAGACGTGTGTCAAGGCGTGCGCATCCTTTAGCATCTGTTCTTCTTGCGCGTACGCATATGTCACTTCATCGATGTTTAGTTCAGTATCAATCGTATACTCACTGATTTTTTTATAGCTGCATATCACAGCATCAGCATCCGACTTTTCCTGTATTGACATCAGCACCTCATAGAACTGGCGATGGATCCAGTCGTCTCCGTCTACGAACGAAATAAAATCGCCCGTTGCCGCAGAGATAGCAGCGTTTCTCGCCGAAACAAGACCTCCGTTTTTTTGGTCAATCACTATCACACGCGAGTCATTTTCTGCATATTCGTGCAATAAACTTGATGTTCCGTCCGTGCTGCCATCATTTACACAGATGACTTCTAAGTTTTGATATGTATTTCCGAGGACGGAATCAAGGCATCGCCTTACATACGGCTCAATGTTGTAAAACGGAAGGCAGACCGATATTTTTTTGCTGCTGTCCATTTCTTTCTCCTCTGTTTATATTACTTTTTTGCCTTTCTCCTGATATACCCCGTCAGCATCCAGCCCGCTGGGGTGCAGAGCACCGTCAGCAGCTTTTGGGGGGATTCCCGGATATAGTTTTTGTTGCCCGCGATCTGGCTGCTGGAGCAGTAGTGGATGCAATCCATCGCCAGTCGCTTAAAGGACTCCGGGTATTGCATCTTCACCGTGCGCCAGAAAGCGAAGCCCTTGGGGTTTCGCAGATACTGCCGGAGCATGTTGTTGCTGGAGCCGTCCGGCTGGTATTCTACATTGCATAGCACCTCGTCCAGCACCGCAAGCTTGTAATCCTGATCGATCAAAAGGTACTTGTAGGCAAGGCTGACGTATTTTTCGCCTTCAAACACCGGATACTCGGGATAGGCGTTGATGACATCCGTCCGATAGACCAGCTTTTTGTCACCGGCCCCGCCCGCCGCGTAGTAGCCGGAAATGGTGGTCTCGGATAGTCCGTCAGGAAAGCCTTTGCCGATGATCTTTCCATTGAAATCCGCATCAAGGCCGACAATGCCAGCGTAGCCCTTCCCTTTGACCTCGTCCCACTTGCGCAGGATATTCTCCACCGCGCCGTCTGCCAGCATATCGTCAGAATCGATGCAGGTGTTCAGCTCCGTGTGGATATTGGCGTAGGCCACGTTGTGGGCAGTGTGCATGCCGCCATTTTCCTTATAGATGTATTGAATTGTAAACCCATTGTCGCGGCTTTGCCAATAGCGCACCAACTCGGCGGTGCTGTCCGCAGAGCCGTCATCCACGATCAGCCAGATAAAATCCTTACAGCTCTGGCGGCAAAGACTTTCATAGGTGCGCGGCAGGGTGTGTGCGCGATTGTAAGCAGGGGTGAAGATAGTAAGAAGGTGCATTTCATTTGTTCAACTTTCTACTGAATGGACTTGATAGCAAGTGTACGAACTCTGCAAGGAGCACTGACAAAAAAAGTGCGATCAATACACTTTGCAAATAATGCGGCGTTCTGATTTTTAGGGGACCTGTCAAGAAAATATAATGCACTAAATAGAATTCATAAGTTCTGTCGCTTACAGAGATCACGACATCCTTTGCCGCGTTCTCAATGCCACCCTTGATTTTTTCTCCTAGTTGAAACAATATCACTATGGCTGTAAGAGCAAGAACGACAGAGCAAGCCGTTACCATAGCAGAATTGTAAAAGGGCGAAAAGGGCGTTTCATCAAAGAAATAACGAAACATCAATCGGCAGCAGCATGAAAGCACTGCAATCCCAATAAGTAAACTATAACTCCGCTTGCGATTCAAAAGGTAGGGCAATGCATAAAATCCGATTGTATAGCTCAAAATTGAATTCAATAACGTGCACCATATTGGTGGAACAGTATAGGCCAGCACCATGCAAAAAGCAAACCAAGCCAATGCCATTAAAGCGATCCCTCGCCTCTTTAGGCGGTCACACCCTTGAAGCACCGGTGTTATGAGATAACAGGCCAAAAGATGAGTTAGGAACCACAGTTGACCGCAGCCAGGTATATAAATTTGTGTTAAACCGCAAATTGGAACAATTGTCTGCCACCAACAAGATATGTCAATGGGTAACCCAATAACTCGGTAGAGTACGGCGAGTATGACAACGAATATATAAAGCGGCATCAGAAGTCTTTTCAGCTTCTTCAAATACCACCTCAGCTTACTTGTAGGTGCCGTTCTTTGACCGTGTAGGTACCCGGACAGTATAAAGAATATAGGAACTCCTACACTGAACACTTGTCCCAGCGCAACTCCGATTGAGCTACCGGATTCGTTGCACGCATGGCAAAGGAAGATGAAGAAAGCGCCGCAGATTCTTATAAGATCTATGGACATTATGCATCTCCTTAAACAGTGTTCAAATAAAACTCCTGTAGTTTTACTGCTTCTGTAGTGATATCGAAGCCGTGCGCGGCGATTTCTGCTCGACGGTCGGTGCGGGGGATAGCTCGTTTCGCAAGAATCTTCTCTGCCCAAGCGCCTGGGCTTGCGGACAAAGGCATGACATCCACCAAACCCTCAGTCAAGATGCACTCGGGAGGAACCTTGTCGGAGATAATGCACGGCAGTCCCGCCGCCTGCGCCTCGACCATAGTAACCGGCAAGCCCTCATACAGCGACGGAAGAACGAATACATCCATCGCTTGCATCAAGTCTGCGACGTCGCTACGAACACCCAAGAAGTGAACGTGCTCTGCTATGCCAAGCTTCTGTGCCTTCTCCCGTATTTGAGACATTCCCTCGCCGCCACCGACCAGAAGAAGAACTGCGTTCGATTCTTCTTTCAGCACAGCGGCAAAGATATCCATGAGAAATGGGTGATTCTTTTGCGGGTTAAAGCGGCCGACATGGCCAATGACCAGCTCGTCCGCAAGGCCAAACTGTCGCCGCAGCTCCTCACGCTTCGACAGGTCGTAAGTATATGAAGCAGCATCGATAGCGTTGTTCAGCATAATAAAACGGCTTTCGTTTTGCGGTCCGTAGAGCCACCTGCCGGACTCACTACCGCACATGAAAAGATGGGTCAGATAAGGCATCATGCGTTTTTTGAAATAAGTCCGCATGACCATCTTCATATCGAAGCCGTGAGGCGCGTTGTGTGCGTGACAGATTCGGACAGGAACGCCTTGACGTTCAGCTTCACGGAACGCAAAATATCCCAACTCAGACATGTGGGAATGTATGATCTTGTATTCCGGGTGTGCTTGAAAAAAGCCGCGCAAATCACGCTTGTACCGCGCAAAATTTTGCGGATAGATTGGGCACAAACGGTATATCCTGCCGCCCAACGCTTCTATCTCATCATCATATGCTCCGCGCTGCTCCCGGTGAACAAGGAAATCAAACTGCACCTTCGTTCGGTCAATATGTCGATAATAGTTCATCACCATCGTTTCAGCGCCGCCGCGGTCCATGATGGTAAACAGGTTCAGCACCCGGATCGGCTGCTGTGCTACATTCTCACTCATCCTTTTATCCTTTCCATGCATTTCAAGAGCAGAAATACCCCTGATGCAAAGTTCAGCTTGCAGCAGGCAAAAAATGTCCACCAATGCGGAGGAAAATATCGCATGGGCAGCGTTTTGATTGCCGCACGATATTCCTTCTCCGACAGGATGCCTCTAATTTCCCTCAAGGCTTCACGGTTTGGAAGTGCCAGCGCATTTAAGCCCAGACCGATAATACTGAGGCTGATGCGGTTATTGAGTGCGGCGTCAAAATCATCGCCGCACTTTTCCAGCTCAATGTAACTGCGCATATCGGAAAACAGGTTTTTCCACTGAGCTGCCAGTTCTTTCCTATACTTAGAGGTCATTCCGGAATTTTTGCGGTAATGGCTCAGATAGTCAGGAATGTAGGTGGCATTTTTCACATGCGCGAGATAGTGGAGATTAAATAGCCCATCCTCATAAGTCCCAATACGCTGCAAATCTGTAAAATGAATGTCGTTTTGCGCAATAAGCTCACGAAGGTAGAGCTTTCCCCACACCGTACAAAGCGCATCTGCATTTTCAGGATGTGCAAGTTCCGTTCCCAAGAGGCCCACCATTCTACGTTGGAGTTCTCGGCATTCCGTTGCATGAAAGGTTTTTTCTTCTGAAAAAATGGCTTTTGGAGCGCTGCGATTCGGAAATTCTCGAATATAGGGCCACATCACCACGTCAGCAGCATGCTCTTCCGCCTTAAAAACCGCCTTTTCGCAAGTGCGTACATCAATCCAGTCATCGCTATCTACATACATGACATACTCGCCCGTTGCAAATGAAAAGCCCACATTGCGAGCTGCAGAGAGTCCGGAGTTTTTTTGACGGATCACGCGAACTCTACTATTTTTCAGAGCATATTCGGTCAATATCTCGCTGCTCGCGTCCGTTGATCCATCATCGACACAGATAATTTCGACATTCTGATAAGTCTGATTGACTAAGCTATCTAAGCACTGTCTAAGGTATCGTTCAACATTGTAAACAGGTACGACGATGCTTACCCTTGGTGTCTGTTCCATATCAAATCAGCCTCCTGCTAGCTCGAGATACTCCGCCAAGCTTAACCTCGCAAAATCCTGATCAAACGGCTGGTTGATCACATTGGCATAGTAGAAATACGCAGCAAAGCCCAGTACCATCAGGATGGTCAGCATTCTCCTATCTCTACCACCGATCTTTTTCAGCATCCACGGAAGCGACAGCGACTGGAAAAGCAAGAAATAATTTGCCAAGCGACCAAAGTAATTTGCCGTTCCGAACAGGCCGACAAACATAATGGCACCGTTCAGCATGGTCAGATTCATCGCGAGGTTTTCTGTTTTGGAGCTGTTCGTAAACAGCTTTTTCCGATAAAGGAACGACAGCGCAAGCGGCACATTGCAGACGAGCACGCGGAAAATGTTGACTCCTTCTCCCGTGAAGGAAGAAACGGTGTATTCCTCGCCCAGCAGTGTCGTGATGCTGACCACCGTGCCGATCAGCGGACGCAGCAGAAAACCCGTCGCAAGAAAAATTGCCAGCATCCAATAGGTCTTTTTTGTCCACGGCTTGAATTCCATGAACGGCACCAGCAGATACATCAGAGAATAGGGGTGAATCAGCGTCGCAATCAGGATACCCGCCAGAAATAGCAGCCATCTTTTCCTGAGCGCAAACATTGTCGCAATGACCGCAATGCCGACTGCCGCCGCCTGCTTGATGCCTGCAAAAGCAAATGTGTAGCAGCCGGTGGTGAACAGCAGAAAAACTGTCAGCGGATAATTTGCCGAGTAGGCATGCACAAAAATGACGTAGCAGGCGACCGTCAGGAAGGCCCAGAACATCAGGAAATTCTGCGTGGACACGCCACGCATACTCAGCTGATAGTTCACCCAGTTGAACAGCGGATTCGCGCCGATGCTCTTATCAGATGCTTCCCACGAGCTTTCCGTAATCAACTCATAGCCATGTCGATATGCGCCAGTATCATTACAGTGCGTCCGCAGGCCTGCGAAGCCTGCCAGCAGAACGATGATCAATAGGGTACATAAAATCAATCGCTGCCGCCGATTGGACTTTGCAGGTCCGATCGAAATATGATCCGCGCACCACGCCAGGGCAACCGTTATGAGCATGAGGGTGACTAAATCGCGCATGTTAAATCTCCAAGTGTTTGATGGTTTCCGCCACGACGGCGGTTTTGCTGAACCTTTGCTCCATTCGCTCCCGGCCACGGCGGCCCATTTCACCCCGCCAGTTCTCCGGCAGCTCCACAAACCGCCGCATAGCTTCATACAGCGTGTCTGCATCCTTTGCCGGGCACAGATATCCGCTGACACCGTTCTCCACTGCCTCGCGGCAGCCGGGGATGTCGCTGGTGATGAGTGGTCTTCCGGAGGCGGCAGCCTCCAGCAGCACATTGGACATGCCCTCATGATACGACGGAAGCACCACGCAGTTCGCCATGGCGTAAAAGCGCTTCATATCCGACTGATAGCCGTGGTACTTAACCACGCCAGCCTTTTCCAATTCGTCCATAAGGGGCTTGTAGCCTTCCTCAAATGAGCCGACGATATGGAACTCCACACCGTCGCCATACTCCTGCTTCATCCGCTTTGCGGCGGCAAACAGCTCGTCCACGCCTTTTTCGTGCATGACGCGCCCCACAAAAAGAAATCGTACCGGCCCCTTCTGCGGATAGGGCTGGTAAGGGTAATCCTCCAGATTGACACCCGCGCCATTGAGTACGATGTCACGCCCATTTGGAACAACGCCGGTGGCAGCGAGGGTATCCCGATTCCCAGCATTCTCAAAAAAAACGACCCTCGCACCCTTCAACGCCGGTTTGTAGAGCGCCAGCACGAACTTCTTGAGCCAGCCGCCGTTTTCGATGGCGCTGCCAAGTCCCGTGATGTTCACGGCATAGGGGATGTGCGCCATCCAGCAGGCAAGGCCGCCGTAGATGTTGGGCTTGATGGTGTAGGTCAGAACAAGGTCGGGCTTGACTTCTTTCAGAATCGCCCGATATTGGTGAAAGAGCTTGCTGTCATGAAGCGGATTCATGCCCCGCCGGTCGATGGGAAGTTCAATCACGCGGTCAGCCAAATGCAGAAGCTCGTCCCAGCGGTCATTGTGCGGAACGGCAACTGTGACGCTGGCATACTTTTTTAGTTCTGAGATCAAGTCCTTGCGGAAATCGTAAAGGCCGCCGCTGTGATTAGCCAGTATTGCAATTTGCTTTTTCATCGTCCCTCATCCAATGCAAGTGTTTTAAGCTCGTTGTACTTCATCATAACAACATCGCTTCTATATTCCCCCACGGAGGGGACATTTTGCTGCCCGCTCAGGTTATTCACGATCATCTGCGGCGTTTTTACGCCGCATTCATAGGCGTGCGGATAACCGCCTCCAAAGCGCGGATTGACCTCGGAAATATAATACGCATCCCCGATTTTGAAGATATCCATATCGATCTGCGCACGATACCCGCTTTCTTCAACAAAACGCGAAATCAGTGCAAACAGCTTTTCGTCCTTAAAGGAGATCGCCTTATCCGTCTCTCCGGCCCGCATCACCAATTTGTTCTTCGTAAAGGCAGCAACAACATGGCCAGAAAGCATATCCGTGTAAACATCCGCGCCGATTTCCTGCCCATTCAGAAACTCCTGAATGATCATGTCCGGCTGGTGCCGAAAGAGGAAGGCTGCCGTTTCCATATCCTCCGCCTTGGAGATGTGCAGACTTGCGCTGCCAAAGCGCGGCTTCACAAAAACTGGGAACGTCACCTCACCATCAGCCAGCGCCTGTTTAAATACGGAAAACTGCACATAGGTTTTCGCGCAGCGGTAGCCGTGCTCCGTCAGCCAATTATACATCGCCCATTTGTCCAGTGCCATCTCGCACAGCTCATAGGACGAACCAATGACCGTCGTACCAACGGCTTCAAAATCCTTCTTGTACTGCGCCAGAAGCGACAGTTCCGGGTCAATCAATGACAAAACACCATCGATACGTTCATTTTTGCAAATCGTTATGATCTCATCAATATAACCGGGTTCGGTCATTCGAGGAACGATATAATACGAGTCTGCATCATAAAGTGCAGGCGCGTATTGGCTGCAATCCGTTGCGATTACTTTCCCCTGAGCGCCAACAGCATCTTTAAAATACTGAACGACCTTGTTTCTCGTTCCACAGCTCAAAATCAAAATACGCATAATAATCACTCCGCTTTTTCGCAAACACAGCTTCTGATCTTCGCAAGGTTTCCTTCTCCACTTTGGGTGTTGACCTGCACACCCGACCTGTTCAGCACCTTACTAACGGTACGAAACAGAATTTTGATATCCTCGCAGAAGCCTATGTGCTGCACATACTCCAAATCATATGTGAACTTCTGTTCCCATGTCAGCGTGTTTCTTCCGTTTATCTGAGCGAGACCAGTTAATCCAGGACGTACATCATGCCGATGGCGCTCATTTTCCGTGTAATATGGCAAGTATTCGACCAGCAGCGGTCTCGGGCCGACAATGCTCATCTTGCCGCGGAAGATATCCCACAGTTCCGGCAGCTCATCCAAGCTCGTCGCTCTCAAAGTGCGGCCAAATTTTCCCAGCCGTTCCTTATCCGGCAACAGGTTGCCATTTTCGTCCCGTGCATCGCTCATGCTGCGGAATTTGTGGAGTTTGAAAATTTTCTCGTCTTTTCCCGGACGCTCCTGGCAGAAGATCACGGGACTGCCCAGCTTCACGCGCACCAAAATTGCCGTCACGAGAAGTATCGGAGACAGAATAATCAGCGCCATTCCAGAGAGAAAAATATCAAGAAATCGCTTGACGAACTTCTCGTAAAGTCCAGCCTTGTGCCGCATCAGAACATCCCCCGGATGACCTCGCACACGCGGTCAACATCGTCCATGCTCATCTTCGTGTCGCTGGGCAGGCACACGCCGCGGGCAAACAGATCGTCACACACAGGCTTCTCGCTGATACTGACAAAGGGACAGTCCGCAAAGACCGGCTGCAAATTCATGGGTTTCCAGAGGTGGCGGCCTTCAATATTGGCCTCGTTGAGCCGCGCCAGCATATCGGCAGGTGTTACGCCGCAGTCCGCGTCCAGCAAAGCAACGGACAGCCAGCGGTTCGGCTGGGCGCAGTCCAGCTTCGGCTGCATGGTCAGCGGCAGACCTTTCAGATTTTCAGAGTAGCGGGCGAAAATGGCCTGCTTCTGCTCCACGCGCAGCGGCAGTACCTTCATCTGGCCGCGACCAATACCGGCGGAGATGTTGCTCATGCGGTAGTTATAGCCGATCTCCTCGTGCTGGTACCACGGTGCGTTCTCGCGTGCCTGTGTTGCCAGCTTCAGGGCGTGCTTGGCTTCCTCTTCCGTCTGGCACAGCAGCATCCCGCCGCCGGAGGTGGTGATGATCTTGTTGCCATTGAAGGACAGACCGCCGAACTCGCCAAAGGTGCCGCACTTCTGGCCGTTGTATGTAGAACCCAGCGCCTCGGCGGCATCCTCAATCAGGGGAACGTTGTGCTCACGGCAGATAGCGATGATTTCATCCAGCTTGGCCGGGTTGCCGTATAGATGCACCGCGACCACCGCCTTGGGCACACCGTATAGTTCAAAGGCATGGTGAAGAGCAGCGGGATCCATGTTCCATGTCTCCCGCTCGGAGTCAATGAACACCGGCTTCGCGCCGCAGTAGACGACAGGGTTGGCCGAAGCGGAGAAGGTCAGGCTCTGGCAGAACACCGCATCGCCGCGCTTCACGCCCGCGAGGATCATCGCCAGATGCAGCGCCGCCGTACCGGCAGACAGAGCGACAGGATAGCCCTTACCCATGTAGGTA
>ERZ1026860.1852-NODE-1852-length-9994-cov-3.086125_pt1 | contig 9994 bp, 9 predicted proteins | sample MGYA00380160_ERZ1026860 | MGnify/ENA primary metagenome ERZ1026860 (study PRJEB33269, sample SAMEA4719796) | human gut metagenome | biome: human-associated habitat; feature: organic feature; material: feces | place: Cameroon | collected 2013-10 ... | reverse complement strand
CTGCAACGAAATCGTCGTCGAAGAAGAACCCGCTCCCGTGGCGGAAGGCGACGCTGCCGCTCCTGCGGCGGACGCTGCTGCTGCCGCTCCCGCGGCGGATGCGAAGGCTTCCAAGTAGTATATTTTCCGCTTCGTAATCCCGAAACGACGGGGTTGCAAGGCGGAGCGTTCTTTCAAAATGTCAATAAAAATCGCAATCGGGCTCGGCAACACGGGCGCGGAGTATGTCGGAACGCGGCATAACGCGGGGCGGATAGTGCTCGGCGAAGTCGCGGCGGCGTGCGGTGCGGCTTTTGCGTACAACAAATTTTGCGCGGCGCAGACGGCGAAGCTCTCGCTCGGCGCGCACCAGCTTGTTGTGGCATTTGCCGACGGCTATATGAATTTGAGCGGCGACGGAATCGCCAGAATTCTCAAGTTCTTCAAGCTCGACATCTCCGAAGCGGTCGTAGTCTACGACGATATAACCCTCGACGCGGGGCGGATGAAGCTGAGCGTCGGCGGTTCCTCGGGCGGGCACAACGGCGTTGCCGACGTGATGGGCAAATGCGGAAACACGTTCGCCAGAATCAGAATCGGCATAGGCGCAAAACCCTATAAAACGATGGATTTGGCGGATTACGTTCTCGGGAAAATCGGAGACGAAGACCTTGCGGCGATAAAATCGCTCGACGTAAAAGGCTGTCTTTCGCTTATGCTCGCCAAGGGCGTCGAAGCCGCCCAGAATGTGGTCAACAGACATTGAACGCGGAAAATTTAACAAAAACATCTGAAAATATGAATAACAAGAAGTACAAAGCAACGTTTATCCTCGACACAAGAGGCTACAACGACCCCGTTGAAACACTCATTGAAAAAATCAAGGGTGTAGTGGAATCGGCAAACTGCAAGGTTCTGTCGGTAGAAAACCTCGGACAGAAGACATTTGCCCGCACCACAGACCGTGCGTTCCCCGCAGGCATCTATGTTGAAATCGCATTCGAAGGTCCGACGACAGCCAACAATACAATCAAGGAAAAACTCCGCCTCGACAAAACGGTAAACCGCGTTTTGGTAATGGCGGAATAACCGAATTGGGAACGGAGCGATTATGCCGTCGTTTAACAAAGTAATTTTGATGGGCAATCTCACCCGCGACCCCGAGTTGAGACAGACCCAGAGCGGAACGAGCGTCTGCCGTTTTTCGATAGCGGTAAACCGCTCCTACAACTCGCAGGACGGTTCTTCGCGCGACGAAACGTGCTTTGTGGAAATCGACTGCTTCGGCAGATCCGCCGAGAACATCGCCAAGTATTTCACCAAGGGCAAGCCCATTCTCGTCGAGGGGCGTTTGCGTCAGGACTCGTGGGAAGACAAGCAGACGGGGCAGAAACGCACCAAGCTTATGGTCGTTCTCGAACGCTTCGAGTTTGTCGGCGGCGCGCGCGACTCAAACGGCGGTGGCTTCGGCAACGGCGGCTACGACGCGGAATATTCCGCACCCCAACCCCGCGGCGGCTCGCGCCCTGCGGCGGCGCGTCCAAGAAACGACGACATCGAGGACGACGACGTTCCGTTCTGATTTATTTCGGATTTTCCTACGACAAAATTTTTAAACCTTAACAACAACTATTATGGCAATAAGCAAAGTATTACTGGTCAAGCCCGTTGAAAATCTCGGCGGCGAAGGCGAACAGGTTTCCGTAAAGGCGGGTTATGCCCGCAATTTTCTCTATCCGCAGAAAATCGCGATTCCCGTAAGCAAGGCTAACAAGAAGCAAATCGAAGCCCTTATCAAGGCTCGCGAACTGCGCGAAGCCAAGGAATTGGAAAACGCTCAGGCTCTTTCGAAGGCCATTGAAGCTATGTCGATTGCGTTCGCGGTCAAGACGGGCGAAGGCGGCAAAATGTTCGGTTCGGTTACGGCTGCCGACATCGTTGCGAAAATCGCCGAAGGCGGCATCGAACTGCCCAAGAAGGCTGTTCATATGGCTGCTCCCGTCAAGGAACTCGGCAAGCACACTGCCCAGATTAAGCTCCATAAAGACGTTAAGATTGACATCCACTTCGAAGTTGTTTCGGAAAACCCGATCAGCGAAACAGTGGAAGAATCGAAATAACGTTGTATTTTGCCGAAATTTTCGGCGGAATTTATGTAAAGTCGAACTCGGCGCGGCTATAAAAGGCTCGCCGAGTTTTGCAGTAGATATGACGCGCCTCGCAAAGTGCCGCGCCCCCCTGTTATGCAATGCGTAATTCGGGCTGCCTGCGGAGTTTTTTCGACCTTTAAGAAAGGATTTCCGCAACCCGACGGAACGCGCATTCACGAAAGGCATATATGGCAGACGCAGACGAGAACAGAAAGCCGACAACCCGCAAACGCCGCGATGCGACGAAGACGACCGACGAACTCGGCCGCCAGTTGCCGCACAATCTGGACGCCGAAGAGGGCGTTATCGCCGCGATTCTAATCGACGGGGCAAACGAAGTCATCACGCAGTGCGTGTCGCTAAAGGTTCGCGCGGACTATTTTTTCAAGCCGCAGCACAGAATCATCTACGAGGCGTTGTTGGCACTCTACAGCGAGGGTGCGAATATCGACGAAATCGTTCTCGCGGAATATCTTAAAAAGCGCAATGCGCTCGAGCAGGTCGGCGGGGTCGTCGCAATCAACAACATCGCGGGGCGAATCGAAACATACACGCACTACCGCCAGTGGATTGAAATTCTGCGCGAAAAATACTTTATGCGCGAAATCATCCGCGCCTGCTCCGAGACAATCGAAAACGCCTACGCAAACCGCGGCGGAATCGATACGTTCATCGAGGGCGTGGAGGAGAAGATTTTGGGAATCAGCCAAGACAGAGTTGGCGATTCCGTCAAAAAGGCGAGCGAGCAGGTGGAGGGCGCGGTTGCCCTAATCAACAAGCTCATCGCAAGCAAGGGCGAGCTGATGGGCGTGCCCACGGGCTTTACGGGGCTCGACAATATGATGCGCGGTCTGCACGCCAACGAAATGATTGTCATTGCGGGGCGACCGGGTACGGGCAAAACGTCGATTGCGCTGAACATAGCGGAATCGGCACTATTCGGGCGCGACCCGAAACCGACGCTTATATTTTCGCTCGAAATGTTGGGCGAACAGCTCTACAGCCGTATGATTGCCTCTCGCGCGCGAATCGACCAGCACAAGCTGAGTATGGGGCGCATCAACCAAGAGGAACTGCGCGGAATCAACACGACGGCGAACGAGCTCAAAAACGCGCCCCTTTGGATTGACGACACTGCGGGTATTTCGATTCTCGAAATGAGGGCGAAGGCGCGCCGCCTCCACCAACAGCTCGGCGGAAAGCTCGGCTTGGTGATTGTCGACTATTTGCAGCTGCTTCGCGGTTCGGATCCTTCGGTGCCGCGCGAACAGGAAGTTGCGGAAATCTCGCGCGGAATGAAGGCGATGTCGAAAGAGCTTATGTGCCCCGTGATAGTTCTGGCGCAGCTAAACCGCGACAGCGAAAAGGACCAGCGCAATCCGCGCCCGAGCGACCTGCGCGAATCTGGCTCAATCGAACAGGACGCGGACGCAATTTTACTCTTGAGCAGACAGCGGAAATCTGCCACAGATGAAGAATCGACGGGAAACCAGAACTGGCTCATCAGAGTGGAACTGGCAAAACAAAGAAACGGCCCGACGGGCGTCGTAACGCTGCTGTTCAACAGAAGCTACACCCGCTACGAAAACTACCTCGATACGGAAAATGTACAAGTATAGTAAACCAATTTACACGGCTGCGGTAAGGGCTCTCGGCGGAGTTTCGGGCGCACTCAAATGCCTTGCGGTCTTCGGCGCATTCGCGCTTTGCGCGGCGGTCTCGGCGCAGGTCGCGGGCGGAAAGAAAATCGACGAACAGTCGCTTACAATCAACCGCATAACATACAAAATCGAAGGTCCGAAAACCGTCGCGGAAGAGGCGGTCAGGGCGCATGTCAGACTCCGCAAGGGAATGAAGTTCGACCAGAAATCGCTCGACCAGTCAATCCGCTCGCTCTACCAGACGGGGCTTTACGACGCAATCGACGCAACCCGTACGGCCTCGGCAAACGGCGGAATGGACATCGAATTTGTAATTGTACCGAAATACAGGGTCAGCCAAGTTGTGTTCAAGGGCAACAAGGAATATTCGGCGCGCAGACTGCAGGAGGAAATTTCGTCGTACGCGGGCTCGACGCTCAGCGAAGTCGAGGTCAAGCGCGACGCCGACAAGCTCAAGGCTTTCTACCAGAAAAAGGGCTACTCGCTCGCAAAGGTCAATTTTTCCGTCGAGCGCAACGACGAGCAGGGTAAGGGCGCGGTAATTTTCGACATCGACGAGGGCGCGGACATCGAAATCCAGAACATCCGCTTTACGGGCGACCCGAACGTCGAAAAGGAATACGGGTTCTTCGGCAGAATCGGGCACTATATGTTCGCAAAGGACAACCCCGCCGAGCTCAATTCGCTCAAGCTCCTCAAGGAGATGAAAACCGACACTTGGATTCCGATTATCTCGCACATCACCGACAACGGACGCTTCAAGGACGAGGAATTCCAAGCCGACATCGAAAAGCTCCGCAAGGTATACCGCGACCACGGCTACCTCGACGTGGAAATCGACGAATCGAAAATCAAGTTCGAGTTCCCCGACGCCGACAACCCCGGCGATATGGACATCGTAATCAATATCGTGCCGAACAGACAGTACAGGGTCGGCAAGGTCTCGTTCAAAAACAACAAGCTTTTCAAATCGGAAAAACTTATGCCGTTCGTGGAGTACTACGACCTCACGACGGGCAACGTGTTCTCGCCCTCGAAAGTGGACGAAATGATTGAAAAAATCAGAATCTATTACGGCGAATACGGCTATATCGACACAATCGTGCGCGCGCTCCGCAAGCCCAACGTCGAAACGGGCGACATCGACTTGGTAATCGACATAATCGAAAGCGGAAAATTCTACCTCGAATCGATAAACATTCAGGGCAACTCGAAGACAAAAAGCGAGGTAATCATCCGCGAACTCGCGCTCGCCCCCGGAGACATCTTCGACCTCGCGCGAATGAAGTCGTCCGAAAACCGACTCAAGGAAACGCGCTTCTTCGACGAAGTAACGCTCTCGCCCGAGGCTACCAACATCCCCAACCGCCGCAATCTGCGCATCGTGGTGAAGGAGGGGCGCACGGGCAACCTCACGTTCGGCGCGGGCTTCAGCACAATCGAAAGCTTGGTCGCAACCGTCGAAATCACGCAGGGCAACTTCGACTACGAAAACTACAAAAACTACTTTCAGGGCGCGGGGCAGAAGTTCAGAATCCGCGGGTCAATCGGTCTGAAGAGCAACCAGATTATCGTCAGCTTCGAAGAACCGTGGGTGTTCAACCGCAATTTGGCGTACGGTATCGACGCGTACCGAACCGACACGGGCTATTACTCCGACTACTATTCCGAAGTGCGTCTGGGCGCGACAAACTATTTGCGCAAACGCGTCTACGAACTCATCGAAGCGCGCCTTGCATACAAGCTCGAACTTGTCGATATTTACGACGTCGACAAAAAGCTTATCGAAGGTCCCGACCCCGTTATGAAAACGTGGCGCGGCGACGTCGGCGAACGCTCGCTTTCGCAGATGAGCCTTTCGTTCCTGCGCGACTCGCGCGACAGTTTGATGACACCCACGCGCGGCACGCGCTTCGAATTCATCCAAGACGTTGCGGGCGGACCGTTCCTCGGTCAGACGAATTTGTACCGCATAGAGGGACGCGCGGGCTGGTGGATTCCGACTTTCGAAATGGGCAACCAAGTACTTTCGTTCGTCGGCAGAACGGGTACGGTTATCGGCTACGGCGGCAAGGACGTGCCGTATTTCGAGCAGTACTTCCTCGGCGGCGGCTACAATATGCGCGGTTTCAAATACCGCAAAGTGGGCAGAATCGACCCGATTACGGGCGAGGCGTACGGCGGCAAGACGTTCGCGTTCGCATCGGCGGAATATTCGATAGAGCTTTTCAACCCCGTGCGCTTTGCGGTGTTCTACGACATCGGTTTCGTCAACACGGGCGAGTGGGACTGGGACCCCTCGGACTACAATTCCGACTTCGGCGTGGGCTTCAGAATCCTGCTGATGGGCGCGCCGATGCGCATAGACTTGGGCTTCCCGTGGAAAACGGGCCCGTATAACGACGACGGCATGCAGTTCAACTTCTCGTTCGGCACGGTATTCTAAAAAATCCTAAAAAATCGCGGAACAAAATTTCGATTTTTATTTCTAATAATAACAACACTCAAAAAAACATAATATGAAAAAATTAACAGCACTCTTTGCAGGTCTCGTAGCCTGCGCGGCTCTCAACGCGGCTCCCACAATCTACTTCGTGGATATGGGCAAAGCCTACCAAAACTTCTACAAGGCAAAAGCTGCCGCCGAACAGATTCAGGCTTCGATAGATTCCACAAAGGCGGAACTTGCCAAGATGGACAAAACGCGTCAGGAAAAGGCAAAGCAGCTGCAGGCGATTCAGGAAAAGGCGAAGAATCCCGCGCTCGGCGAAGACGCCAAGAAGAAGCTTGCCGAAGAAGCACAGCCCATTTTTGCCGAATATCAGCAGATTGAAATGAATATGCGCAACATCGGCAATCAGGCGAACGAAAGACTCCGCCAGAACGCCGACAGCATCCGCAAGGTTCACATGGAGGAAATCGCCGAAGTCGTAAAGAAGCTCGCAGCCGACAAAAAGGCGGACTTCATCCTCGAAAAGGGCGTATGCCACTTTGCCGACCCGAAAGCCGACCTCACGGACGAGCTTATCAAGCGCATCAACGCTACGGCTCCCGCCAAGTAGGGCTTGGGTTCGATTGCGGAGCTTCCGCGTGGTCGGGCTTGCCCGTTCCCCGGATTGGCTTGCCGCCGTTCGGCGCCCGATTTTTCGTGGGGGGCGTTCCGCAAGAATATATTTACGGTATTTTCACGGGGAAGTTCGTTTTTTCGGGCTTCCTTTTTTTTGTTTTCGGGCGCGAATACCGCTTCGCCGTGCGTTTCCGAAATCCGTCGGAATGCTTCGCATTTGCGGGGCTTAATTTCTCTTTTAAGTGTTGCAAGGCGGGGCGGTTTTTCTTAACTTTCGGACTATGGAATTTCAAAATGGCAAATCGTCAATCCGCACCGAAAATCTGGTGAAGGAATACGGCAAGCGCAGGGTCGTCAAAGGCGTAAATATCGGGCTAGACGCGGGCGAAGTCGTCGGGCTTTTGGGGCCGAACGGCGCGGGCAAAACGACGAGTTTTTATATGATTGTAGGTCTCGTGCCCGCAACCGAGGGCAGGGTCTTTCTCGACGGCTGCGACATCACAAACGTGCCGATGTACAAACGCGCAAGAATGGGCATAGGCTATCTGCCGCAGGAGGCTTCGATTTTCAGAAAACTTACGGTCTACGAAAACATTTTGGCGGTCGCCGAAACGCTCCCCGTGCCGAAGTCGGAGCTGAAGGATTTTGTGTGGTCAATGCTCGAAGAGCTGGGGCTTGAAAAGCTCGCAAAACAGAAGGCGTTCACGCTCTCGGGCGGCGAGCGCAGGCGTCTTGAAATCACGCGCGCGCTGACTGCGCGTCCGAAATTTCTTCTGATGGACGAACCGTTCAGCGGCGTTGACCCAATCAGCGTTGCCGAAGTGCAGGACATCATACGCGGGCTGAAGGCAAAGAATATCGGCGTTCTCATCACCGACCACAACGTGCGCGAAACGCTCAGCATTGTCGACAGGGCGTATCTCATCCACGACGGCAAGGTGCTTTGCGAGGGCACGAGCGACTTCCTCGTCAACGACCCCCAGAGCCGCAAATTCTATCTCGGCGAAAACTTCACAATGTAGTCGGCTTCAATGGAAAGCAAAATCAATAAAACGAAAGTCTCGGAGGAAATCTCCGTGCGCGAATTTTTCGAAATGTTCAAGTCGACGCTCAGCCTCGAGCTTCTGGCGGGCGCGAACGGAATGGACAGAATCATCTACGAGCCGAGTCTCAACCGTCCCGCGCTCGCGATAACGGGCTACTACAAAAATTTCGCATCGAAGCGAATCCAGCTTTTCGGCGCGGGCGAAATGGCGTATATGTGCGACCTCCCCGAAAAACGCCAGTACGAAGTTATGTGCGAAATGATTGCCCACGAAATTCCGTGCGTTGTAATCTCGCGCAATCTCGAGCCGACAAAGGCAATGCTCGAGGCGGCGGACTCGCACAACGTTGCGCTCATCCGCACCGAGATGAAGTCGAAGGAGTTTTCGGCGGAAGTGTTCGTGCGCTTGGAAAGGCTCTTCGCGCCGAGGATGTCGATACACGGCACGTTGCTCGACATCAAGGGAATCGGCACGCTCATACGCGGCGACAGCGGCATAGGCAAGAGCGAATGCGCCCTTGCGCTAATCGACCACGGGCATTCGCTCGTCGCCGACGACCACGTGTACTGCGTGAAAATCAGCGACCAAATCGTTCTCGGGCGCGGCAACGAACTCAACCGCGGCTATATGGAATGCAGGGGAATCGGAATCATCAACGTGGCGGAGCTTTTCGGTATCCGCTGCGTCAGAATGGAAAAATCAATCGACATTGTGGTGACTTTCGTGGAATGGAAGCCCGACGTAATCGAAGACAGAACTGGGCTTGAGGTAAATTATTTCGACATACTTGGTGTTAGAATACCCCATTTTGTGATACCCGTAAGACCCGGGCGCGATATGGCGCGACTGGTCGAAGTTGCCGCGATGGTGCAGGCACTCAGGCGGATGGGGCACGACGGCGCAAAGGCGTTCAACGACAGGCTGATTGCGCATATGGCAAAGGGAGGCAAATAAAATGCAGAACCTTCCGCTCTCCGAAAGGGGAAAACTTTTGCAGAAGCTGATTTCCGAGAGAATCGTGTATCTCGACGGCGGGATGGGCACGCTCATTCAGCGTTGCGGTCTGACCGACGCGGACTTCAGAAAGGGCGAGGCGCGGCTCGAAAAAATCGAAACGCAGCTGCTCGGCGACAACGATTTGCTCTCGATTACGCGCCCCGACGTAATATCGAAAATCCACAAAGACTATTATCTGGCGGGCGCGGACTTTGCGACGACAAACACGTTCGGCGCGAACTCCATAGTGCAGTCGGAGTACGGCGTGGGTTCGGACATCGTGCGCGATATGAACGCCGCTTCCGTCCGCGCGGCGCGCGCGGCGGCGGACGAAGTTTCGGCGCAGCTCGGCGGCAAGCCGCTTTTCGTTGCGGGTTCGATGGGCCCGATGAACAAGGCGGCGAGCATTGCATCCGACGTTTCCGACCCGTCCGCGCGTTCGATAACTTTCGACGAGCTTGAAGCGGCGTATTTCGAACAGGCTTGCGTTCTCGCCGAAAACGGCGCGGACATACTGCTTCTGGAAACGTCAATCGACACGCTCAACGTAAAGGCGGCAATACACGCGTATTTGCGCATGTGCGAACTTCGCGGCGAACGCATTCCGATAGGCGTAAGCATGACGGTTTCGGACTTGTCGGGGCGCATCTTGAGCGGTCAGACAATCGAGGCTTTCTACGAGTCGGTTCGCCACGCGAAGCCGCTTTTCGTGGGCTTGAATTGTGCGCTCGGCGCGGAGAAAATGCGTCCGTACATAGAGACTTTCGACAGGGTTGCCGAATGCGCAACGCACTGCTATCCGAACGCGGGTCTGCCGAATCCGCTTTCGGAATTCGGCTATGACCAGATGCCCGCCGACACCGCAAAATATCTCGGGCAGTATTGCGCCGACGGGCTTCTGAACGTCGTCGGCGGATGTTGCGGGACTACGCCCAAGCACATCGAGGCGGTCGTTGCGGAGTGCTCGAAGTACGCGCCGCGCAAGCCGAAAAAGGCGGACTCCTTCGCGCTCGCGGGGCTCGAGGTTTTGCGTCTGCCCGACGGCAATGCGCCGTTCGTATTCGTCGGCGAGCGCACCAACGTTATGGGCTCGCC
>ERZ1026860.1849-NODE-1849-length-9995-cov-4.600101_pt1 | contig 9995 bp, 7 predicted proteins | sample MGYA00380160_ERZ1026860 | MGnify/ENA primary metagenome ERZ1026860 (study PRJEB33269, sample SAMEA4719796) | human gut metagenome | biome: human-associated habitat; feature: organic feature; material: feces | place: Cameroon | collected 2013-10 ... | reverse complement strand
AAAAGAAATCGCGTTTGACGAGAGTGAAAATAAAAACATACTGAAATTGCACATCGCCGAATCGGCGGTAAAAGATACGCGCTGGGCAACCGTGCGGTTTACGAAAGATCTGCTTGGCGATTTCACGGCGTTCGATTACGTAACTTTGCGTATGCGCGTTACTTACGATTCCACGGGCGGCTTTGTCGGGTTCGGAGGTTCATACGGGTATGAGTCGCAGTACAAATACGCGTTGCCCGCAAGCGGCGCGTGGGCAACGTATCGCTTCGATTCCGAAAACACGCTGGCGGCGCTTGGCAAAACCGATATTCCCCTTACGTTTGCAATGTATTCCGATAAAACGAAAAGCGGCAATTACACCATTGAAATTTCGGAAGTGCGCGGCGGTTACGATTCGTTCAAAGCAGACAGCGAGGGCGTAGATTTAACCGAAAAATTCGGCTTGGCGGCTACGGAAATCAAAACGGCGGAGTTTACGAACAAAGTCGGCGTTTCGCGCGCGCTGACCGAAGAAGAAAAAACGAATTTCAAAACGAGCGTTTCGGGCAAGCTGAAAATCACGGTGAAAAAAGCGGGCTATAAAGTTTCCGTATTCGAAACGGGGGTATCTGTCCCCAAACAAAAGGGCGTTTTCGACTTTTCCGATTACGACGCGGGCGCGCTTGAAAACAACAAGATCAAGGGCTTGGAATTTTACAGTACGGCTTCGCAGGAAATCACATATAGCGAAGAAGAACAGAAAAACGTGCTGAAATTCACCGTAAATTTCCCGGCAAACGGTTGGAGCTTCGTCAACTTCGATAAAGCGTTGCTCGGCGAAATGGGCGAGTTCGATTATATCACGATGCGCGTGAAAATCACCACGCAGGCGGGGCAAAACGGATATTTTGATTTCAGAAGCGATTCGAAGGGCGACGGCACAGGCACGTCGGTATACGGCTACAGCCTGCCCGCGCGCGACGAGTGGTTAGACGTTACGTTTAATAAAGACGGCACAATGCAGTCGTTCGGCGAAACAATCAAACTTCGAACAACAATGTATCAGGCGGGCGAAGTGAGTATACTCATTTCCGAGATCCGCGGGCATAACAACGCGTGATTTCGGCGCGTAGCGTAAGTACGCATACAGGCGCGCAAAAGATAAAGAAACAAGGTTTTTCGGCGGCGTAAAAAACCGCGAAAAAATAAAAAACATTTAAGGAGGATCGAAATGAAACACAAGGCATACGAAAAGCCGACGGCGAAATACGTAGCGTGCGATATGCGCGATATCGTAACCACTTCGGCGAATCTCACCGACGGCGTGAGCGTGAAATGGAGCTGGCATGATACGGTATCGGACAGTTCCGACAACGATGGGGAGGCAGGGAAATGAGAAACGAGAAAAGAAAGACAACGAAAAAAATTGCGGTGGCGGCGTGCGCGGCGTTGGCGATCGCCTGCGCGTGGACGGGCGGCTCAATCGGTTTGAAAGGCGCGGCGAACGCAGAAGAAACGACTACGCGCGGGGCAAGCGAGTTTGAAAACGACGGCGCGTTTTACGCGATCACGGGCGCTTCGGTGAAACTTCACAGCGTAACGGGCGACGATTCCGCCGATTACAACGGCATTCGTTTTTCATTTGAAATGAGCGAGGCGCAGTATGCGCTGATTGCCGGCACTCAAAACGGCACAGCGACGTTTAACGAGGGCGTTACCGTGGGTGCGTACGTAGTGCCCGTATCGCAGTTGAATCTTGGCGAGGGCGAAACGCCCGATGCCGCAAAGATAGCGGCGGCAGGAAACGCGGAACACAAAGAGATTTCTGCGGATAAATGGACGAAAGCGGCAAGCGACGCGCAAGCAGATACACAGGTGTATAAATCGTATCTGTACGTGTACGATATTCCCACGGAAAATATGGATAGCGATCTTGCCTGCTACGCGTATCTGAAAAGCGGCGAAAACGAGCTGAAAACGGCGGTGCAGGTGCGTTCTATGCAGTACGTGGCGAAAGCTTCGGTAGACGCGGGCGAACACACCGCGGCGGAGCTTGAAAGATATCTGCCCGAACAGTCGGTTACGTTTAAAGCGGACGGCTTGGCAGACAACGTGAAGAAAGTGAAATACGGTGCAAGCGTAGAGAAGCCCGCCGCTTCTCCCGTGAAAGACGGCTATACGTTTTTAAACTGGGTAGACAAAGACGGCAAGACGTATGATTTTTCGGCGGCGGTGAAAGAGAATATCACGCTTACGGCGAATTTCCACGAGAACAAGTACGGCGTGATTGATTTTTCGAATTACAACGAGTTAGTGCAAACGGATAGTGTAAGGCTCACTTATGAAAATACCGAAAATTCGGGGAAGATTATCGATATCAACGGCGAAAAAGCCGTTTCCGTTAAGTCTAATTCAAAAGGGCCCGCCGCTGTTGTTACGGGTGAAAAAATCAAAACTTGTGCAAATTTCGATTATATTACGGCGAAAGTTAAGTACACCGTGCCTTCGGGGTCTTATGTACAGGTATTTATGCGCGGCAGATATAGTGATGCTCCTTATACAGCTGCAACAACTTCTGCTTCCGATGGATGGACTTTTGCTACAATACAGACAAATCTTGCACAGATGAAAGATTTAAGCACGAACGGTATGGTGCTTTGGCTGTATTCTCCTTCCGAAGGACTTGTAGGAACGGATTATATCATTTCGGAAATTCGCGGCGGGTATAATGGTATTACAATCGAAGAAAATCCCGTTGATTTAACGGAAAAATTCGGCTTGGCGCAAAATGAATTTTCGGCAACGTTTACCGATATAGACGGCAACGGAAGCGCGGTAGCCGACGTAACGAATTTTAATAGCAACGTTGCGGGAACGCTTGCCGTTACGGTGAATAAAGCGGGGTATTCGGCAAGTACGTTCTCCGTAAGCGTAAAAATGCTCAGCGAATACGACAAAATCGATTTTAACCAAATTGCTTTAAATGCAAAGCCTTTTAATGTAACAACTAATGGAACAAACGGTATAGCAGTTGTGGAAGAGGACGGTTATAAAGCGGTAAAAACGACTATCGCGGGGGCATATCCTCACGTTTACATAAAAGACGATAAAGTAAAAGAGTTGGCTAATTTTGACTTTATCACTTTACGTGTTAAAATTGTTTACAGTACAAGCGGCGGAACGGTCGGCTTAAAAGGAACTTCGGGAGATGTATATAACGGGGCGTCTTCCACAAAAACCGACGGAAAGTGGACGTTGATGACGTGGAGAAAAGATCACGTCAAAACGAACGGTACATTGCAAGGACAAAATATTTTCAATTATTTGAAAAATAACGGTATTTTCGATTTATCGATTTATGCGTGGGCAAAAGAGAACACTACAATCACGATTGCCGAAATCACAGGCGGGTACGACGATATTTCCACAAGCGAAACCCCGCTCGATCTTACGAAGAAACTCGGGTTAGCGGCAAGCGATTTTACCGCAACGTTTACCCCCGAAAACGGCGTAGAACAAGCCGTTGAAAACGTAGCCGCCGTGAATATTTCCGCCGCGGGTACGCTGAAAATCACCGTGAAGAAAAGCGGCTATGCCGCCACCGTGCTCACTATCGGCGTGAAAGCGGCATCGTAACGGCGCAAATCATCTGAAAGCAACGAATCTTCTGGCGGGAAACCGTCGGGTTTCCCGCCAGAAGATAAACCAAAACAACAAAAAAACAATGAAAAATCTGGAAATACGAACAACGCGGACAACCGAAAAAATTCTGCGCGATAAAGTTTACGAAGACGGCGAAATGTTTTCTTCCGCGCTCGTTTTCGAGGCGGCGAAAAACGAATACGAAAGCGCGCAAATCATACTTACGGCGGGCGAACAAACAGAAAGCTACACGTTTGAGACGGGCTATCTGCGCTCGGCGGAGGGGCATTTGCTCGCGCCGGATTGTTTCACTATATATAATCAGAAGTATATCGAAGTAAAAGAGTTATCGCCGCAAAGCGATCACGAAAAGTTTTCGCGCGGGTGGTATCCCGACGCGCTCCTGCCCTTTGAAAAAGCCGTGGAATACGGCGAAAACAGGGTGAACGCGGGCGAAAATCAGGCGATTTTCATATCTTTGAAAGTGCCGCAAGATCAATTCGCGGGCGAGTACGCGGGCGAATTTACGCTTTGCGTCGGCGGCAAAAAACACGCCGTGCCCGTGCGCGTTACGGTGTGGAATTTCGTTTTGCCGCGCGAAGTGCATTGTATGAGCGATTTCGTTGTCGGCTCGAACGGCTTGAAACTCGGCGAAAACGATTACTTTCCCGAAATGTACAGAAAGTACGCGGAAAAGCTGATAGAATTTCGTCTTGCGCCGCACCGCATTATGCAGCTTCTGAATCTGCCGCACAACGAGGGCGCGGATTTCGTGAAAGAATTGCGCTATTTTGATCAGTCGGGCAAGCCGTATCTTTCCACGATTATGTTGCCCGTATACCCGCACCCGGTAACGGGAATCAACGAACCCGTGTACCGTAAATTCGCGTTGGCGATAGCGGAAGCGGCTGATGAAGACGGCGTGAATTATTTCGATCGGGCGGCGGTGTACTGCGGGTTTATCGACGAGCCGCAACTCAACGGCACGTGGGACGAAACCAACCGCGTTTGCAAGAGATTCGAAGATTTGAAAATCGAAGTCGCGGAAGAATTCTTGCGCGCGAAAGAAAGAACGCCGTTCCGCGAAGAGATTGCCGAAAGCATGAAAAACGTAAACAATTACGTTACCGTTCATTTCGACGAGCGCATTAAAGAAGTAAAATCGTGGTGTCCGGGCGTGGGCAAATTCGGCTCGGCAGAGGCGCGCGAAAAATACGAAAAGGCGGCGAGGCACGGCAAAAACTGGTGGTATCAATGCGGCGTAAAGGCAGGTGAACCGAATTTCGGAATCGATTCTCCGCTCCTTGATATCCGCCTGATGCTGTGGATGACTTACGATTATCATTTAGGCGGCACGCTGTATTGGGAAACGGTACAATATTTCAAGTGGGTGTTCTGTCTGGATTCGCATTGCAACCACGAAGTGGCGATCGATTGCTACAAAGAAGCGGTGCGGTGCGCGAAAGACAACGGCGATGGTTTTTTGCTTTACCCCGGCAAGCCGTACGGCATATACGGACCTGTGGAATCGTTGCGACTGCATGCAATTCGCGACGGTTTCGAAGAATACGAGTATTTCTATTTGTACGAACACCTGTGCGACGTGTGCGGGAAAGATTTCGAAGCGGAAAAACGAGAACTTGTGCAGAATCTGTATAAAGACGTGAAAGTTACGGCAACTTCGCAAGCATATTTTGCTGCGCGTAAGGCTTTGGCGGAAAAAATCGTGGCGTTGCAGAATGTATTGCATAGCGGCGAATTGAAATAAACGGTGAAAGAAAACGGCGAAAAAGCCGAATAAAATGTAGGATATCAACGAGTAAGGTAGTATGGTAGAAGCTCGGTTAAAAATGAAAAACGGTGCGCCCGCGGTGTACGTGAACGGAGAAGAATTTCCGTTTTCGCAGGCGATAACGGTGCGCACGCATAAAAAAGGCAAAATTATCTTCGACGAAGAATATTTTAAAGGACTGCACCGCGCGGGAATCCGCTTGTATTACGTAACGTGCGACACCGATTGGTGTCACGCCGGCAATTTAGAAAACCTGCGCGAGGAATGCGGCAAACTCTTATCGTGCGTGCCGAACGCGTACATTATGGTGCGAATCGGGCTTCACCCGCCTGTTTCTTTCGTGAAAGACCACCCCGAGGAGTGTTTTACGTACAACGACGGCGTAGCCGATCCCGTGATTCTTGCCAACGAAACGTTTAAAGAATTTTACCCGCATTTATATTCCGAAGCTTCCGATAAGTGGCGGGAAGAGGCGGGCAACGCGCTGATCGATATGTGCGAAAAAATCGAGAAAGAGCCGTTTTCCGATCGGATCATCGGCTACTTTTTCGCGGCGGGCGGCACAAGCGAGTGGTATTATCTTCTCAATCTGGAACAGGGCAAGCGTTACGGCGATTTTTCCGAAGCGTTCCGCCGTGCGTTTTCGGCGTATCTCAAAGAAAAATACGGCACGAACGAAGCGTTGAGAAAGGCTTGGCGCGATGATACCGCCGATATAGATCGCCCCGCGATTCCGTCGCTCGAAGAACGATTTTACGCTTTCGATTTCGATGAAACCTACGAGCGCGAAGACGAGGTTGTGGTAGATTTTTTAATGTCTGCGGCGAGTAACGGCTACAACGTGGGCAACTTTCTGAATGTGGATAAGTGCGCGCGGGCGTACGATTTCTACCGTGCGTGGCATGTAGCTACGGCGAAAAGTCAGATCTATTTCGGCGAGCTGATAAAAAAGCGGTATGGCGGCGCGTTGCTCACAGGCTCGTTTTACGGCTCGTACGGCTGTACGAATTTTTACAGCGGATCGACGGCGGGCGCGGTGATAGAAATTCTTGATAGCGGCGCGATAGATTTTCTCGCTGCGCCGGGAGTGTACGTTAATCGCAATCCCGGCGGGTTTACGGGGCAGCGCGAAATGGAAGATTCGTTTTTTCTTCGCGGCAAAACGTTCGTTACAGAAGAAGACACGCGTACGCACCTTGAAAAAAGCTATTTCCGCTCGATGTTCGATTACTACGACGAGACGGACGCGCTTAACGCGATCAAGCGCGATTTCGGGCGCAATCTGTGCGGAAATCTGCCGTACTGGTGGTACGATCACGATATAGGCGGCGGGCGATACAAAAACGAGAAAATTTACGAATTATTCCGCCGACAGGGCGAAATCGCGCGCCTTGCCGCCGAGAAAACAGACCGTTCGAAAGTCAGCGAAATCGCCTATTTATATGATGAAAAAAGCATACATTTAATTTCCGACCGCAGTACGAAAGAAATCGTTGAATACTTCAATAATTATGAGGCGGCGAGAATCGGCGCGCCCGCGGATAAGTATTTCCGGAACGATATATCAAACCCCGCGATGCCCGATTATAAGTTGTACGTATTTTTCAACGTGTTCGCGCTGAGCGCAAAGGATCGGGAAGCGATTTTTGCGAAACTATCGAAAAATCACGCCTCGGCGATTTTCGTGTACGCCTCGGGCGCGATCGATTTCGAAGAAGAAAATCGGCTTTCGGGCGAGAACGTATCCAAACTTACGGGCATTCGTACTCGGCTTGTGAAAGAGAAACATTTCACGAAATATCGCGTGCTTCGCCTGCCCGAAAACGATACTTTCGACGAGCTTTCCGATCGGCGCATTTACGGCGTGAACAATCGCCCGCTGAACAATAATATTCTCACGGTAATCAAGCAGGTAACAACGTTCGCCTGCCCGCTGTTCGTCGCGGAGGACGAGAACGCAACCGTGCTTGCGAGATTCTGCGAAAACAATCTTCCCGCGATTACGATGAAAGATTCTGGCGGATTCGTATCGTATTTTCTGGCGGCGAAAGTGCTCGATGCCGATGTGCTTCGCGCAATCGCGAAAAAAGCGGGTTGCCATATCTACGAAAACGGCGACGACGTATTGTACGTAAGCAGGAATTTCATTTGTCTGCACGCTTCGTCGGACGGCGAAAAAACTTTGAAATTTCGCGAAAAATGCTCGCCTTACGAGCTGTACGAGAAAAAATATTACGGCGCGGGCGTAACCGAAATCAGATTCAACGCGAAAATCGGCGAAACGTACACGTTCGAACTGCGCGATAAGTAACTGCGGGCGAACGCAATTATACGATTGAGTTTCAGTAAAATCGATTCAGGAAAAAATAAAAGAATTGTTGGTGCAAATACATTCTTTGAAAGCAGATGCAACGAATGCTCAAAAAAATGCTTTGCCGAGCGGCTGTTATTTTTTGAGCGAAGACGAGGTGCTGTGTGAAAAACGACTATTCGGCGATAGTCGTTATCCGTATTCATGCGACGGATTAACATTATGGGCTTATTCTTCGGGAAATGTCAAAATCGAAGAGAGTACTTTTAATGTTTTTTTGGATTTTTGTGAGGGAAAAGAACCGAATTTAGCGTTTTATGCGGGAGAAAAAGTAACAAATGGATATTTTCCGATTTCTATTACGGGCGCGGGAAAATTACCGTTTGAAAATAACGTAAACAGGTATACCGTATTTACACCGGAGGCGGCGTACTACATTGCAGAAACGGAAAACATCGTTTCTTGTGCGCGAATGTTTATAGATCGTCTTTGAGACAATATTTACAGCGGAATGCAAATACAAGAAAGCCTAAAAAATTGATGAAGTTTGAAATGCTTGTTTCAGGATTTTTTCTTGTATAAGTGAAACGGCTTGAAAAAATTAACGAAATATGGTATAATATGTATGATAAGGTGAGGTGGCATAAAAATGGAATCTATAGATATTTTCAAAGAGGTAATCGGATCTCGCATTTGTCCGCGCCGTTTGTTATGCCGAATTCTTATGCCGAAAATCCGGAAATAGGCATAGACGGAGAATCCATGAGCGACTGGTTTACGGGCAGCGGATGCGTGTTGCTTAAAGTTTTGCTTTGGTATATTTTCGGAATCCGAGCGGATTTGAAGGGAGTGTGGATTCAAGATTGAATATATGCCTTTTGAAAAATTGTCGCTTTGTATTTGTATAAAAAATAAAAAACATAATATTTCTTATGAAAAACACGAAGAAATGTAAATATTATTTATCGATGGCATGCCGAAAACAATAACCGATTCGGAAAAAATTTTATTGTAAAAATATTGAAATTGTTATGAATGAATGTAAGTATATGTATCGATTGAAATTAGGCAGAAGCATCAACTTTGGTGAATTTTTCGAAAAAAACATTTCGGAAGCGGAAGAGAACGGGTTTGACACTCTGGACTTCGATTTAACGACTTTCTGGCGCGAGCGCGATAAAGAAATCGAGCTGTATAAGCGCATCGAGCAGGGTTTGAAGCGCATAGAAAAAAGCAATCTCGCGCTGAACGGAGTGCATATTTCGTTCGGCCCGAATTGGGATTTTTCCGAGCTGAACGAAGAAAAACGCCTTGCCGCGTTGACGCAGACGAAAGAAATTTTTTGGCGCGTAGATATGACGAAGCCGTTTTGCTATATCGTACACGGAAGCTTTGAGCCGATAAAAGCAGAAGAGCGCGATGCGAAGCTCGGGCAGATGAAAGCCTCGATGGCGGAACTTGTGAGTTATACAAAGGCGAAAGTGTGTCTTGAAGATTTGCCGAGAACTTGCCTTTGCAACACGGCGGCGGAATTGAAAACGGCGATCGATGATGTGGCAGGCTTGGGCGCGTGCCTTGACAGCAACCATTTTTTGAAAGAAACGCCGCAATCGGCTGTGCTCACTTTGGGAAAGCGGGTAAAAACCCTGCATATTTCCGACTACGATTTTATAGACGAACGGCATTGGTTGCCGCTCGCGGGAAAGATTGATTGGAACGCATTTCTCGGCGCGCTGGAAGCGACGGGCTACAACGGCGTATTCAATTACGAAGTGGGAACGGCATCGGCGAAAGAAATCAAAGAAAATTATGAAAAGCTGTTTATTACGTACAATTCGAGAAAAAGCTGATTAACAATAACAGTAAATTACGGCTGAAAAAAAATTATTATAATTAGCTGTATATTTTATGCTTAAAAAGCGTCGTTGGCACAAGAAAACGATGATTGCGTTCCTTATATCTCACGGCTACTTTATTGTGGATTGCAACGGAGTTGTGACTTAACCTTTTCAATGTTCTTTCCTATCCGCCTAAGTCGGCTTTCGGCTTCGGCTCTTTTTGCGTACCGCTTTACTCTCTTGTTTCAAATTTGTTTCTCCTTTGGCTATTCGCCGTTTAAAATATATTTACAAGGCTACGCGCCGTTGTATCTAAGGGGGAGCGACTTTACACCGTCACTCACGGCGGTTGTCGGGCGCAAGACTTGCACTTGCTTTTTTATGACGTCTGCCGTCTTTTCATAAGGAGGTTTGCCCGACATATATAATATAG
>ERZ1026860.1842-NODE-1842-length-10027-cov-4.125752_pt1 | contig 10027 bp, 8 predicted proteins | sample MGYA00380160_ERZ1026860 | MGnify/ENA primary metagenome ERZ1026860 (study PRJEB33269, sample SAMEA4719796) | human gut metagenome | biome: human-associated habitat; feature: organic feature; material: feces | place: Cameroon | collected 2013-10 ... | reverse complement strand
TCCTTCGTCAGAAAAGATCGTCGTCAGACGAGCTTTTTTGACGGCCTGAGCCGAAGCGTCCGCTTCGGCACCAGGTTGTCAAAAAACTCACCAAACAGTGCGTTACCGTTCCTCCACCACCTGCGCATGATCCGGCAGCCCGGTTCGGTCGGCGCCCGGCAGCAGATACACCACATCCGTCCCATCATCTACCGGCCCGCCGATGTATACGCTCATTTGCGCCGTTTGAAACACATACCGTGCCATATAGGCGGCAAACGCCTGGCTTACGCCCTCCGGCAGCAGCAAAGCCGCCTGTTCCCCATCCCTCACCGGTCTTTGCTCCGCCAGGGCCTGCATTTGCACGCGCATGGGCACCTGATACGTTTCCCGAAACAGTCGGGGGATTCCCGCGCGCCAGCCGCCCCACATCATGGGCAGGACCAGCAGCAGCGCCGTCACGCTTTGCAGGCGGCCGCCTTGCCGCAGACGCCGCAGCAGCCACACGGCCCACGCTCCATACAGAAACAGCGCGCAGGTGCTGTTGTAGCGCTCATAAGCGTCCAAATTCAGCGCGCCGCCTACCGGCATGGAAAACACATACATACCCCAAAGACTCGCCAGCCAGGCTGCGTAAACCGCCAGTCCCAGAAGCGGAACCCAGCCGTCACGCCGCGCTGTCAGCCCCAGAAGCCGCAGCGTCCCATAGGTAATCGCAACCAGCAGCAAAATTTGCAGCGCCTGGTTATTCAGCGTCGCGGCGCGCTTCAGCAGTTCTTTGGCGATGGTCAACATATCCGCGTAGGATTTATCCGCCCCGGCCAGTTTCATATTGGTCAGGGTAAACGCGTGGCGGGATATATCCGCCGCGGGAAAAGCCGTCTTGATATGAACATACCACGCGGCCCTGCACAATGCCGCCGGAACCAGCGCTCCAAGGCACGGAAGCCTTTTCTGCGATTGAAACGTCTTTTTCAGCAGCAGGGCCGCAAAAACAACGGCGGCAAAAAACAGGCCGCTGTCCTTGACCATGCACAGCATTGCCAGCGCGGCGGAAAGGCAGGTTTCTTTTCCCTTTCCGTCAGACAGCGCCGTCGCAAGAGCCCCTATCGCCAGCGCCGCCAGCAGGTTATCCACCATCAGCGAGGCCGTGCCCTGGTATAGGGACAGCCCCGCCAGCAGCACCGTACCGATACCAACCCATTTAGCAGGGTACCCCCCCCCGATTCCATTTTCTGTAAGCGGCCACAATGCCGCCAGTACCAGCCAGGCCTGAGCCGTCAGCATCATTCCATCCCCGCCGCCCAGAAAGCGGCAGGCGTACCACAGCCAGCAGGCCGCGCCCGGCGGGTAGCTTTGAAACTGAATCAACGAATCCCCGCTGGCAGGCAGGGCATTGGTTATCAGCATACGCCGGACAATCATGCCCCAATGGGAAAAGTCGTCATAGGCCACCAGCAGCCCATTGCGATAGCGAAGAAACAGCGCCAGACACAGCAGGGCAAACAGCGCCATATCCCAGTGCAGCAGCGCCTGGTCCCGGCAACGCAGCATCCAAATCAGCAGCGCAAGGCCAACGCCCGCAAGCGCATACCCTCCCCAGGCCAGCCATCCGCACAAGGACAGAGCAAACACGCCCAGCCCCAGCACGCTTATGGCGGCCAGCGGCGCGAATGTCCGTCTGCCACGGGATGCAAAGAACCACAGGTAGCCGGTTAACGATAGCAGCCATGCCAGCCCCACTGCCTCTCAATCCTTTCGGTACAAGTCCCGGGTATACACCTTGTCCTGCACGTCCGCCAGCGCGCCGTCCATCCGGTTGGCGATAATCACATCGCATTCTTTTTTAAAGGCGGCCAAATCCCGGCTGACCCGGCTGCCAAAGAAGGTTTCCTCCCGCAGGGTGGGCTCGTACACAATCACTTGTACGCCCTTGCCCTTGATGCGCTTCATCACGCCCTGAATGCTGCTTTGGCGGAAGTTGTCGCTGCCGCTTTTCATGGTCAGGCGGTACACGCCCACCACCGGGTCCGGCTTTTGGGGAAAGCCCGCCAGCTGCAGCACCCGCTCGGCAATAAAGTCCTTGCGGGTCCGGTTGGAATCCACAATGGCGGCGATGATGTTGTTGGGCACCTTGTCATAATTGGCCAGCAGCTGCTTGGTATCCTTAGGCAGGCAGTAGCCGCCGTAGCCAAAGGACGGGTTGTTGTAGTGGCTGCCAATGCGGGGGTCCAGACACACGCCGTCAATAATCTGCCGGGTGTCCAGGCCGCGCACCTCGGCATAGGTGTCCAGTTCATTAAAGAAGCTGACCCGCAGGGCCAGGTAGGTGTTGGCAAACAGCTTGACCGCCTCCGCCTCGGTGGGGCGCATAAACAAAACGGCAATGTCCCGCGCCTGCGCGCCTTCCGTCAGCAAACCGGCAAAGGTGTGGGCCGCCTGCTCCATGGACGCGTCCCCGTAGCCCACAATGATGCGGCTGGGGAACAGGTTGTCCTGCAAGGCATGCCCCTCCCGCAGAAACTCCGGGCTGAACAGCAGACGGGCCTGGGGGTGCTTTTCCTGCATACGGGCCGTAAAGCCCACGGGAATGGTGGATTTTATCACCATCACCGCTTCCGGATGCACCCGCAGAACGGTATCGATCACCTGCTCTACCGACGAGGTGTCAAAGTAATTCTTCTGGGGGTCATAATTGGTGGGGGTGGCAATGATAACATATTCCGCCTGCCGGTAAGCCGTCTCCCCGTCCAGGGTGGCGGTCAGGCGCAGGGGCTTTTCCTTTAGATACTGCTCAATCTCCCGGTCCTGAATGGGAGATACGCGGCGGTTCAGCATATCCACCTTTTCGGCGATCACATCCACGGCGGTCACGTCGTGGTGCTGGGATAAAAGCACCGCCAGCGACAGGCCCACATAGCCCACGCCGGCCACGGCAATCTTCATCGTTCAGGAGTCCTCCTTGTGCATAAATATGGAAGGAATAACCTTGATTTCTATCATATCCTCTTTGCCCGCGAAAGTCAAATGGACAGGCGCTTCGGGTTATGGTATGATAAGTCTGTTTTTTGACTTGATAAGGAGGACCGCCATGCTGGTGTTGGAAACCGTTCTTTGCGTTCTTGCGTTGTTCTGGCTGCCGCGGCGGCTTCCAAAGCAGGTCAGCCGCTGGTGGATGCTGTGGCTGTTTGCCCTGGCGCTTTGGCTGCGGCTGATAGCGCTGCGGCTTTGGCCCATCGAGCCTCGAAGCGACTTTTTGTTGTATCAGGACTGCGCCCGGCTGTTTGCCCAAGTACCCGTCAGCCAGTGGGGCGGCGTTCACCCCGGACCCTATCTGGAGCAGGAATGGCCGTCGCTGATGCCCTTTGTGCTGTACGAGGGGCTGCTTCTGCGCTGGTTCCAGGGCAGCCCCTTTGGCGTGCAGCTGATGGGAGCGCTGTCCCAAAGCGGCGTGTGCCTGCTGCTGTGGCTGGCGGGAGATAAGCTGCATAAGCGTGGCTTTCTGGCGGGACTTCTATGGGCGGTGCTGCCCTCCAGCGTGTTGTTTTCCAGCGTGCTTACCAACCAGTTTCCCGCCCTGCTGTTTTTGTGGCTGGCGCTGGTGCTGATGCTGGAGGACAGGCCCATATGGGCCGGGGCGGCGGGCGCCTGTCTGGCTGTTTCCCAGCTGCTGCGGCCGGAGGCTGTGGTGGCGCTGATTGCCTACAGCCTGTGCCTGATCGCCCGTTCCCTGCTTCACCGCCGGAAAGCGCCGGGGGCGCTGCTGCGCCTGCTCTGCTGCGCTGCCGTCTACGCCGGTGTGCTGGCGGGCGTTGACCGGCTGCTGCTGAACGCGGGCATTGTCAGCCGGTCCATTTTAAGCGGCAGTCTGGACTATAAGCTGCTGGTAGGCAGCAATGCGGAAACCCTGGGTCGCTGGAACCCGGAGGACGCGGCCATGTACGGCAGCCCCGCCCTTTGGCAGGCGCTGATCCAGCGGATGAATCTGCCCAGCCTGCTGCCTCTGTGGTTCGGCAAGCTGTTTTTAAACCTGTTTGACTATTACAATCCCTTTCTGGTGCCGGAGGGAATGCCGCTGCTGTCAGCCCGCTTTGGATGGCTGGTCGGGCTTATCTATCTGAGCCTGCTGCCCGTTACCCTGAAAGCCCTTGGGCAATGCGTCCGCATGGTTTGCAGACGCAAACGGTTTGGTTTTGCCCATTGGCTGGTTTTCCTATGTCTGCTGGGGTATCTGGCGGCCTATACCCTGCTGGAAACCCAGCCCCGCTACCTGCTCATTCTTTATCCCCTGCTGATTTTGACAGTCAGCGGAAAGAATGCGCCTTGTCTGCCGGATGCGTCTGGGGTATAATAAAAGCCGCCATGTTTAGAAAGGAAGGATTTTGAATGGACAAGCTGATTGCGCTGGGAACCGGCAACGCGAACGCGACCCATTGCTATAATACCTGTTTTATTCTGAAAGGCCCGGGCGGGCTGATTCTGTGCGACGCGGGCGGCGGCAACGGCATTATGCGCCAGCTGCAAAAAATCGGGATTGCCTGGGAGCAGATTCATCATCTCATCATCACCCACGCCCACACCGACCACCTGATGGGCGTGGTATGGGCCATTCGCATGATTTCCACCCGCATGAACAACGGCACCTATCAGGGCACGCTGGATATTTACTGCGTCCATGATGTGGGCGAGGGGCTGAAGGCCATGTGCCGCCTGATGCTGCAAAAGAAGATGCATCAGCACCTGGATCAGGACATTCTGTTCCATGACGTTGCCAACGGCATGCAGGCCGTGCTGGCGGGACGGTCCATCACCTTCTTTGATATTCTGTCCACCAAGATGAAGCAGTTTGGCTTCTGCGCCCAGCTGGAAGGCGGCCGCAAGCTGTGCTGTCTGGGGGACGAGCCCTATAACCCCGGCTGCCAGCGGTATGTGCAGGGGGCGGACTGGGTGCTGTGCGAGGCCTTCTGCCTGTACGGCGACCGGGAACGCTTCAAGCCTTATGAAAAGCACCATTCCACCGTCAAGGAGGCCTGCCAGCTGGCCGAAAGCCTGCATGTGCCCCATCTGGTGGTATGGCACACCGAGGACACCACCCCCATTGAAACCCGCAAGCAGCGCTATACCCAGGAGGGCGCGGCGTTCTACCACGGCGACCTGCATGTGCCCGACGACCTGGAAACCATTGATCTGATCTAACTCACTTTCCCCATTGCATAAAGGAGGATTTTCTCATGATTGCCATTGCCTGTGACCATGCCGGTATTGATTTGAAGCCCGCTGTCATTGAAGTGCTGGACGAACTGGGCCTTAGCTACAAGGATTTGGGCACCTATTCCCACGAAAGTGTGGATTACCCCGTTTACGGCGCAAAGGCCGCAAAGGCCGTAGCCAGCGGCGAATGCGACCGGGCTGTTATCCTGTGCGGAACGGGCGTGGGCATCAGCATGGCCGCCAGCAAAATCAAGGGCACCCGCTGCGTGGTCTGCTCCGACACCTATTCCGCCCGCATGAGCCGCCAGCACAACAACGCCAACATTCTGGCGCTGGGGTCCCGGGTGGTTGGCAGCGAACTGGCCAAGGACATTGTGCGCACCTGGCTGACCACCGATTTTGAAGGCGGCCGCCACGCCCGCCGGGTGGATCTGGTAGACCGTCTGGACCGGGGCGAGGATATCGACTAACGGAGGAAATAGTTATGGCGTCCGCACGGCGCATGCGCGTCCTGTGTCTGGCAGGGCGTATTATTCTGGAAAACGGCGGCGAAACCTACCGGGCCGAGGATACGGTCACGCGCATGGCCGAAGCGCTGGGGCTGCGGGAGGTCAGCGTATTTGCCGTACCCAGCGGCTTGTTTGTTTCCTATATGGATGAAACGGATGAGCAGCGCACCTCCGTTACCCGCATCCACCTGCGGGGCATTCACCTGTGCCGGGTGGACCGGGTGAACCAGATCAGCCGTCAGCTGGCCCGGGGCGATTTGGCCCCCGATAGCCTGCTGCCCGCCCTGGAAGAAGCGGAGAACCTATGCATCAACGTTCCCCCCTGGTATGAGCCGCTTGCCGCGTGTCTGACCGCCGGGTTCTTTGCCGTCATGTTTGGCGGCGGGCTGGTGGACGCGCTGATCAGCGGGGTGTGCGCGGCCATTACCCAGCTGGTCCCCTGGGTGTGGAAGGGGGCGGGCATCAGCGGTTCGCTGCTGGGCAGCGTATTTTGCGCACTGATTCCCCTTACCTTTCACGCGCTGACGGGTCTGGGAACACCGGACGCTATGATTGCCGCCGCCATTATGCCCCTGGTGCCCGGTCTGAGCATGACCAACGCGGTGCAGGACATTTTGCGGGGTGACATGGTTTCCGGCGTGACCCACGCGGCCCGGGCGATCATGGTGGCCGCTTTGGTAGCGGGCGGCACGCTGATCGGCACCCATGTATTCGGCTACCTGAACCTGCCGGTGCGTCCCCTGCCAGACGGAACCTCCATGTCCTTTGGCTTGCAGCTGTTGATTGCTTTTCTTACCAGCAGCCTGGCGGGTATGGGCTTTGGCGCGTTTCTGTACGCGCCTAAAAAAGCCATCTTCTGGGGCGGCCTGCTGGGAGGCGTTGGCTACAGCGTTTACTGGGTAGCGCTGCAAACCGGGTCGTCCAACGCGGTAGCCATGTTTTTAGGCGCGCTGGCGGCCGCCCTGGGGGGCCAGCTGGCGGCCCGGCGGCTGAAAATGATCGCCACCCTTTTTATTACCATCGCCATTTTGCCCCTGGTACCCGGTCTGGGCCTGTACCGGGCCATGAGCGTTGTCGCCCAGGGCCAGACAGGCGCTGGGCTGGCCATTGCCGCCTCCACCATGGCGTCCATTCTGATGATCGCTCTGGGGATTGGCTGCGGCTCCCAGCTGATGGGGCTGCCCCGCCGCGGGACCCACGAAAGAAAGGGCTGAACCCTATGATGCGAAAAACCTGGAGTGTGCGCCTGCAAAACGCCTCTATCCTGCTGTATGTCCTGTGGCTGCTGGTTCCCGCCGTGCAAACCACCGGCCGGGCGGCCGCCGGCGTTTTTTGCGTGGCGCTGTTTGGCCTGGGCGTACTGCTGGATGTACCCGGCGTCAACTGGAAACGCCTTGCGCCCCGTGTCCTGTGCGCCGCCCTGATGCCGCTGATCCTTCGCCGGTATCTAAACCGGGGCAATGATCACTTCTTAGGGTATTACGTGCAGCAGGCCATGTTCTGGTTTCCGCTGGTCTTTGCCGGCCATGCGCGGGATCAGGGCGACCGGCGCGCCTGGCGCTGGCTGCGATGGACGCTGCTGGGAGCCGTTACCCTGACCACCCTGACCACCATCGGCTGGCTGATTGAGGGCATGACCCGCGGCGGCCGGGTGTACGCCTACTCCCGCTCTCTGGGCTTTGCGGGAGAGGGCACGGAAGCCTATTTGAAGGAATTGATGCTGCGCAACATTGGCGGCTATGATTTCATCTATGCCACCGTGGTGATGCTGCCGCTGACCTGTCTGGCCATTCAGCGCAGCCGGGGCTGGAGCCGCGGCTGCTACACCGCTTTGCTGTGCGCCCAGGCCGTGATGGTGGTTTTGTCCCAGTACACCTACGCCATGATCTACGCGGCCGTTATTCTGGCGGTAGAGGCGCTGGCCGCCCTGGCCCGGCTGATCAGCCGCAGCAAACTGAGCACGGGCCCGTCTTTGCTCATCGGCCTGATCCCGCTGGCGCTGGTACTGCTTTTTCACCGTCCCCTTATCGGTTTGGCTGTCAGCCTGTGCAGCCGGTTTGGACTTACCCACTTTGCCTACAGCCTGGAGCAGCTACTGACCGCTCTGCAGGGCGGTACTACGGCGGCCGATTCCCGGCTGGGCTATTATCTGACCGCGCTGGAGGGCTTCCGGCAGTCGCCGTTGGTTGGGCGGCTGCTGGGCGGACCGGCGCTGCTGAGCCAGCACAGCGATGTGCTGGACCTGCTCAGCGGTCTGGGGCTGATTGGCACGGCGCTGGCGGGCGGCATGGTTTACCTGATGGGCCGTGGAAGCCTGCGGGGACTGAAAGCCAGCCCGAACCGGGCCCAGCTGTGGATGATGATTCTGGCCTTTGCCGTGGTGGCTTCTCTGGGCACGGCGGTATACAGCCGTGACATCATGACGGTTTTTGCGCTGGGAGCGCTACTGGTATTGGAAAAAGACTTCTGAATCACATAAAAAACGGGCCGGCGGAAGCATCCGCCGGTCCTAGGCTGCTGAAAAACCCCTAGTATGACAGCGTTCGTCTACGAACACGACTACGCCGGTTTGCGGGAAATGCGTTACGCTGCAAGGCTTAGGGGCTCCGCCCCTAAAACCCCGGCAGGAGGTACTACCTCCTGCACCTCCCCTTTTTCAACACTCTGAAAGCCGGGAAATTCCCCCGGCCTTTTTTGCGCAATCAGAGAATAACCTTTCTCAGCCGCATGTCTTTTCGCCACTGGGGCGGCTCGCCGTCGTCCGCCCAGTATTCGTCCAGAGATACAATCCGATCACTGGCTATTTGGAAGAAAGAAACGGCATGAAAGGAAGCGCCTCCCTCCTTATTATAGACATGGGTAACCGTCACAACCAAATCGCCCCATTGCTCCATGCGTTCCACCCGGCCGTCCCAGCGGCCCGGATATTCGCAGTTGGCCGTCACAAATTCGTCCACGGTAAAGCGTTCGCCGGTACAAGGCCAGCGAATCACAGCGTCCTTTGCAAAATAACCCGGAATGGCGCTTTTGTTTTGCGCCAAAACCTCTCGCCAGAAGGCCTTGATATCCATGGTTTTCCTCCTGTGCTTACAAAATCTGCATATCCTTCGCGCAGCCCAGGAAAGCCAGGGCTTCCGCTGCCTGTTCTTTTGTCAGCTTCCGCTTTTCGGCGCTGACAAGCCACAGGCTTTCGCCATCCACCAGAGCCGTTGCCACAACATAGCCCTCAAACCATTCCACAGGGCGGGTTACATCCAGCACGCAGGCGTTTTGCCATTCGTTCCGCCGGGCCAGCACCTCCTGCACATAGCCGCAGTTCAGCCGGTAGGGTTCCGCCCGTCCCGGCTCCTGCTGTCCCGCTTTATGCTCCACCGTAACGGTAACTTTGGTACCCAGCGGCGTACATACCACCGGCTGTTCCTCGGCGGTTTCGCCATAATCCAGCCCCAGATAACCGCACAGGTCTGTGACCAAAACGCCCCGCTGACCAACAGCCTTTTCCGCTTCCATTCCCGCCAGGCCATGCAGGGCGCAGCCTGTTTGCAGCAGGGCAAGGCGGTCCATCTGGTAAGCGCCTGCCGCGCAGCCCGCCATCAGTGCGGCCAGAACGCCGGTCAGGGCGTCGCCGCTGCCGCCCTTGGCCATGGCGGGGGTTCCGTAGGGATTCAGCGCCATTTCTTCCCCGTCGCAAAGCACGCTGCATGTGCCCTTCAGCACAATGGCAGAGCCATATTTTTGATTTAGCGCCCTTGCGGCGGCAGGCGCGTCCGCCACAACTTGCTCCGTGCGGCAGCCCAGCAGCCGGGCAGCCTCCGCCGGATGGGGCGTTAGTACGGCATTGGGCAAAGCCACCGGCCCTTCCAGAGCCGCCAGCAGGTTCAACGCATCCGCGTCTATCATAGCGGGTTTGGGATGATCTTGCAGCCAGTCAAGCAGCTTTTCCAGCAGACAGGCTGTTTCTTCCGACTGACCCAGCCCGCAGCCCAGCGCCACCGTATCCGCCCGTCTTATGGCCGCCTCCAGCAGCGGCCAGGCCTCCCGTGCCCCCTTCGGCAGTGGAACGCAGGTTGCGCAGGGGCACAGGGTTTGCAAAACCGTCCATATGCTTTCCGGGCAGGCAATGGTCACAAGGCCCGCCCCGGCGCGCAACGCCGCCGCAGCGCTGATGGCCGCGGCTCCGGCCATGCCCTTGCTGCCCGCCCAAATTACCACCCGGCCATAGCTGCCCTTGTGGCTGTTTCTGCGGCGCGGGGGCAGAAGCGCTGGCAGATCACAGCGCTGAAGCACACGCATCCCCGGCGCGTCGTCCAGCGCCGCCGCCTCGGGAA
>ERZ1026860.1839-NODE-1839-length-10037-cov-6.862653_pt1 | contig 10037 bp, 4 predicted proteins | sample MGYA00380160_ERZ1026860 | MGnify/ENA primary metagenome ERZ1026860 (study PRJEB33269, sample SAMEA4719796) | human gut metagenome | biome: human-associated habitat; feature: organic feature; material: feces | place: Cameroon | collected 2013-10 ... | reverse complement strand
AGATGTGTATAAGAGACAGATTCTCTCTTTCGCTTATGACAACGACTATAAATGCGTTGAGCATATCAAAATTACTTTTCCTAAAAAGCAAAAGAATGAATTGAAAATATTAACTCAAAAAGAGCAAAAACTATTAACGGCTTATCTTACAAAAAATATTGATTTAACTAAACTTGCCATACTTTTTGCACTATACACCGGTATAAGATGCGGTGAACTTTGTGCGTTAAAATGGGGTGATATTGACTTGTTTAACGGCATTGTCAGTATCAATAAAACAATGCAAAGAGTGCAATGTGATGACAAAAATTATAAAACAAAAATTATCATCACTCCGCCAAAAACCACAAATTCAAATCGAATGATACCGATACCTAAATTTCTTGTATCTATCTTAAAATCGTTCAATCCAAAAAACGAAAATGCGTATTTGCTGACAGGTCTTGAAGATAAATTTATTGAACCAAGGCAAGCACAAAATATTTTTAATAAATGTCTTTTAGATTGCAAAATTGACAAAATCAACTTTCATGCACTTCGCCATTCTTTTGCAACACGCTGTATCGAACTTGGTATGGATTATAAAACTCTAAGTGAAATTCTCGGTCACGCTAATGTTTCAACTACGATGAATTTGTATGTTCATTCATCGCTCACGCAGAAGAAAAAACAAATGAATAAGTTAAATAATCTTGTTAAGATTTAATCGCACAGCATTTCTTGGAACTGTATATTCCGAGAAATGCTGTGTTTATTATTTGTATGTAGGCGGAGAATATTATGAATGTTTCATTTGTATCATCGCAAGATATAATTGACGGAATTAACAAGACATTAAAAAACAAGACAGACGCTGTTATAAATATCATCAACGATAAATTAACAGTGTCTGTTTTTGCGCTTTTGGAACAAAACCTACGCAATGTAAAAGAAATCAATTTCATAATCAGAGATAGCAGATACTTGCCAAAAGGTGAAGAAGTATCAAGAGAATTTGAAATCAACATTAACGATGTATTGTTCAATTCTTATGACATAACGGAAAAGAATAAGCTTCAGCATTTTTATCAAGCCAAGGCGATGCATAATTTTATAAAAAAGCATGTGAATGTTAAACGTGTAACAAATGCTTGTTCTGTAAAAAGCAATTTGATTTGTATTGATGATAATTTTATGTTTACAGGTCAAAGTTCGCTTGAAATGCCGGATAAAAGGAATTCATCTGTATTTGCCGCAAACTTTGATGCTATTGTTACCGACAATGACGAAACAGGCAAAGAGCAAATTGCAAGATGCAGCGAAATGTTCAATCAGCTTTGGTACAACGAACAGTTTACCGTTTCTTATAAAGAACAACTTTTAGAAAGTTTGCATTTTGTTTATAAGGAACATTCCCCTGAACTGCTTTATTACTTTACTCTTAATGAATTGTTCGGTAATCAGCTTGACCAAGGTGTTGAACGCTTTGAACGGGACAGCGATAAATTCAAGAAAACTGAAATATGGAATGCTTTGTATGACTTTCAAAAGGATTGCGTTGTGTCGGCTATCAGAAAGCTTCAAAAATACAGAGGTTGTATTATTGCCGATTCTGTCGGTCTTGGTAAAACATTCGAGGCTCTTGCCGTAATTAAGTATTTTGAAATTGCTATGGATAGGGTGCTTGTGCTGACGCCTGCCAAGCTTTATGACAACTGGAATTCCTTTAGAGGTGATTATAAGGATTCATTTTTGCATGAATCTTTTAATTATAGAATTATGTTTCATACCGATTTGTCAAGGTATAAAGGCATGTCACGCTCCGGTCAGGATTTAAAGAAATTTGATTGGGGACTTTACGATCTCGTTGTTATTGATGAGTCGCATAATTTCAGAAACAGGAACGACAGATATGATGAAAATGATCAGCTTGTGATGACACGATATGCTCGTCTTATGCAGGATGTTATCAAACACGGAAATAACAACACAAAGGTTTTGCTTCTTTCTGCTACGCCTGTAAATAACAGCCTTGTCGATTTGAAAAATCAAATAAGTATTATTACTCGTGACGAAGATTACGCTTTTGAAGACGAAGGCATTTCAAGTGTTGAAAATCTTTTAAGAAAATCTTCACAGGTAATAAATACTTGGGAAAAGAAACAAAATCATACAAAAGATGAATTGCTTGACGACTTGCCGTCAGACTTTTATAAGCTTCTTGAAATTATGACTATTTCACGAAGCAGAAAGCATATTATGAATTATTATGCTAACGGTGATGTCGGAACATTCCCCGAAAAGAATAAACCTATCACAATGCATAACAATATTGACACGCAAAACCAATTGCTTACATTCAAAAAGACAAATGAACTTTTGGAATTGCTGAATTTGAGTGTTTACACACCTATGCGATATGTAAAGCCTGAGTTTATGCGGGAATATATTGAAAAATATAATCTAAAAGGTAAGCGTGGAGGTAATATGGACTTTTCTATCCAATCAAAGGGTATGATTGTCCTGCATAGATTTAATCTCTTTAAGCGCCTTGAAAGTTCTGTCTATTCGTTTGAAGAAACTTTGCACAGGCTACTCGAAAATATTGACAAAACGATTGAAAATCTAAATAAAGGTACAACTGTTACACAGCAAGACTATGAGTATGAGGATGACGAATTAGTTTTAGAAAGCAGTAAATACGAAATCAATATCAAGCACCTTCGTGTTGAAGATTACATAAACGATTTGTACGAGGATAGATTTATTATTAACAATATTCTTGAGCAGGCTCAGACCATTTTGAAAGAACACAGGGATGCGAAAATTAAAGAACTTGAAGAGCTTGTGGTAGAAAAAATAAACACTACTCCTTATAACGCAGGCAATAAAAAGGTGTTGATTTTTACAGCATTTGCGGATACGGCAAATTATATTTATTCAACTCTCGGCGAAAAATTGCGAGAAAAAGGCATTTACTGTGCAAGCGTAACCGGTAAAGGCGTTAGGTTAAATAATCCAAATGTTGAAAGCGACTTCAATTCCGTGCTTTGTGCATTTTCACCAATGTCAAAAATGAAAAAGCAGATTTCTGAAAGGGAGCAGATAGATGTGTTTATCGGTACGGATTGTATTTCGGAAGGTCAGAATTTGCAGGATTGCGATACGGTAATCAATTATGATGTTCAATGGAATCCGGTGTCACTTATTCAGCGTTTCGGCAGAATTGACAGAATCGGAAGTACCAATAAATGTATTCAACTTATCAACTTCTTCCCGGAAATGCAGCTAAACGATTACCTGAATCTTGAACGCAGAGTAAAAGGTAAAATGGTGCTTTCTAACCTTGTTTCAACAGGTGAAGATGATCTCCTAAATCCTGAAATGAACGATTTTGCATTCCGTACGGAACAACTTATCAAGATTCAAAATGAAGTAATTGATATTGATGATGCAAGCGACAGTATTTCGTTGACCGACCTGAATCAAAACGAATACCTGTATGAGCTTTCAGATTTTGTAAATTCAAATAAAACGCTTAAGGCTATGCCGAGGGGTATTTATTCCGTTACAGACGGTGAAGATGCAGGCGCTCTGTTCTGCTTTAAGCATAGGAACGAGAAAGAAAAGCCAAAGTCGGACAGCTCTATTTATCCGTTTTATCTTATTTATGTTAAAAATGACGGAGAAATTTTGTATACCAATTTGCAATCAAGAATGACCTTAAAACTTTTCAGAAAACTTTGCTACGGAAAAAAGGAGCCAAATATGGCTTTGTTTGAAAAGTTCTTTAAGCGTACAAATAATGCAAAGGAAATGAGCTTTTATTCCGGTTTGCTCAATAAGGGTATTCGTTCAATTCAAGGGGAAGAGGAAAAGCAGGCTGTTCAAACCGTATTTGATTTTTCCGGCTTTAATAATTCATTTGCCGATGAAACAGCAGACGATTTTGAACTGATTTCTTTTTTGGTGGTTGAATCATGAATATAAATATACCCGATGAATATAAAGTGAAAAGCAAAATTCCGATAAAGGAATTTATACCGAAATTTCTTAAACCTGAACAAAAAAGAAGAATACGAAACAGTATTAGGTCTGTAATCATTACACATCAAATTGCAGGTCAAAAAATACCAAACTTTGTTGATGAAAACAATAGATGCGAGGTTATACAGTTTTTTGATATTGAAATAGGCAATATTAAGGACGCACCGTTTGTTGCAAATATTTATCAAGCTGTTATTAAGTCGCCGTGCGTGATTCATTTTTATGACACAGTGAGCGAAAGCTATTCTTTTGGACTGAAAAGGCTTAACAGGCAGGACGAAAACGAAATCGTTGTTGAATATGCTTTTATTACAAAACCTTTTAGCCGAGTTTTGCCAAGCAGTCAAAAGGACGCTTTGCTTAGCGCAATATCTTATGAAAATATAAGATGCAAGGTTAATAAACTGAGCTTTTATAACGAAATGTTTGTTAAGGCTTATGTTGTGCATAATGACACGGCGTATCAAAAAGCGTTTCAACTACTAAATACAAATTTGTGGTATGACGCCGATAAAACGGTTGCACTTTATTTGGCTTATAAAGATTTGGTTAGCCAAAAGTATATGCTGTCAAAATCAACAACACAGGCGGAGAAATTGCCTTATAACATAAAAATTAAAAAGAATATTGAAATACTTAATCAGTTTTTGGAGGAAAAGTAGGAGGCATAAGTATGGGAGAATATAAAAATGTACCTCAAGAAATAAATGATGTCGTAAGCGATAATATTAAAAAACTGGCACAGCTTTTTCCGTCTGTAGTTAAGGACGGTCAGCTTGATATTGACGCTCTTAAAGAGGAACTGGGCACATTTGAAGAGGTTGGCAAGGAAAAGTACGAGTTTACTTGGTCCGGTAAGCAAAATGCAAAAAAGATTGCACAGCAGGATGTATTTGGCAAAACATTAAAGTTCTGCCCTGAAAAAAGCAAAAATGCCGACACAACCGAAAATATTTATATCGAGGGCGATAACCTTGATGCTCTTAAACTTTTAAGGCAGAATTACTATAATTCCATCAAGATGATTTATATTGACCCTCCATATAACACGGGTAACGATTTTGTCTATAATGATGATTATTCCATGGCGCAAGAGGAAAGCGATATTGCCGAGGGGAATAGAAGTGAAACCGGAGAAAGATATATTAAAAATGTCAATAAAGGTAATAAATATCATTCTAATTGGTTAAATATGATTTATCCAAGATTGAAAATAGCTAAAGATTTACTTTCTGATGAGGGCGTTATATTTATTTCTATTGATGATAATGAAGTAGATGGATTAAAGAAAATATGTTTAGAAATTTTTGGAGAATATAATTTTATTGGCTGTGCAGGTAGAATCACAAAAAAGAGTAATAACAAAGGCGATTATTGGGCACCCAATTTTGACTATCTTTTAACATTTGCCAAAAACAAAGAGTGTACCCTCCCATTTTTAGGCGAAGCTAATACAGATGCTTATAATTTGGTGGATTCTGAAGGCCCACGAGCAGGCGAAAAATATCAACTAGTGAGATTATATATGTCATCTTTACAAAACAGAAATCCTGAACAGCGTTATTGGATTGAATGTCCTGATGGCAGTAAGATTATTCCACCAGGAAGAACTTTTCCGCCCGAAAGACCTTTATTAGGTGATGGTATATGGAGATGGTCAAGAAAAACATATGAGGAAAATATTGACAGAATAGTCATAAAAGAAGTTAAATCGTCAAACTTAATTGATGAAAATGGAAATTCTGCAAAATGGAATGTTTTTACTAAAACTTATCTAAATGATGTACTTGATAAGGCTTCAGCAAAACCAAATAGTTTTATTGAAGATCACATTAATCAAATTGCATCTCATGAGTTAAATGCCTTGAATATACCTTTTGATTATGCGAAACCAACAACACTTATCGATTATTTAATTAAGGTCTCTCAAGTAAAAAAACATGATATTGTGTTAGATTTTTTTTCGGGTTCTGCATCAACTGCACATTCGGTTTTGAAAGCTAATTTTAAAGATGGTGGAAAACGCAGATTTATTATGATTCAATTACCAGAGAATACCGACGAAAAAAGCGAGGCACACAAGGCGGGTTACAAAACTATTTGCGAAATCGGCGAAGAGCGTATTCGCCGTGCAGGTGATAAAATTAAAGCAGAAAATCCCGATGCGAATATCGATATTGGTTTTAAGGTGTTTAAAATTGCAGACACAAACATCAAATGGAATGAACTTGAATTAAAGGATGAACAAATCGATTTTGACAGTCTAAGCGATACCCCTGATCAAATCGACTTTAAGCAGGGTACAAAGGACATTGATGTGGTATACGAAATTATGCTCCGTCAAAAGAATATTCCGTTGTCCTCAAAGATCGAAGTTCTTGATGAAATCGGCTCTCGTACATATATTTATGCCGATAGCTATCTCATTTGCCTTGAAACGCAGATTACAAACGAGATGATAGACAAGCTTGCTTCTATTGACCCGACACCGTTTAAGTATATTTTCCGTGACAGTGCATTTAAGGATGATATTGACCTTAAGACAAACGCATTTCGCAGGTTAAAGGCTATGGTTGAAAAACACGCAGGTGCAACAAAGAAAGCATATACTGTTGAGTTTATTTAAGGAGAACGCTATGGCAGATAAAATTACATTTAACTTTAGTGATGACCTTGATTATCAGCTTAGGGCAATTAGTTCAACCGTAAATTTGTTTAAGGGTTTGCCGACGACAGACGCAAGTTCGATTTATCACTATTCCCGTAAGAGGCTTGAGGGCGATCCTGTTCGCAACAGAAACCTTGTGCTTGGCAGTAAGTTACTTGAAAATATGCGTTATGTTCAGCTTGACAACGACTTATTTGCTGACGAAAGCGTAACACCCGGCAACAACTTCACCATTGAAATGGAAACCGGCACAGGCAAGACCTATGTTTATCTTCGCACAATTTTGGAACTCTATAAGCAATACGACCTTAAAAAGTTTATGATTGTTGTTCCGACTGTGGCAATTCGCAAGGGTGTTGAAAAATCTATTGAACAGCTTACGGAGCATTTCAAGGCTCTTTACGGTGTGGATTTGTCTAAATACAGTTTTATTTATAACACAAACAACCCAAAGGAAGTCAGTTCCAAGATTGTTGAAAGCAACGATTTAAGCATTTGTGTTATGAACATTCAAGCGTTCAACAAGAGCAAAAACAAAATTCGCCAAGAGGATGAATACGGTAAGATTATTTGGGATGATATTAAATATATCCGACCGATTGTGATTATTGACGAGCCGCAAAAAATTGAGGGTGGCAAGAAAAAATCAAAGTCGCTTGAAGCTATTGAAGAAATTGAGCCTTTGTTCGTTCTTCGCTATTCAGCGACCCATAAAAAACTGTATAACCAAATTTACAAGCTTGATTCTTATGCTGCATATCAACAAAATCTTGTAAAAAAGATTACGGTTAAAACCGTTCACAGCGAAATACCAAAGAGCTACCCGTATATTCGCTATAAATCTTTCACAAAAGATTTAAGGGCAAGAATTGAAATATTCAGCCAAGACCAAGGTGGTAAAATCAGATTCAAATCTTTTGATGTTCTTGCAGGTGCGTCACTTGAAGAATTATCGGGCGGATTGTCGCAATACAAAAATATGTTTGTTGCATCTCAACCGCACAAGTTGCAACCGCTTTATATTTCTGCACCCGATGAAGATATTTATTTGGAACAAGGTCAAAGCAATTATGAATTTGAGCCTAACGAAACAGTGAGAATTCAAATCAAACTTGCAATTCGCAGTCATTTTGACAAGCAGTTTGAGTTGCTTCGCAAGGGTAAAAAAATAAAAGCCTTGTCTTTGTTCTTCATTGATTCTGTCGCCAAGGTTCGTGACAATGATGCGCCTGACGGCAGAGGCGAGTATCTTCGCATATTTGATGAAGAATACCAAAAGGCAATTAAGGCTTATAAAGGTCAATTTGAAAAGTATAAAGAATATTTCCCTGATTACGAAAATGTGCAGCAGGTTCGTGAGGGCTATTTTGCTGTGGACAAAAAGAACAACGCTGTTGATGTTGCAGGCTGGGATTCTAATGTGAATGATGAGGACGTAAAGCTGAATGCAAAATCGCAGGAAGACATTGACCGAGGCGTTGAACTTATCCTTGAAAAGAAAGACGAACTTATTTCATTTAATGAGCCTCTTGCGTTTATCTTTTCTCATTCAGCATTGCGTGAAGGATGGGACAATCCTAATGTGTTCACTCTTTGCACATTAAAAGCGAGCGGTTCGGACATTGCCAAAAAGCAAGAAATCGGTCGTGGTTTAAGACTGCCTGTTGACATTATCGGCAACAGATGTATTGACAGCAATCTTAACGAGCTTACTGTTATTGCAAATGATTATTACGACCATTTCGCTGAAGTTCTTCAAAAAGATTTTAACGACAGTATGAACTTCAACAAAAATGAAATTACTGCCGATATTCTTATTTCAACTTTGAAAAATGCAGGCGTTCCAAAAGCGTTGGTAACTGCAGAACTTGTTGATTCTCTTAAAACGGAATTGATACAAAACGGTGTTTGCAATAAAGATAATGTTATTAAAAATACGCCGGAGCAAACCACAAAACTTTTGGACAAGCTTACATTCAGCGACGAACGCTTAGCCGAGCATACAGAACTTATCAAAAAAGAATTTGTAAAATTGATGACTAAGAAAGGCAGTCGCAAGGTTGAAATTACAAATGGTGACAATGAACCTTATGAAAACAAAATCAGAGCATTTGTTACCGAGGATGAGTTTAGAAATGTTTATGCAAATTTGTGTGCTATTCTTCAAAAGAAAACAATTTATGTAACTAATATAGACAATGAAGAGTTCATTCGTTCTTGTTGCAAGGAAGTGAATGAACTGCTTGAATATCAGCATGTTACAAACACATATGTGATTGAAGAATCTCACGGAAAATTTGATGATGCAGCGCAGTTCAAGCTTTCTCACGATGCAAACAAGGACAGAACTGAAGTAAAGATTGGCGATGCAGAAAAGAAGTCAGATTTTGAAATCGTAAATTACATAATGAGTCAAACCATGTTGCCAAGACTTGCAATATTCAAAATCTTAAAGGGTATATTCAAAAGAGAATTGCTCAACGACCAAGATATACTTGAAAAAGCAACAGATAAAATCAAGGAAGTGTTCAAGAGCATTTCTGCTCAAAAAATCACTCATTATGAAGTGGTTGACGGCTATGAAACCGATTCAGGCAACATCTTTGAACTTGACACGATTACAGAACAGGATTTTGAAAAAGAGTGGAGAGTGTTCCATTCAAATCCAAATCGTAAAGCTGCAATCAATGAATATTACAAGATGGACAGCGAAGGCGAAAAGGAGTTTGCCGATAAGCTTGAAAGCAACGAAAACATTTTGATGTTTACAAAGCTTAAAAAGGGCGGTTTTGTAATTGATACCCCGTATGGCAATTATTCTCCTGATTGGGCAATAATCTGTCGCAAAGACGGTGTTGAAAAGCTTGAACTCGGCATTTATTTTATTGTTGAAACCAAAATCAACAAGGATCACAATGCATTGACTGAAGTTGAAGTTAATAAAATCAAATGCGGTCAGCTTCATTTCAAAGCCGTGTCTGATTTGGTGAAGTTTGATTGGGTTAAAAGCTACGAAGACTTCAAGGCAAAGTTTGGAGTAAAAGAAAACGAAGTGTGATTTGTTTTATTTTTATACTTTGATACATATATATAGCCCTTGTTCAAACCACCCGTTAAACGGGTGGTTATGATCATAAAATTTGGTTTAGGTATGAAATTAAATTTATTGCAACTATCCATACTATGTGATAAAATGTGTGTAAATATGAAAGCTGCTTTTATAGTAAAACACAAGACAATTTTTATGCAACGAAGCGAAAGAAAAATTTCCAAATCGCCGATGAAAAAATGCAGATTTTAGCGAAGAAATGAGGTGATAAATCTGTCTCTTATACACATCTCC
>ERZ1026860.1838-NODE-1838-length-10038-cov-14.289392_pt1 | contig 10038 bp, 3 predicted proteins | sample MGYA00380160_ERZ1026860 | MGnify/ENA primary metagenome ERZ1026860 (study PRJEB33269, sample SAMEA4719796) | human gut metagenome | biome: human-associated habitat; feature: organic feature; material: feces | place: Cameroon | collected 2013-10 ... | reverse complement strand
CTATTAAAATTGTCAGTTTTTTAAAAAAAGCTGTGTTTTTCGCAATTTTTTGCTTGACATATTTTAACTAATGCAGTATAATGCTATAACGATTATAATGGCATTGTGTGTCTTTGGGTCTTTTTTCCATGGATAAATTATGCTCATTTTTCGAGCAAAAACTGTCATAATTAACAAGTATTTATTAGTTTCACACACGGACGAAAATAAAAAGAACGGAGTGGTTAGTCAATGACGAATGTTTCTCCCGTTGCAAGGGGCAGCAGAACCAGAATGAGCTTCGGAAAAATCAAAGAGGTTATGGAAATGCCAAACCTCATTGAGGTTCAGAAGGACTCATACAGGTGGTTTCTGGAGACCGGACTTAAAGAGGTTTTCCGTGACATCGCGGATATTACCGATTATACCGGTAACTGGGTACTCAAGTTTGTCGATTACAGAATGGACGACAAGCCGAAGTATTCAATCAGAGAGTGCAAGGAGCGTGATGCGAGTTATTCCGCACCGATGCGTGTAAAGGCACGTCTTCTCAATAAAGAAACCGGCGTCGTAAAAGAGAGCGAAGTCTATATGGGTGATTTCCCGATAATGACGGATAGCGGTACGTTTATCATAAACGGTGCCGAGCGTGCGATTGTTTCGCAGCTTGTTCGTTCACCGGGCGTATATTACGATATGACCCATGACAAGACAGGTATTGAGCTTTACTCGAACACCGTTATCCCGAACCGAGGTGCTTGGCTTGAGTACGAGACCGATGTAAACGACCTTTTCTATGTTCGTATTGATAAGAACAGAAAGATCTTCATCACAACCTTTATCAGAGCTTTGGGCCTCAGCTCAAATACGGATATCCGTGAATTCTTCGGATATGATCCTCGCCTTGAGGCTACGCTTGAAAGAGACGAGACGCAGAACACTGAAGAGGCTTTGATGGAAGTGTTCAAGAAGCTTCGTCCCGGCGAGCCTGCAACTCTTGAAACCGCACAGACTCATCTTGACAATCTGTTCTTTGATCCGTACCGTTACGATATTTCCAGAGTCGGCAGATACAAATATAACAAAAAGCTTTCTTTGTTTGACCGTATCGTAGGCGCAACGCTTTCGCAGCCCGTTATCGCACCGCTCACAGGTGAGCTTCTCGCCGAGGAGGGTGAGGTAGTCTCCAAGGAGAAGGCTATTGAAATCGAGCAGGCCGGCGTCAACGTTGTATTCGTTAAGGTTGACGACGATAAGGAAATCAAGGTTATCTCAAACGGCATGGTTGACATCAAGCCTTACTTCCCGCAGTTCACCGAGGAGCAGCTTGACGAAATCGGCATCAATGAGAAGGTTTCTTTCTCGGCTCTCAAGGAAATTCTTGAGGCTGACGTTGAGGACGATAACGCACTGCTCGGACTTCTCAAGGAGCATTGCGACGACCTCATTCCGAAGCACATCACAATCGATGATATTTTCTCATCAATCAACTACGTTAACTCCATTGCTTTCGGCATCGGCAAGACGGACGATATCGACCACCTCGGTAACCGTCGTATCCGTTCAGTAGGTGAGCTTCTTCAGAACCAGTTCAGAATCGGTCTTGCAAGAATGGAAAGAGTTGTTCGTGAAAGAATGACCCTTCAGGCTCAGGAGGACGACGACAAAATTACACCGCAGACCCTTATCAATATTCGCCCCGTGCTTATGGCGATCAAGGAATTCTTTGGTTCATCGCCGCTTTCACAGTTCATGGATCAGACAAACCCGCTTGCCGAGCTTACTCATAAGCGCCGTCTTTCGGCTCTCGGCCCCGGTGGACTTTCCCGTGACCGTGCAGGATTCGAGGTTCGAGACGTTCACTACAGCCACTACGGCCGCATGTGTCCCATCGAGACTCCCGAAGGTCCGAACATCGGACTTATCTCCTATCTTGCAACCTTTGCAAAGATAAATAAATACGGCTTTATCGAGGCTCCGTACAGACGAGTTGTTGACGGCAAGGTCCTCGACGAGGTTGTTTACATGACAGCGGATCAGGAGGACGAGTTCATCGTTGCTCAGGCTAACGAGCCGCTCGACGAGGATGGCCGTTTCATGAGACGTAAGGTCATGGCTCGTTACCGTGACGAATTCCACGAGATTGACAATTCAAAAGTCAGCTTCATGGACGTTTCGCCGAAGATGCTCGTTTCGGTTGCAACAGCAATGATTCCGTTCCTTGAGAACGATGACGCAAACCGTGCCCTCATGGGATCAAACATGCAGCGTCAGGCAGTTCCGCTTCTCCGTACAGAGGCTCCGATTGTCGGAACAGGTATGGAATACAAGGCAGCCGTTGACTCGGGCACAGTTGTTCTCTGTAAGAAGGACGGTGTCGTAGTTCACGTCAATGCCGATTATGTTGAAATTCAGACGGCAGAGGGTATCGACAGATACAACCTTACAAAGTTTATGCGCTCCAACCAGGGTACATGCATTAACCAGAAGCCGATTGTTGATCTTGGTCAGCAGGTTAAGGCGGGCGACGTTATCGCCGATGGCCCGGCAACGGATCACGGTGAAATCTCCCTCGGTAAGAATGCTCTTATCGGCTTCATGACCTGGGAAGGCTACAACTATGAGGACGCCGTTCTTATTAACGAAAAGCTCGTTAGAGATGATGTTTACACATCAATCCATATAGAAGAATTTGAAATTGAAGCAAGAGACACCAAGCTCGGACCTGAAGAGATTACAAGAGATATCCCGAATGTCGGTGATGACGCTCTTAAGGATCTCGACGAGCGAGGAATTATCCGTGTCGGTGCAGAGGTTCGCTCAGGCGATATCCTCGTCGGCAAGGTAACTCCTAAGGGTGAAACAGAGCTTACTCCCGAGGAGAGACTTCTTCGTGCAATCTTCGGCGAAAAGGCTAAGGAAGTCAGAGACACTTCACTTCGTGTGCCGCACGGTGAGTACGGTATCATCGTTAACGTTGAGGTGTTCACAAGAGAAAACAGCGACGAGCTCAGCCCCGGCGTAAACAAGGTGGTTCGTTGCTACATTGCTCAGAAGCGTAAGCTTTCTGTCGGCGATAAGATGGCAGGCCGTCACGGAAACAAGGGTGTTGTTTCCCGTATTCTTCCGCAGGAGGATATGCCGTTCCTTGAGGACGGTACTCCGCTTGACATCGTTCTTAACCCGTTGGGCGTTCCGTCCCGAATGAATATCGGTCAGGTTCTTGAGGTTAACCTCGGATTTGCCGCTAAGCATCTCGGCTGGAGAGTTATGACTCCCGTATTCGACGGCGCACATGAGTCGGATATCAAGGAAATGTTCCGTGACCTCGGTATTCGTGAGGACGGTAAATCAATCCTTACGGATGGACGTACAGGACGCAAGTTCGATAACCCCGTAACAGTCGGTATCATGTATTACCTCAAGCTGTTGCACCTTGTTGACGATAAAATCCATGCCCGTTCGACAGGCCCGTATTCACTTGTTACTCAGCAGCCTTTGGGCGGTAAAGCTCAGTTCGGCGGCCAGCGTTTCGGTGAGATGGAAGTTTGGGCGCTCGAAGCTTACGGCGCAGCATACACACTTCAGGAAATTCTTACAGTCAAATCGGATGACGTTGTAGGACGTGTTAAGACATACGAGGCGATCGTTAAGGGCAACAATGTTCCTCAGTCGGGTATTCCGGAATCCTTCAAGGTTCTCGTTAAGGAGCTTCAGTCACTTGGCCTTGATGTTCGTGTTTACGACAAGGACGAAAACGAGATTGATCTTAAGCAGAACTTTGACGATGAGCTTGGATTTACTTCTTCGGATGACAAAGCGTTTACACAGGTCAATGATGCAGAGGGCGCAGAGGGCTACGCTCTTGAAGATGAAGAAGGCAACCTTATCGAGGACGAGAATGACGAAGACGAATCCTTTGACGATATCTTCGAGGACGTAAACGATATGTTCTCGGATGACGACGAGGAAAGCTTTGATTGATAACAGACTGCAAGTTGTATTGAAATAGATTTAGAGGCAATGCCGCATAGTTTTGCGGCTCTGCCTTAAGGAAAAGGGGCATTCAGATTGGAAAACAATACCTTTGAATCAATTAAAATCGGTCTTGCTTCACCCGAACAGATCAGAGAATGGTCTTACGGTGAGGTAACCAAGCCCGAAACTATAAATTACCGTACCCTTAAGCCGGAAAAAGACGGACTTTTCTGCGAGAGAATTTTCGGACCCACCAAGGACTGGGAGTGCCATTGCGGAAAGTATAAGAGAGTTCGCCACAAGGGCATCATCTGTGACCGCTGCGGCGTTGAAGTTACAAAAGCCAAGGTTCGTCGTGAACGTATGGGTCACATTGAGCTTGCAGCTCCTGTTTCTCATATCTGGTATTTTAAGGGAATTCCGTCAAGAATAGGTCTTGTTCTTGACATCACGCCGAGAAACCTCGAAAAGGTTCTCTACTTCGCATCGTACATTGTAACCGATCCGGGCGATACACCGCTTGAGAAGAAGCAGATCCTTGACGAGAAAGCATATATGGAGTATCGTGAAAGATACGAGGACGATTTCAAGGCAGGCATGGGTGCCGAGGCTATCAAGACTCTCCTTCAGGAGGTCGATCTTGATGCTCTTTCGGCTGAGCTTCGTGAGGAGCTTAACGGCACATCGGCTCAGAAGAGAGCAAAGGCTCTCAAGCGTCTTGAAGTTATTGAGGCATTCAGAACCTCAGGCAACAAGCCAGAGTGGATGATTCTCGATGTTGTTCCGGTTATTCCGCCGGATATCCGTCCTATGGTTCAGCTCGACGGCGGCAGATTTGCAACATCCGATCTTAACGATCTTTACCGTCGTGTTATTAACCGTAATAACCGTCTTAAGAAGCTCCTTGAGCTTGGTGCGCCGGATATCATCGTGCGCAACGAAAAGAGAATGCTTCAGGAGGCTGTTGATGCCCTTATCGATAACGGCAGAAGAGGCCGTCCGGTAACGGGTCCGAACAACAGAGCTCTCAAGTCTCTTTCCGACATGCTTAAGGGTAAGCAGGGACGTTTCCGTCAGAACCTTCTCGGTAAGCGTGTTGACTATTCAGGCCGTTCGGTTATCGTTGTAGGTCCCGAGCTTAAGCTCTACCAGTGCGGTCTTCCCAAGGAAATGGCACTTGAACTCTTCAAGCCCTTCGTTATGAAGCGTCTTGTTGAAACAGAAAAGGCAGGCAACGTTAAGTCTGCAAGAAAGATGGTCGAAAAGGTACATCCCGAGGTTTGGGACGCACTTGAAGTTGTTATCAAGGATCACCCGGTAATGCTTAACCGTGCGCCGACACTTCACAGACTCGGTATCCAGGCTTTCGAGCCGGTACTCGTTGAGGGTCGTGCCATTAAGCTTCATCCGCTCGTTTGTACGGCTTTCAACGCCGACTTCGACGGTGACCAGATGGCTGTTCACGTTCCTCTTTCGGCTGAGGCACAGGCTGAGGCAAGATTCCTCATGCTTGCCGCTAACAACCTCCTCAAACCTTCGGACGGACGTCCTGTTGCCGTTCCGACACAGGATATGATCCTCGGTTCCTACTACCTGACTCTTGAGAAGCCGGGCGAGCCGGGCGAGGGTAAGGCTTTCCGCAATGTTGAGGAAGCTATTATGGCATATGATGAGGGTATCATCACTCTCCATTCATCTGTCAAGATTCGCATGAAGAAAACGATCAACGGCGTTGAGTATACACGCCTTGTTCCGACAACACTCGGTAAGGTTATCTTCAACAATCCGATTCCGCAGGATCTCGGCTTTGTTGAGCGTAATCCCGAAGATATAGACAGTATGTTCAAGCTTGAGATTGACTTCCTTGTTAAGAAGGGCAATCTCGGTAAGATCATCGACAAGTGCATCCGTGTTCACGGCACAGCCGTAGCTGCGGAAATGCTTGATAACATCAAGGCTCAGGGCTATAAGCACTCAACACGAAGCGGTATCACCGTTGCTGCGTTTGACGCAACAATTCCGCCGAAGAAGGCAGAGCTTATCGCAGATGCCGAGGCTAAGGTTGATAAGATCAACCGTAACTACGAGCGAGGCCTTATCACAAACTCCGAGCGTTCCGACCGAGTTATCGAGGTTTGGGAGAATTGCACATCCGAGGTTGCCAAAGAACTCAAGGCAAACTTCGATAAATACAACCCGATCAACATGATGCTTGATTCCGGTGCCCGTGGTAACGATTCACAGCTTCGTCAGCTCGCAGGTATGCGTGGACTTATCGCTAACACAGCAGGTAAGACAATCGAAGTTCCCATCAAGGCTAACTACCGTGAGGGTCTTAACATACTTGAATACTTCATTTCATCCCGTGGTGCTCGTAAAGGACTTGCCGATACAGCTCTTCGTACAGCCGACTCGGGTTACCTTACCCGTCGTCTTGTTGACGTTTCGCAGGAGTGCATCATCCGTGAGGAAGATTGCCACTGCACAGAGGGCGTTGAGGTTTACGATATCTTCCACGGCAACCGTAAGATCGTTGATCTTGCTGAGCGTCTCACAGGACGTTTCCTTCTTAACGATTATGTTGATGAGGAGACAGGCGAGGTCATCATGGAGAACTCCAGAATGATGACAGCCGAGGACGCAGAGAGAGTTGCAACTCACGCAAAGGCAAATCATCAGGCAAAGATAAATGCAGGCGAAGCAGAGGAAGGCTCGGTAGCTTCCGTTGTTATCCGTTCGCTTCTCACCTGTAAGACCGAGCACGGTGTATGTATCAAGTGCTACGGTTCAAACCTTGCAACAGGTAGTCCGGTTACAATCGGTGAAGCTGTCGGTATCATCGCCGCACAGTCAATCGGTGAGCCCGGTACACAGCTTACGATGAGAACATTCCACACCGGCGGTGCTAAGGATGCCGGCGATATCACGCAGGGTCTTCCGCGTATCGAAGAACTGTTCGAGGCAAGAAAGCCGAAGGCTCTTGCAATTCTTTCGGAGATCTCCGGTACAGTTTCATTCGAGGACGTTAAGAAGAGCCGTCACATTGTTATCACAGACAGCGAGAACGGAGAGTCGAAATCCTACCTTATTCCGTACGGCTTCCGTGAGATCGTTAAGGAAGGCGACCATGTTACAAAGGGTCAGGCTCTTACCGACGGTGCTCCGAATCCGCATGATGTTCTTGCAATCAGAGGCGTTTCAGCTGTTCATGATTACCTCATCCGTGAGGTTCAGAAGACATACCGTACACAGGGTGTTGATATCAACGATAAGCACATTGAAGTTATCGTTCGTCAGATGATGCGTAAGGTTAAGATCGAGGATGCCGGAGATACAGACTTCCTGCCCGGTTCAATCGTTGAGAAGCATGAGTTCTATGTTGCCAACGAAAAGGTTAAGGCTGCTGCCGAGGCCGAGGGTAAAGAGCCGAACTACGCAACCTGTGTACCGACTCTTATGGGTATCACAAAGGCATCTCTTGCAACAGAGTCGTTCCTTTCGGCTGCTTCCTTCCAGGAGACAACGAGAGTTCTTACCGACGCTGCAATCAAGGGCAAGACCGATCCGCTTCTCGGACTTAAAGAGAATGTTATCATCGGTAAGCTTCTCCCGTCAGGTACCGGTATGAAGTGCTACTCCGAGGTTGAACTCAGACCGACAGAGGATCACTCAATAACCGTACTCGGTGAATTGCTTAAAGGTGTATAATTGATTTTTCAGCCCTCATTGATTGGTTTGATCAATGGGGGCTTTGTTCGTTTTAAAAAATAATATGAGGAAGTATACAAATGAAAAACAGGGAAAGCAAAAAGTTAATTGTATTCATTACCGTTGCAATTATTGCAGCAGTTGCAATTTTTTTAGGCATAAAATTTTTAAGACCAAACGCTGATGACAGCGATAAAACAGTAGCCCCGGCAGTCGCAGAAGCGGGCAATCAGCTTACAACTGAACCCGAAACAACGATGTCGGCTTATAATGTTGATGAATTTAATCCGCATGCGGTGGATTCGACCAAGCCTGAAAAGCTGGTTCGTTCTACCACGATATCCGTTGATGGCGGAAAGGTAAAAAACTACGTCAGCCCGTACAAAATAAAGTTTTCCGAGGGTACGAAATACACGGATGTTGACGGCATAGTGACGTTCAGGGGCAATAATTTCCGCTCGGCTCCCGCTTATGGCACGGCAAGTGTCACCGACGGCAAGCTGAACAGTGTTTGGAAGAATCAGACCGGTTCGCTTCATGATGCAAGCGGAACTTTTTGGTCGGGAAACGGTTGGTCGGGTCAGCCGTTGATAAGGAAATGGCCTGACGCTATGCGCAGAAATTTCACCGCCATGTATGATTGGGCACGGGAGCAGGACGGACTTGTTGAAGTTATCTATGCCTCAATGGACGGATATATCCATTTTTATGAGCTTCAGACCGGCAAAGAAACCCGTGAGCCAATGAACGTCGGGTTTACTTTCAAGGGCGCAGGTGCGCTTGACCCAAGGGGCTATCCTATAATGTATGTCGGCTCGGGTGTTAACAGCACTAAGGGTCGTTCAAGAGTTTTCATCATCAATCTTGTGACCGATACGATAATGTACCAGTTCGGCCAGGATGAAAGCTTCTGCGACAGATATTGGAACGGTTTTGATTTGTCGGCCCTTGTTTGTGCGGAAACGGATCAGCTGATTTATCCCGGCGAAAACGGAATTCTTTATATCATGCATTTGAATACTAAGTTCGACGAGAACACGGTAAGTCTTTCGATAAAGCCAGATAATATTGTCAAATGGAAGTATATGGGTACAAGGACCGGAGATAAATACTGGCTCGGTATGGAGGATAGTGCGCTTATTTTGAATCATTATATGATAATCGGCGACAACGGCGGTCTTTTGATGTGTCTTGACCTCAACACACTGAAGCTTGTCTGGGTTCAGGATATTGTCGATGATTCAAATTGCACACCTGTTCTCAGCATTGAGGATGGGCATCCGTATGTTTACACGAGTACATCGTATCATTACGGTTGGAGAGGAACCGGCAAGCTCGACATTCCAATTTGGAAGATTGACGCTGAAACAGGAGAAATCGTGTGTAAAACGAAATATGTTTGCCAGTCGATGGAAGATCTTGCCGGCGGCGTTCAGGGTACAATGTCTGTAGGAAAAAATAAGCTTGAGGGACTCATTTTTGTTCCAATCGCAAGAACTCCCGATTTCAACACCGGCACGCTTGCCGCAATCAGAACCAAGGACGGCAGCGTTGCATGGGAAAAGGAAACCGACATTTACAGCTGGAGTTCTCCTGTGGACTTCTATGACACCGAGGGTAACGGGTATATTATTCATTGTAATTCGGCCGGAAATATGTATTTCCTTGACGGATTGACGGGCGAGGAGCTTGACAGAGTAAATCTCGGCTCAAATGTCGAGGCGTCTCCGGCAATGTATAATGATTATGTTGTTGTCGGAACACGAGGACAGCAGGTTCATTGTATGAAAGTCAGCTGATTATTGAAATTTATAATAGGACAATCGCCCAAGCGTTAAGCCTGAGCGGTTGTCTTTAAATATTCTTATTTCTTTTCGTTTACAGCAATCATGATCTCGCAGTAATAATCGGGATTGCTGACATCGGCGCATGCGAATGTAGTCGCCGAGGGTAAAGCCGCATATCATGCTGAAAACTCTTTGAAAATGAAATGACGAAGATGCCGCCTGACGAGCGATTGCATCGTAATCCGTTTCTTCGCAGAGATGCTCCTCAGTGTAGTTGATTGCCTGTTGAATTCCTGATATCCAGTCCATATGACCTCTCCTTTCCGTGTGAGTTCATTATAGCAGAGGCGGATTCTTGTTTCCTGATATTTTTTGCTGAGATGTGTCAATTAAGTTTAGACTGTTTATTTTAAAATGTCAATGGCTGGGCATTGGTTTTACTCTAAAGAATATTGACCTCTGACATTGATTGTGTTATACTAAAATATATAATTTAGTATGTTTATATATAAGTATAGTTATCTTAAAAGGTAGAATTAGAAGTGCTTATATGGATACAATAGCGGATTGCAGTTGATATTGAATT
>ERZ1026860.1837-NODE-1837-length-10039-cov-3.161158_pt1 | contig 10039 bp, 7 predicted proteins | sample MGYA00380160_ERZ1026860 | MGnify/ENA primary metagenome ERZ1026860 (study PRJEB33269, sample SAMEA4719796) | human gut metagenome | biome: human-associated habitat; feature: organic feature; material: feces | place: Cameroon | collected 2013-10 ... | reverse complement strand
GATCTGCCGATTATCGACTATCACTGTCATCTCAACGAAGAAGATATTAAAAACGACAAGAAGTTTTCCGACATAGGGGAACTGTGGCTTTCGGGCGACCATTACAAGTGGCGCGCGATGCGTCTTTGCGGCGTTGACGAAAGTTATATCACGGGTGACCGCTCTTACGAAGAAAAGTTTTTGAAATATGCAAAGATTATGCCAAAACTTTTCGGTAATCCGCTTTATTACTGGACACATATGGAGCTTAAACAAATTTTCGGCATTGCGGAGCCTTTGAACGAAGACAGCGCAAGCCGTATTTATGAAAAAGCAAACGAAATTTTGCAAGGGCTCAGCGTGCAAAAACTGCTTGAAAAATTCAGGGTGGAGTATATCGCGACCACCGACGATCCGTTTTCCGATTTATCTTGCCACGGCGATATAAACGGGGTGAAGGTGCGCCCGACGTTCCGTCCCGACAGATGTTTTTCGGAAGGTGTCGACAAGGTGCAACTTGAAAAGAGATTGGACTATTTCGTTTCCAAAGGCTGCAAAATCGCAGACCACGGATTTGACGATTTTTCCGATACGCAAAATATCGAATGGCTGATTGAAAAATGCTTTGAAAAGGGAGTCGTTTTGCAGTTGCACTTCGGCACTTTCCGAAACGTCAATACCGCGGCGTTTAACAAAATCGGCAAAGACAGCGGCTTTGACGTTTTCAGGGCAAACGTTGACACCGACGCCCTTGCAAGGCTACTTGACAAAATGAATACAAAACTTGGGAATTTGCCAAAAATCATACTTTATCCGCTCAATGACGAATGTTTAAGGGCGGTTTGCGCGATTTCGGGCGCGTTTCCCAATGTTATTGTCGGTGCGGCGTGGTGGTTTAACGACACCGTGTCGGGCATAAAAAGACAGCTTGAAACCGTGTCGGAATATGCGGTTCTCGGCACGAATCTCGGTATGCTTACCGACAGCAGATCGTTCAGTTCGTACGTGCGGTTCGATTTTTACCGAAGGATACTTTCATCGTTTATCGCAGACAAAGTCGATCGCGGCGAGTATGACGAAAAAACCGCGCTCGCGCTTGCGAAAGATATTGCATACAACAACGTAAAGGAGGTTTTGGGGCTGTGAAAATGACCTTCCGCTGGTATGGCGAAAACGATTGCATACCGCTGAATTACATAAAACAAATACAGGGAATGAGCGGGGTTGTGACCGCCGTTTACGACACGCCCGTCGGAGAAGTCTGGAAAGAAGAAAAACTTGAAAGGCTCAAAAATCTTGCAAACGACGCGGGGCTTGATATGGAAGTTATCGAGTCCGTCCCCGTGCACGAAGACATAAAACTCGGAAAGCCAACGAGAGACAAGTATATCGAAGCGTACAAGCAGAACATAATCAACTGCGGGAAAGTCGGCGTCAGGTGCATTTGTTATAATTTTATGCCCGTGTTCGACTGGCTAAGGACAGATCTTTATTTCAAGCATAAAGACGGCTCGACGTCGCTTGCTTACGATCACGAAAAATTGCTTGCGCTCGATCCCAAAAACCTGCATTTGCCGGGTTGGGACGAAAGTTATTCGTCGGAAGAACTCAATAAACTTCTGGACGAATACAAGGGCGTGACGCACGAGAAACTGTTTGAAAACCTTGTGTATTTTCTGAATGCGATTATGCCTGCCTGCGACGAAGCGGGCGTCGATATGGCGATACATCCCGACGATCCGCCGTGGGATATGTTCGGTTTGCCCAGAATTATTTGCAAAGAAGACGACTACGATAAGTTGTTTAAGGCGGTACCGAATAAGCACAACGGAATAACGTTCTGCACGGGAAGTCTGGGTGCGGGCAGGTTCAACGATCTTCCGAAAATGGCGGCAAAATATGCAAACAGGATTTATTTCGCGCACCTTCGTCAGCTGAGATATGACGGAGAAATAAATTTTTACGAAAACGGGCATCAGACCGACTGCGGAAACGTCGATGTGTACGCGATAGTCAAGGCGCTTGTCGAAAACGGGTTTGACGGGTACGTTCGTCCCGACCACGGCAGAAACGTGTGGGGCGAAGATGCAAAGCCCGGATACGGACTGTTTGACAGAGCGATGGGCGCGTGTTATCTCACGGGACTGTTCGAGGCGGTTGAAAAGGATATAAAAGGAGAGAAAGAATGAGCGTTCCTTTCAAAGTCGATTTAAGTGACAAAATTGTTGCAATTACGGGTGCGGGCGGTGTGATTTGCTCGGAATTTGCCCGTGCGCTTGCGGAGTGCGGTGCAAAAGTCGCGCTTCTCGACGTAAACTTCGACGCGGCGAAAAAAGTCGCGGACGAGATTGGCGAAAACGCGTTTGCCGTCAGGTGCAACTGCCTTGACAAAGACGAAATCCGAAAAGCCAAAGAAGAAGTTGTCAAAAAGTTCGGACAAGTCAACTTCCTTATCAACGGCGCAGGCGGAAATAACCCCAAGGCGACCACCGACAACGAGGTTATGACGGCGGATCTTGAAGGCGCGAAAGATTTCTTCGCCCTTGAAGAAAGCGGGCTTAAATTCGTGTTTGACCTTAATATTACGTCGGCGTTTCTGGTGACGCAGGTGTTTGCAAAAGACATGGTCAAAACAGGCGGAAACATCATCAATATTTCGTCGATGAACGCGTTCAGACCGCTTACCAAAATCCCCGCATACAGCGCGGCGAAAGCGGGCGTATCCAACTTTACCGAGTGGCTTTCCGTGCATTTTGCGCCGTGTAATATTCGTTGCAACGCAATCGCGCCGGGATTTTTCGTGACAAATCAGAACAGAACGCTTTTGTTCAATGCGGACGGCACGCCGACGGCAAGAACGGGCAAGATTCTGAACGCAACGCCGATGAAAAAATTCGGCGAAATAAGCGACCTTATCGGTTGTCTGTTGTGGCTTGCCGACGACAAAGCAAGCGGATTCGTAACGGGTGCGGTTATCCCCGTTGACGGCGGATTTTCGGCATACAGCGGAGTGTAATATGAAACAAGTAATTCCCGTAGTCGTCATAAACGACGAAAAAGAAACGATAGAAATTCTCTCGAAATTGAGAGAAGGCGGCATAAACTGTGCGGAAATCACCTTCCGTACGGCGTGCGCGAAAGAAGCAATCGCCATCGGCACGAAAGCCTTTGAAGATATGAATATCGGCGCGGGTACGGTTATCAATGCCGAGCAGGCAAAAAGCGCGGTACAGGCGGGCGCAAAGTTCATCGTGTCCCCGGGGTTTTCCGACGAAGTGGCTCGCTATTGTACAGACGAGAATATTCCGTATTATCCGGGGTGCGTGACTCCCACCGATATTATGCGCGCTCTCTCGTACGGGCTGAACGTCGTTAAGTTTTTCCCGGCGGGCGTATATGGCGGACTGAAAGCGATGAAAGCGTTGTCGGCGCCGTTCCCGCAGATCAGATTTATACCGACGGGCGGTGTGGATTTGATCAATTTGAAAGAATACCTTGATTTCGATAAGGTGTACGCCGTCGGCGGCTCTTTTATGATGAAAGGCGATATCGTAAAAAACTGTAAGGAGATTGTAAAGATATGCGAGTTGTGACGTTTGGAGAAATAATGCTTCGTCTGGCACCCGAAAACTATTTGCGGTTCGTACAGGCGGACAGGCTTGAAGCGACTTTTGGCGGTGCGGAAGCAAACGTTGCCGTGTCGCTTGCGAATTTCGGCGACGACGTTTCGTTTGTGAGCAAACTTCCGTCCCACGAGATAGGACAAAGCGCGATAAATTCCCTTCGCAAATTCGGCGTCGATACGTCGTTTGTCGCAAGGGGCGGCGAGCGAGTCGGCATTTATTACTGCGAAAAAGGCGCGAGCCAACGCCCGAGCAAAGTCATATACGACAGGGCGGGCAGTGCAATCGCAACCGCAACCGACGACGACTTCGACTGGGACAAAATTTTCGACGGGGCAAAATGGTTTCACTTTACGGGCATTACGCCCGCGCTTTCGGACACGCTTGCAGGCATTGTTTTGAAGGCTGTCGGAATCGCAAAAGAAAAAGGAATAACCGTGTCGTGCGACCTGAATTTCCGCAAAAAACTTTGGAGCAAGGAAAAAGCGAAAGAAGTTATGAGCGAGATTTGCAAGTACGTTGATGTGTGTATAGCAAACGAAGAAGACGCAAAAGACGTGTTCGGAATCGAGGCGGAAAACACCGATATCGAAAGCGGAAAACTTAACGAACAAGGTTACGTTTCGGTTGCGAGACAACTTGTCGATAAGTTCGGCTTTAAGGCGGTTGCAATCACGTTAAGAGAAAGCATAAGCGCAAACGACAATAACTGGTCGGGAATGTTGTACACGGACAGTAAGGCGGTTTTCAGCAAGAAATACGCGGTGCATATCGTGGACAGAGTCGGCGGCGGAGACAGTTTCGGCGCAGGGCTTATTCACTCGCTGTCGGCAGGTAAAAAAGCGCGCGACGCGATTGAATTTGCAGTTGCCGCAAGCTGTCTGAAACACTCGATCGAGGGCGACTACAATATGGTCTCAAAAGAAGAAGTCGAAGCGCTCGCAAACGGAAACGCAAGCGGAAGAGTGCAAAGATAAAAAGGATACTATTATGAATGAAATTACAATATCAGGGTTTTATGATGAAATAAGCAGTGCTTTAAGTACTCAAATCGCCGTATTGCACGAACTCGGCGAAACTTATATGTGCCCGAGAAACGTGGATGGCAAGAACATTGCGGACTATACGTTTGAAGAATTCAAGGAAAAGATTTTCCCCGTGTTGAAAAAGGAAGGGGTGAAGTTTTCGTCCATCGGATCGCCGATAGGCAAGGTCGGCATCGACGATGAAAAAGGCTTTGAGAAACAAAAGAAACAACTTGCGGAACTCGTGAAAATCGCAAAACTTACGGGGTGCGAATACATCAGGGTATTCTCCTTCTTTTACGGCGACAAAAATCCGAAAGATTGCACGGAAAAAGTTATTGCCCGCCTCAAAGAAATGCTGAAAATCGTCAAAGGCAGCGGTGTGAAACTTCTGCACGAAAACGAGAAAAAAGTTTACGGCGACGTGCCCGAAAGAGTGCTGGAAATTTACAACGCGATTAACGACGAAGATTTCGTTTTGTGTTTTGACGCAAGCAACTACGTCCAGTGCGACGTCAACCCGAAAACGGCGTTCGATATGCTGAAAGATTACGTCGTTTATTATCATATCAAAGATTGTTCGAAATACAAGGTCGAAGTCCCCGTCGGCACGGGCGAAGGGTGCTATCCGTACATTCTGGGCGAACTGAAAAAGCGAGGCTACGAGGGTTTTATGACGCTTGAACCGCATACTTTCAAATACGCGATATTCAAGCCGATTGTCAATTTCGTCCCGTTTGCGGCGCTTGCGATGAAAGATTATTTCAATGCGTTCAGGCTTATCGACAAGAAAATGCACAGAAACTATTTTGCGTGCGCGTCAAGAAAACAAGTTTTCTTGTGGCAATACTACAATTTGAAAAAACTACTTAAAGAGGTGGAATAATGGATAAGAAAGAAATCAGGTACGGCATTGTAGGAATCGGTAAACAAGGCACGTTATACACAAAGATATTCACCAAACTCAGCGGACTCGTAAAAGGTGCAAAGCTTACGGCGGTGTGCGACATTTTGCCTGAACGTCGCAAGTACGCCGAAGAAAACCTCAAAGGCGTGAAAGTCTTTGACAATTATCAGGATATGTTCGCGTCGGGACTTATCGACGTCGTTATGGTCGAAACCCCGCACTATTTCCACCCGCAAATCGCAATCGACGCGATGAAAGCAGGGCTGAACGTGCTCTGCGATAAACCCGCCGGCGTTTACACAAAACAAGTCAAAGAAATGAACGAAGAGGCGAAAAAACACCCCGAACTTCTCTTTGGAATGATGTTCAATCAGCGCACGAATCCGTTGTACATAAAAGCCAAAGAAATTATCGACAGCGGACGTCTCGGAAAACTCACTCGCATTGTATGGATAATCACAAACTGGTATCGCCCGCGTGCGTATTATGCACAAGGCGGCTGGCGCGGCACGTGGTGGGGCGAAGGCGGCGGCGTACTTCTCAATCAATGTCCTCACCAGCTCGATTTATTCACCTGGCTTGCGGGGCTTCCCGTCAGCGTAACGGCAACGGCGTCGACCGTCGGTCGCGATATCAGCGTTGAAAACGACGTGACGGCTTATTGCAAGTTCGCAAACGGCGCAACGGGTGTGTTTATCACCTCGACTCACGACGCACCGGGTACGAATCGCCTTGAAATCACCGGGGAAGGCGGTAAAATCGTCATTGAAAACGGCAAACTCGTCTTCACCGAAAACGCAGAAATGGAGCCTGCTTTTTCGGAACATAACACCGTGTTTATGGGCAAGCCGAAAACAAAAAAATATACCTATCGCGGAATCGGGCATTATCTTGCCGTCACGAAATATCCGCCTCAGCACATCGGCATAATCAAAAACTATACCGATTATCTTCTCAAAAAGACGGACAAATTCACGGCTCCCGGCGAACAGGGCATCGTCGGACTTACTTTCTCCAACGCAATCCATCTTGCAAGCTGGACGCATAAGGAAGTACAGATTCCGTTTGATGAAGATTTGTATATCGGCGAGCTTGAAAAACGCAAGGAAGCCGAAAAAGAAAACGGCAAAAAATAATCAAAATACACAAAAAAGGGAGTTATTATGAGCGATATTTCAAACGTCGCACAGGCGACGGAACAAAGTTTCATTTCGCGCACAAGCGGACTCAAAAACAAGGATTATATCGGGTACGCGATGGGCGATACGGCGTGTTGTCTCGTTTTCGGTCTGGTCACGTCGTTTTTGCAAAAATTTTACACCGACATTTTCAGTTTAAGCCCGTTGTTCATCATGCTTATGTTCATCGGCGCGAGAATCTGGGACGCAATCAACGATCCCATTATGGGAAGATTGTGCGACACAATCAAGCTTTCCAAATGGGGAAGATATCGTCCGTGGTTCTTGTGGGCGGCGGGTCCGTTGATTATCTCGACGGTGCTGATGTTCATCAAATGGCCGGGGCTTACGGGCGAAGAAAACTACGTCGGCACCTGCATTTATGCAACGGTTACATACGTGATGTTCGGCATGAGTTACACGATGCTCCAAATTCCGTACGGCGGACTTGCGTCGGTCGTTACGACGGATGAGAAAGAGCGCACGAAACTTTCGGTGTTCCGTTCAATCGGGGCGGGCGTCGGAAGTATTCCGGCGGTGCTTATCGCGTCGTTTTGTTACAAAAAAATCGGCGTCAACGAACAGACGGGCAGAGTTATTTCCGAGATGCAGTACAAGCCGGTAATAATCGGCGTCGTAATCGTATCACTGGTTGCGCTTGTTATGCTTATCCTTGCTTTTATGATGAACAAGGAAAGAGTCATCGCTCAGCCCAAAGAAAAGGTCGCAAAGGGAGAAACGAAACAAATCGTAAAATGTCTGTTCAAAAACAGGGCGTTTCTGGCGGTCAGCGTGGCAAGTATGCTGTTGCTTGCAGGACAAATGTTCACGCAAAGTTTTTATTTGTACCTGTTCGACGACTATTTCGGAAAGCCGTGGATGAACCTTGTTTCTACCGCCTGCACTTATGCGCCGATGGTTGTTTTTATGTTCTTCACGCCGAAACTCGTCAGAAAGTTCGGCAAAAAAGAACTTTGCGGAATAGGTATGATTATCGCGGCGGTTGCAAACCTCGGAATGTTTGCTTTGCGCTCGGTTAACCCGAATATTCTGGCGTATTTGTTCCTGGTGCTTTGTTTTGCAAGCGGATGCGGACTTACTTTCATCATTTTGCAGGTCTGGTCAATGGCAACCGATGCAATCGACGATATCGAGGTCAAAACGGGACGTCGTGACGACGGCACCGCCTATGCGTTCTTTATGTTTTTCAGAAAGCTCGGGCAGGTCATCGCGGCAATCGCCGTAAACGGCGCGCTTCTCGGCATGCATTACGACTATACGAAAGGCGCGATTCAAACCACGAAAAACCTTGAAATAATGTACGATATGGCAACCATTATCCCGGCGGTGCTTTTTGGAATTATGGCTGTCGTGCTGCTTGTATGGTATCCGCTTTCCAAAAAGAAAGTTGCCGATCTTCAAATCGCAAAAGAAGAACATCTCAAAAACGCTTTCGAAAGCAACGCGATTGCAATCGACAATACAAGCGGCATAGAAAACCTTGGCGAATCGTGCGCGCAACTTGAAGAAGAAGCCGAAGAAGCGCACGATGCAGATGTCGATTAAACTGCGTAAAACGACATTTACAATGATAATAGCGAGGGATAAAGTATGAAATACGGCGTACAACTGTTTTCTTTAAGAAAGTATCTGAAAGACGAAAAAGGATACGAACAGGTGTTCAAGCGCGTGAAAGAAACGGGCGCGCAAGTGGTGCAGCTGTCCGGCGGAAAACCCGTCGCACCCGAATATATCAGGTCGCTTTCGGACAAGTACGACCTGCCGGTCTGCATAACTCACGATAAATTCGACAGGCTTGAAAACGACCTTGACGCGCTTATCGCCGAGCACAGGGTTTACGGTTGCAATCGTATGGGCGTCGGCATGATGCCCAAAAAGTTCCGCACCGGAAAACTTGAAGATCTGGACAAATTTATCTCCTTTCTTAATTCCGCCGCGCAGAAGCTTGCGGGCGAGGATATGACGATTGCTTATCATAACCACTGGTTTGAATTCGACGAAATCGACGGCAAGGTTATATACGACTACATAATCGAACATACCGATTCGCGCGTGGAGTTTATTCCCGATACGTATTGGATAAGATTTGCAGGAAAGGACGTCGAGGAGTATCTTGAAAAGCTGAAAGGAAGAGTTAATACCCTGCACCTGAAAGACTACAAAAACAAAATTTTCAGAGCGGTGGGGAAGGGTACGCTCGATTTTAAGAGCATACTCGAAACAGCCGAAAAATGCGGGGTTCAGAACGCCGTCGTTGAGCTTGATTTTTCGCCGAATCCGTATAAGAGCGTCGAGTTTTCGATGAATACGTTAAAGAGGATCGCAAATGCAAACTAAAACGATATCAACGCCCTGCGGCAACGTTATCGGCGAAGTTACACCGTACGGATTGCGGTTCAGAGGTATTAAATACGCAACAGCGGGACGGTTTGAAATGCCCGTCGAAGTCAGGTCTTTCGGCGGTGATTTCGACGCGACAAAACAAGGCATATGCTGTCCGCAAATGCGCGCGTTCTGGAACGAAGAACACAGATTTTATTATCAGGAGTTCCGAAAAGGAAAAGAGTTTACTTACAGCGAAGATTGCCTTATCCTTGACGTTCACGCGCCCGACAACGCAAAAAACTGTCCCGTTATCGTGTTTATTCACGGCGGAAGTTTCACGGGCGGCAGCATAAACGAAATGCAGTTCAACGGCTCGGCGTACACGAAGCGCGGCGTGATTTTCATTGCGATAAACTATCGTCTTAACGTGTTTGGGGTTTATGCCGACGGTGTGCATTGCAAAGGCAATCTCGGATTGTATGACCAATACACCGCGATCGAGTGGATCAGACACAACGTCAGTGCTTTCGGCGGCGATCCTGACAACATAACGCTTATGGGGCAAAGTGCAGGCGCGATGAGCATACAAACGTTGATTTGCTCGGACTATCTCAAAGGCAAAGTCAAGGGCGCGATTATGCTGTCCGGCGGCGGAAAACGCACGGCGATACTCCCGTTGTCAAAGCCGAACGCGCGATATTGGAAAAAACTCGTGAAAGCAAGCGGAGCAAACTCTTTTGACGAGTTCAAAACACTGCCCGTCGAGCAGGTCTGGACGGCGTGGAAAACAAAATATGTTCTCGGGAAAGCGCTTTGTACAAAGCCCGTGATCGACAACGAATTGGTCAAAACCGCAAAGTACGACACAGACGTCCCGATAATATTCGGAACGGTCAAAAAAGACTTGTTACCGCCCGTGCTCAATCACATGGCAAGAGCGTTTGCAAGAAAACAAAAAAGAAAAAATGCGCCGTGTTACGT
>ERZ1026860.1834-NODE-1834-length-10042-cov-10.215781_pt1 | contig 10042 bp, 8 predicted proteins | sample MGYA00380160_ERZ1026860 | MGnify/ENA primary metagenome ERZ1026860 (study PRJEB33269, sample SAMEA4719796) | human gut metagenome | biome: human-associated habitat; feature: organic feature; material: feces | place: Cameroon | collected 2013-10 ... | reverse complement strand
ATGAACGGCATGAAGGCCGATATGAACGGCATGAAGGCCGACATCGGTGAACTTAAGGCAGACGTGAGCAACCTTAAGACAGAGGCGATCAAGACCAACCTGCGCATCGAAAACGAGATAATTCCTAAGCTCAAGGTTTTAGCCGAGGGTCACGCCATGCTCTCTGAAACGCTTGCCCCAAAGAGCAAAGTAGACGAGCTGCAAAGCGATGTGGAACTGCTCAAGATAGTCGTTAAAAACCTCAACTCCGAAGTTCAGCAGCTTAAGAAAGCTCAGTGATATAGATAAATAAAAAAACGGCTCCAGGGCCGCTTTTTTATTTCCGTCATTTCTCGTCTCGCTGGGCAATGGCGCGCTTTTCCTCCAGCCGATTATTCACCCATTCCCCAATAAGGGTATACAGCACCGCCATTATGGGCACGCAGAGTATGGCGCCCATTAGTCCGAAGAGACGGGCGCCGAACAGCACCGCTATCATCACCCACAATCCGGATATGCCCACTGCGTTTCCAACCACCTTGGGATATATGAGGTTGCCCTCTATTTGCTGTATGGCCAGCACGAACACTATGAACCACAGGGCGCGGGGAGGGTCCACAACGAATATTATGGAGAGGCCTATTGCGCCTGATACCCAGGGGCCCACTATGGGTACCATCTGGGAAGCTCCTACTATAACGCTTATCAGCACTGCAAAGGGGAAGCCCAGTATCTGCATCCCCAGGAAGCACATCATGCCGAGTATGAAGCACTCTATGAGCATACCGTATACATAGTTGTGCAGCGATTTATTGGTGCGGGCGCATACATCCAATATTCTTGCGGCATGCTGCTCGTTGAACACGGCTTTTATGAACTTGCGGCACTGGCACAGCAGGTTTTCCTTGTTCGCGAGGGCGTATATGCTGATTATCAGCGCAAAGAGCATATCCACGACCACGCCCACGGTGCTTACGGTAAAGCGCAGCAGGCCGGAGGCGAGACCGCTTATGAAGCCGTCCAGCTTGTCCAATATGTCCTCGGACACCTGGCGAACCTTTACGGCTATGTCATCGTTGAGGTTCAGCCTTTCCCATACGTCGGTGCCCCATTTAATCAGGCTCTTGGAGTAGGAATCGTAGTTTTCCGCCAGGGATTTTATGCTGTCGACCAGCTTGGGACCTACTATCACTATCAGCACCGTGATTATGGAAAGCACGAACAGCATCGCCATCACCACGCATATTACCCGCTTGAGCTTTGAGGCGCGCCATTTTGAAAACAGCCTGTTTTCCAGAAAGCACATGGGCATATTGGCTATGAAGCTTATGGCCATAGCTATGAATATGGGGCTGATGGCGTCGAAAAAGCCCCCGACTGAGCTTTTTACGGCGGTCAGGTTTTCGATTATCTCATATAATATGACGCCGAAGGCCACTATAAAAATGTATCTTCTCGAGGACTTCCAAAGTCCCTCCATATCCTGCTTATCCTTCAATGGAACCCTCCGAAGCTGAATTTTTGAGAGCCTCCTGCTTCGCCTCGCGGTCGAATTTTTCCGCGAGCAGCTTGGCGGAGATGTAGGCGGAAATGGCGTCTATCGCCATGCGGTTCCTGCCGCCCCGCATTACGGCAAAGTCGGCCTCCCGAATGTATTTGCTTATGTATTCCTCGTACATGGGCTTTACGGTCGCCATGTACTGCTCGGCTATGTTTTCTATGGAGCGTCCGCGAACCCGTATATCCCGCTTTATGCGGCGGAGCAGGCAGACGTCCACATCGACGTGCATGTAGACCTTCAGGCTCATGAGGTCGGTTATGCGCTTATCGCGGAACATGTGTATGCCCTCGAGTATGAGCACGTCCATGGGCTGTATCAGCTCGTCGCTGTCCGCCCGCATATGCCTGGCATAGTCGTAGCCCTTTCTGGTTATGGGAAGACCGCCTTGCAGACGCTGTATGTCGGCATAAAGCTGGTCAAAGTCAAATATATCCGGCTCGTCGTAGTTTATATGTACCCGCTCCTCAAAGGGCAGGTCGGAATGGTCCCTGTAATAGCAGTCCAGGCCGATTATTGCCGAGGTGCAGGTAAGGGAGTCCTCTATTTCCTTTGCAAGGGTGCTCTTGCCGCTGCCGCTGGCGTCGCATATGCCGACGATTATCATGCTGTGAATTCTTCCCCCAATTATGCTTTTTTATCATTATAACCCCGAGCGGGGCATTTTGATAGACGCAAAATCCAAAATTGTCCTGAAAAGGCAGAAGGACACGCTCCCTTGCGGGTTTACGATTTGTTTGATTTTGCGTTATAATATTTGTGCTATAATATTTCAGACAGTATTTTATATTTTGGATATCCGGGAGACGCTGGCAGATGAAAAAAAGCCGAGGCTTATCAAACATAAAGACCATACTGCAAAACGCATTCAGGCGGCTGGGGCTTTCCCTGCGGCGCTTCGGCAGGCGCGGCGGCATAGGCGGGGCCATAGGGCGGCTCGCGCTGGGCGTAAAGCGCCGGGATAAGCGCACCATAACGTCGCTGTGCGCATTTTTGGGCTGCCTCGTGCTGCTCATAGCGGGCATATCCGTAATATCCGCCAACCGGCCTCAGCAGAGTATGCAGGGCGTAATAACCTCCTCCGCCGGCATAGTAGACCTTACAGGCGACTATGAGAATGTTCAGGCGGACAGGGAAGCTAAGGAGCTTGCGGCGGGGCCGACCCCCAAGCCGCTGTATTTCCAGCAGGGCTTTGAGGATGAGAACATAGCCGAGATACAGCAGAGGCTGATGGACCTCGGCTATATGGACAACGACGAGCCTACCAACTACTACGGCCCCAACACGAAGGAGGCGGTGGAAATATTCCAGCGCCAGCACGGCGTTACGGTGACGGGCGTGGTGGACAGGGCGACCTACGAGAAGCTGTTCTCCGACGAGGCGCTCACATACATGGCGGATCTGGGCATAAGCGGCTCCGATGTTGAGGATATACAGTCGAGACTTCGTGAGCTGGATTATTTGGATAAGGTCACGGGCTACTTCGGCGAGGAGACCGAGAAGGCGGTCATAGAGTTCCAGAAGAACAACCGCCTCAGCGTGGACGGCAAGGTGGGGACCCAGACCCGCGAAATGCTATACAGCGAGGACGCGGTGCCAAAGAGCCTGAAGTACGGCGAAAAGAGCGACGATGTGCTTCGCTATCAGAAGCGGCTGAACAAGCTGGGCTACCTTTCCAGCACGCCGGACGGTACCTTTGGGAGGGACACCGTGAACGCGGTCAAGAGCTTCCAGCGGCAGAACGGCCTTACGGTGGACGGCTACATAGGCCCCTCCACAAAGGAGCTGCTCATGAGCAGGAACGCCAAGGCCAGCGTAATATCATTGGGCGAGACCAGCAGCAACGTAACAAAAATTCAGAAGCGGCTAAAGGAGCTTGGTTACCTCAAGAGCAGCGCCACGGGATACTTCGGAACCTCAACCGAGTCTGCCGTATCGGCCTTCCAGAAGCGCAACAAGCTCAGCTCCGACGGCAAGGTAGGCAAGGGCACCATGGCCGCGCTGTTCTCCAGCAAGGCCAAGAAGGCGCCCAGCAACTATAAGCCCTCGTCGGGAGGCTCATCGTCGGGAAGCAGCTCCTCCGGAGGCGGCACCGGCGCGCTTACCGGCACCATGGGCAGCGTGGATAGGTTCATTTCCGCGGCCCAGAGCAAGATAGGCTGCCGGTACTCAAAGGGCGGCAAGGGGCCGGATAAGTTCGACTGCTCGGGCTTTGTATACTGGTGTCTGAGGCAGGCGGGTGTGAACCAGAAGTACCTCACCTCCTCCGGCTGGCGCAGCGTATCGGGCTACACTAAGGTCACCTCCCTATCCTCCCTGCAAAGGGGTGATATAATCGTATTCCGCGGCCACGTGGGAATAGCAATGGGCGACGGGACGATGATAGACGCCTCCAGCGGCAACAGCAGAGTCATACACCGCAGCTGCATGGGCGACTGGTCCAGGCGCAACTTCATCTGCGCGTGGAGGATATTCTGATAACGGACATAAAAAAAGTGGCGTTCAGCCACTTTTTTTGATATTCGTATTTATTCCACCGTTACCGATTTTGCAAGGTTCCTCGGCTTGTCGATATCGCAGCCCTTGAGCAGAGCCACGTAATAGGCGAAGAGCTGTAGGGGCAGTATGGCCAGCGAGGGCAGAACAAAGGGATCGGTCTTGGGTATCCAAATGACCTGATCGGCGGTTTCCTCTACGCCGGGAGTGCCCTCAGTGGCAAGCGCCAGCACTACTGCGCCCCGGGCCTTTACCTCGCGCATGTTGCTTATCATCTTTTCGGTCAGGGGACTGTAGGTGCAGAGGGCCACTACCAGGGAGCCGGGCTCTATCAGGGAGATAGTGCCGTGCTTCAGCTCGCCCGCAGGATACGCCTCGGAGAATATGTAGGATATCTCCTTGAGCTTGAGGGAGCCTTCCAGAGCCAGAGCGTGGTCTATGTTGCGGCCTATGAAGTATATGTTGCGGCAGCTGAAATGGAGCGACGCAAGATACTTGATATGGTCCGACTTTTCGAGAAGGCCGCGCATCAGGCCGGGCAGCTCCTCTATGGCGTTCAGACAGTCCTTAAGCTCGCCGTCGCTTACCATATGGCGGCAATGTCCCATGTACAGGGCAAGCAGATAGCATACGGAAAGCTGTGCGCTGTAAGCCTTGGTGGTGGCCACGGCTATCTCGGGGCCGGCCCAGGTATATATGACATCCTCGCTCTCGTTGGCGATGGTGCTGCCCACTACGTTTACTATGGACAGTACGTGGGCGCCGCGCTTTTTCGCCTCGCGCAGGGCAAAGAGGGTATCTATGGTCTCGCCGGACTGGCTTATGACTATGGCTATGGTCCTGTCAGTCACTATGGGATTGGAATAGCGGAACTCCGATGCCAGCTCCACCGTGACGGGTATGCGGGTGTAACGCTCGATGTAGTGCTTCGCCACCTGGCCTACGTAGCTTGCGGAGCCGCAGGCCACTATGAATATCCTGTCGCAGGCCCGTATGTCCTCCGCCGATATATGGGAAAGGCCGAGGTCTATGGCGCCCTCCTTTATACGGGGGCGGACGGTGTTGCGTATCACGTCGGGCTGCTCCATTATCTCCTTGAGCATGAAGTGGGGATATCCGCCCTTTTCGGCGGCGTCAGCGTCCCATTGGATATGCTCTATGTTTTTGTGCAGCTCCTCGCCGTAGCGGTTGTATATCTTGACGCTGCCTGCGGTAAGCACAGCCATGTCATATTCGTCAAGGCGTATGACCTGGCGGGTGTGCTTGAGTATTGCAGGCACGTCTGAGGCGATGAAGTTTTCGCCTTTGCCCACGCCGACTATAAGCGGGCTGTCCTTGCGTACGGCGTAAAGGGTATCCGGGTGATCGGCAAAGATTATGCCCAGGGCGAACGCGCCGGAGATGAGGCTAAGGGCCTCCCGTATGGCGACCTCGGGGCCGTCCTCGCGGTTGCTCCTGTAAAGGTGCTCCACAAGGTTTGCGGCTATCTCCGTATCAGTCTCGGACATGAAGGAATAGCCCTGCTCGGTAAGAAAATCACGGAGCTCGATGTAGTTCTCCACTATGCCGTTGTGAACCAGAGCCACATCGCCGTGCTGGCTGAGATGGGGGTGGGCGTTTACGTCGTTGGGCTCCCCGTGGGTTGCCCAGCGGGTATGGCCTATGCCGAGGCAGCCGGGCAGGGACCTGCCGCCGTCCGTCATTTCCTCCAGCACGCTCAGCCTGCCCTTGGCCTTCATGACGCTAAGCTTATTGCCGTCTGCAATGGCTATGCCTGAGGAGTCATAGCCGCGGTATTCAAGCTTCCTGAGGGCCTCCAGTATGAGGGGCGCGGCCTGCTTGGGGCCTATATAGCCTACTATTCCACACATTGATAAACTGTTTCTCCTTTGATGAATTAGTCCCAGAGCTTTTCGGAGTATACGCCCTGCGCCTTGATCTTCGCTATGCTCTCCATAACCGCGGGCTTATCCTCCTTGTATGTCACGCCGAACCATCGGTCGGGGCTTTCCTCGACCTTTACCCGCACCCTGCCCTCAGACATAAGGGTCTGCACAGCGTTGGGCAGCAGATCCTCATATTTGGCGGGGTTCTCCTTTATGCCCGCTTCGAAATTGGCTTTGAATACATCCTCCAGCATGGGAAGGATATCCGGCTTGAAGCCCCAGCAGTTCATGGAGACGGGGGTGCCCTCCGGAAGCTCGATGAAGGTTTTGCCGTCGTCCTCTGTAAAAGCGCCGCCGTGCTCCCGCTTGAATATCCTGCGCCGCTCCACTATGTGGGTGAGGAAGCCTTCACCGTCCACCTCGCATATGCCCCGGGCTACGCTGCCGTTTTCGGTGAGGGTATTTTCCAGCTTATAGCCTATCATCAGCTGCTCGTCTGAGGGCGTGTCTCCGGCGAGGAATTCGTAAAGCTGTTTATAAGCGGCAGGGCCATAGTAGTCGTCGGAATTTATGACGGCGAAGGGTCTGCCGCCGATCTCGTCTCTTGCACAGAGAAGGGCATGGGTGGTGCCGAGGGGCTTTGTGCGGCCCTCTGGAGCCTTCAGGCCATGGGGCAGCTTATTCATCTCCTGAAACGCGCACTTGACGTTGGCGCGCCGGGATATTCTGCTGCCGATGGCATCCATGAAGTCCTGCTCAATCTCATGCTTGATTATGAACACGAGGTCGTGGAAGCCGGCGCGTATTGCGTCGTAGATTGAAAAGTCGATTATCAGGTTACCCGCGGCATCGATGGGGTCGATCTGCTTTAGCCCGCCGTAGCGGCTGCCCATGCCAGCGGCAAGCAATACGAGTACAGGCTGTTTTTTCATTTGAAATGTTCACCTCCGTATGCTTAGTTTTTTGCTTTGCTACAATATGCATTAATGCAGGTGTATCTCCCGCCCGAAGGAGCGGGGCGCTGCGTATTTTTTGACTATATCGGTTATGGTGCTTTCGCTCATGCCCGGGACATGCTTCATGGTGGGAAGCAGCCGCTTCATGGAGTTGTCGTCCACAAGGCCAACCAGCTCCAGGAGCATTTTGGTGGCTCCTTCGGCTGTGGGCGTCTCGTCGAACACCGCCTCTATGCTTTCGTTGAGTATGCGAAGCTCAATTATACGGGTATCCGGCGTTTCGAGGAAGCTGGTGAACAGCGTAATGCAGGCTTCGTTTTCACCTGCGGACCATATTCCCCGGGTGGAGACCAGATGCTGCTCCTCCTTCATTATAAAGACGGAATCCGTAAAACCTCCGTCCATATCTATGTATACCGTATTGCGTTCGCACTGCTCGTAAAATGTGACCGCCAGGCCCTTTTCCGTTGAGCTGAAGCGTATTATGTCCGCACCCTTGCTGTAGCAGCCGTGAACGTTTTGCAGCGGCTGCGGGAAAAGGGAGCCGTAGTTGTCGAAAAGGCGGAACTCCCTGCCGTCAAGCAAGCTGCGTATCTTATTGAAGGCGATTTTGTCCGTCCCGAGCCCCTTCCTTTCAGGCTCGGGAGAAAACACCAGCTTGGCGAGATACGCCTTCAGGCTGTCATAGCCTGGAGGGTAAGGTGCGAGCTCCCTGTCGGAGCAGGCCCAGAAGCAGGAATCAAGCAGCTGCATTAGGGACGTCTTGGCGAAGAGCTGTGTGCTGCCGGAGTATATTATAGCCACAGCATCGTACTGTGGGAATATTACCGCATACTGGCCGAAAGCGCCGTTGAACTGGTAAGCCCCGCCGCCGCTCATCCATATCTGGTAGCCGTAGCCGTGCCTCATTTCGCCGTTTGGAGTGGGTATCTGGGGTGATGTAGCGGCGTCTATCCACTCTTCGGAGAGGAGCCGCCGTCCATTCCATACCCCCCTGTTTAAATACAGCTGGGCTATCTTGGCAAGGTCTTCTATGCAGAGGTTCAGCCCCCAGCCTCCCTTTTCCATGCCCTTGGGGCATGTCTCCCAGTGGTGGCTGCGTATGTCCAGCGGCTCATACAGCCTGGGGGTGAGGAATTCGGTAAGGCTCATGCCCGTCTTTTTTCTCAGTACGGCTGAGAGCATATAGGTATTGAGCGAATTGTATTCAAACTGGGTGCCCGGCTCGAACTTGGGTACGGATTCCATGAACATCTTTACCCAGTCCTCGTCCAGAGCGCTGCCCACCTCGTTGAAGCGGACCCCTGTGCTCATGGTGAGGAGGTGCCGTACCGTCAGCATTTTTGACCACTTGTTTGCGGGCTTGCCGGCATAGCCGGGGAATATGTCCTCCAGGCGCTCGTCTATATCCATGAGCCCCTCGTCCACAGCCATACCTATGGCGGTAGAGGTGACGCTCTTGCTGGCAGAGTACAGCATATGGGGGATTTCAGGCCGATACGGGGCGTAATACCCCTCGGCAAAGACCTTGCCGTGGCGCAGCAGCATTGCGGAATGTATGCCCAGCTCGGCGGTATTATCGGAAAGGTTCCTGAAGAACCGCTCCACTACCGTGCTGGAAAGGCCCGCCTCCTCAGGGGTGCAGCGAGGCAGGGATTCCCTTGCGGACAAAAGGGGAAGGCTCCCCATCTGACGCGTGTAGCCGTAGGCGGGTATGCCCTCCATGTCCCTTTTAAGCATTTTGATGAGCAGTTCAAGGCTGCGCATCTGAATGGTAATGTCCATTTTTCCTCCGGATATTGAGCCTTGACAGGCTTATTCCTGAAGTATTTTATGGTGCTTGGCTTCCCCTTATACCGCCGGGTCAGGATTGGGCTCCCCTGCCATGGGGATATTGCGTCCGGTGCGGTCGATGTAGAAGGCGGCGTTGGCGGCGTAGATATAGGGGTTGAGCCAAAGGTCTCCTATGCCGCAGGTCAGCGCGCTGAGTATGCCCCAGCCTATGAAGGACAGGTTAAGGCAGAACAGCCGCCACTTGTGGCCCACCATAAGCTCCTTGCTCATGTTTACCGCCTCGCGAATACCCAGGTTGGGATTTTCCGCCATAAGATAGGGGGCAAGGCGGTAGCGGTAGGCGGCTATAATGCCGGGCACGATAAACAGCAGCGACCAGAGCCATATAAACAGCGCCATAAAGAGGTTGAGACCCATCGCCTTAAGGAATATATCGAAGCGGGAGAATATGACGGATACTTCACCCTGACGGTTCTCAGCCACAAGGTCTATGTAATACTTGTTAAGGCCCATTTCCAGCGCCCCTGAGAACAGCAGCACGACTATGCTCAGCACAAGGGCTATAAGTGATCCAAAGAGACTTGTCTCTGTATCCGCCGCCGCGAACCCGGCAAAGAAATCGTTATAATTGCCGGCGGAGAGCATATCAAAGTCCATATGGCCCATATTTTTTGCAAGGTTGTATATGCTGCTTATGCCGCATATGAAGCTGACTATAAAGGTTACCAAAACAGATCTGCCCCAGTGGCCCCTGAGCTTATCCCGGGCTATACGGCGAAATTCGCTTGCAGTAAACATGACAAGAATACCTCCTGAAATGAAATAAAAAATTGAGTAAAATCAAAAGCGGGGGCGGGTGCCGCGCGGGAGTTACGCAAAAGAGCGGCAGCCGGCGCCCCCCCAGTAAAGCCAAGTTTGCCTAAGTATCAGTCGTCTATCCTGCAGCCGGAGCAGCCCTCGCAGCTCTCCGCATCGCAGTCCAAGCGGGCATCAACTATCTTGGAGAGGATATCCATCTTGTCCTCATCGGCAGGGAGGAATTCCTCGTATTCGCCGTTTACCTGAATACGGAAGACGAACAGATCCCGTTCATCGTCATCAACTGCTGCGGGGTCTATCATTACGGCGTACTCCTCGTTCTCATAGTCGAAGTAATCAACTACCTCAAGCTCTATCTCGTTGCCTTCTTCGTCGTTGAATACCACTATATCCTTATCCAGATCTTCCATATTAAAAATCTCCTTAAAAAAATCTCCATATTACTGGTAAGCATATTTTACCTCATGGCGGCTTTTACCGCAAGCTAATAGAGAGATAATTGACATCGTGTTTACATTATACAAAAAGAGCCGCCTGCTTGCTCAGGCGGCCCT
>ERZ1026860.1833-NODE-1833-length-10045-cov-2.214615_pt1 | contig 10045 bp, 8 predicted proteins | sample MGYA00380160_ERZ1026860 | MGnify/ENA primary metagenome ERZ1026860 (study PRJEB33269, sample SAMEA4719796) | human gut metagenome | biome: human-associated habitat; feature: organic feature; material: feces | place: Cameroon | collected 2013-10 ... | reverse complement strand
GGCGGTATTTTTTTCCGCCATAATGTCGAACATATTTATACGAACCTAAAGCTTCCCCGCGTATAAAACGCGCGGAGGGACAAAAATAAAAAGGAGAACACACAATGAAGAAATGGATCGCACTGTTGCTGGTAGCAATAATGGCAGTATCCGCATTCGCAGGTTGCACCACCAATGAACAGCCCGCGAACACCGATACTCCCGCCACCGATGCCCCTGCAACCAACGGTGACAACGCACCTGCAACCACTCCGGACAACAGCAATGTTGTAGTTAACAACACCGGCGCCGAAAGGCCCGAAAATGCTGCTGCCGAGCAGGTAGTCAAGCTGTTCTACTCCGACGAAATAACGGACTGGAACCCCCTGCATCCCTCCTCTGCCAGTACTTGGGCAAACTGGATAGACTCCCTGGTTGAATACGACAACTACGGTATGTGCCAGCCCTGCCTTGCCGAAAGCTGGACCAAGAGTGAGGACGGCAGCGAATACGGCGAAAACGTAAAGGCCGAGGACTGGGTAACCTCCGCCAAGTGGATACTTGATCCCGCCAATACCGCCCGTACTGCTGACCTTCTGTTCGACATGGTCGGCGCAGAAGAGTACTACATGGCTCTTGAAAGCGGCACCGAAGCCAACTGGGACAACGTAGGTATCAAGGCCATCAGCGAATATGAACTCCAGTTCACGCTCATCAGCCCCTGCCCCTGGTTCCTCTCCCGCCTGACTTACAACTGGGGTTACCCCACCTGTGCCAAGTTCCTCGATGAAATGGGCGAATCCTTCGGCACCAACAACGATACCATCCTCTACTGCGGTGCGTTCCTTTGCTCCCAGTATGAACCCAACTCTTACGTCATCTCCACCCGTAACCCCCTCTACTGGGATATAGATAAGATTCATGTAGAGCGCATTGAAGAAAAGTACAACGCCGAAGCCGATACCCTCGCTCCCGAGGCCCTGCTCTGCGGCGAAGTTACGGTTGCCGATATTCCTACCGATCAGCTCGACGGCTGGATGAATGACCCCACGAAGAAGGCCTTTATACGCCCGAACCGTCCCGGTAGTTACAGCTATTTCTTCCTTGTCAACTTCATGCCCACCTATACCGAGCGCAACGGTCTTAGCCATGAGCAGTGGCTCAAGGCTGCCAACAACCTAAACTTCCGTAAGTCTCTGTATTACGGTCTTGACCGTATAAAGGGCATCGGCTGCTACGATCCTTACACTCCGGAAGATTACGAGCTGCGCACCATTACCCCTTACAACTTCTGCGCTGCCGATGGTAAGGACTATCCGTATCTGGATGCTCTTAAGGCTATCACCGAAACCGAGCAGTTCCAGCCCGAAACCGCTATCGAGTACCGCGACAAGGCTCGCGCCGAGCTTGAAGCCGCCGGCGTCACGTTCCCGATTATGGCTTACATGCCGTACAACAGTGAATCCACCCAGCAGACCAACCTTGCCGTTATAGTTTCCCAGCAGCTTGAAGAGCTCCTCGGCTCCGATTACATCAAGTTCATCATCGAGGGCTATCCTGATACCGACTATCTGAGCACCACTCGCCGCGCCGGTAACTACTCCTTCATGATGTCCTACTGGGGACCTGACTACGCCGACCCCGAAACCTGGACCGATCCTTTCAACCTTGGTCAGGCTTATAACTACATATGGCGTGCGGACGGCATGGCCACCCAGACCACGCAGGACGATCCTGCCAGCCGTATGGGACGCAGCGGCTATGATGAAACCTATTGGAAGGATTTCGTATACGGCCAGAAGGTTGCCGAAGCAACCGCCGAAACCGTTGACAACAGCAAGCGCTACAATGCCCTTGCCGAAGCCGAAGCTTGGCTGATAGATCAGGCGTTCGTAATTCCGTTCGGCGTTCTGGGCGGCTGCGGTTATATGTCCAGCTGCATGAACCCCTTCGAGAGCCAGTATGCCCCCTTCGGTATGTCCGACGACCGTTATAAGTACCAGTGGGTATATGAGAAGCCCTTCAGCACCGAACAGTATCTTGAGATGCTGCCCGTTTGGGAAGCCGAGCGTGCTGAGCGCATAGCCTACGCCGAAGCTAACGGCATAGACTACTAAGCCGAAAAGCTTACAATTTAAGCGAGTAATACAGAACGGAGAGCCCCTTCGGGGGCTCTCCTAAATAGAAGGATGGGCGTGTTTGCGCCACACGCCGCCTGAGTTCCGACTCGGGCCCGGGCCGGTACTCAGGCGGCGCCGTATAATACCAAGATCAAAAACTGTGAGGTGAACGCTGTTGTTAAGATATATTCTCGGCCGATTGGGTCGCGCCATGATAACGCTGTTTCTGGTGCTATCCATCGTATTCCTGCTCATGAGATTGCTGCCCGTTGACGGTTACTTTGAAGGCCGTACGGATACCATGAGCGAAACCGTAAAAAACAACATATTGAAAGAACTGGGTCTGCTTGACCCGTGGTATAAGCAGCTTTATAATTTCTGGCGCAAGCTGCTGCTTGAAGGCGATCTTGGCAAGTCCATCGTCATGCGCAAAGGCGTACCCTGCGTTGATGTTATCTGGCCAAAGGCTAAGACTTCCTTCCAGTTCGGCATCATAGCCCTTGGCATACAGATGCTGATAGGTTACCCCCTTGGCGTGCTGATGGCGCGCAGCAAGGGCAAATTTGTGGATACGCTGGGCAATGCGTACGTTCTGCTTATAAACGCGCTGCCTGCCGCAGTTTACTTCCTTGCGATACAGCTGTATCTTTCCACTCTGTTGAAATTGCCGATGCTGTTCGACCCGCTCGATTGGAAGAGCCGCATCTTGCCTATAATCTGCCTCTCCCTCGGCGGCATAGCCTCCAACGCAATGTGGATGAGGCGTTACATGGTGGACCAGATGAACATGGATTATATCCGCCTTGCGCGCGCAAAGGGCATGACCTCCAGCCAGGTCGCTTTCCGCCACGTTATGAGGAATGCTTTCATTCCCATGGCGCAGAGTCTGCCCACGTCGCTGCTGTTCACCATATCGGGTTCTCTGTATGTTGAGTCCCTTTTCTCCATCCCCGGCATGGGTGGACTGCTGATACAGTCCATACAGCGCCAGGATAATACTATGGTTCAGGCCATGGTGCTCCTCTACTCCGTTATAAGCGTTACCGGCCTGCTGCTGGGCGATATAATGATGATGATCTGCGACCCGCGCATTAAACTGGTCAAGAAGGGAGACAGCAGATAATGGACGATAAAAAAATGTTTGACAAGGCTAAAAAGCCCATCACCCGCGGCTATGCCGACCATAAGATAACCACGCTTCAGGAAGGCTTTGCTGCTACCAACAACCTGGCAGATCTTGAGGAAATAAAAGTACCCGAGAACTGCAATGTTTGCGATGACGGTTCAACCCCCATAACGGACGATCTGTTCGAGCTTGCGCATCACGATACTTCCGAAGCCGAGCGCATCGGTTATTCCAACTATTCTTATTGGGGAAGCACCTTCCGCGTGTTCTTCAAAAAGAAGATATCCGTTATACTGCTGGTATTCCTCGTTGCGCTGCTCGCCTTCACGTTTATACAGCCCCTTCTGCCCAATCAGAAGGACTCCTATAAGGTATATAATGATGAAAACGGCGCTACTCTGCGTAACGTTGCACCGAATGAAGAATTCTGGTTCGGTACCAATAGCATCGGGCAAGACCTTTGGAGCCGTATTGGGAAGGGTACCCGTACCAGCCTGTTCATAGGTATCTGCGTTGCCGTATGCAATATCGTCATCGGCCTGATACTCGGTTCCATTTGGGGCTACGCAAGAAAGCTGGACTGGTTATTTACCGAGATTTATAACCTATTTGACAACATACCATATACGGTATTGAGGATGCTGCTTATGTACATTCTCCGTCCGAGCCTTAAGACCATGATATTTGTCATGTGCCTCACCGGCTGGATAGGCATGACCAAGTACATTCGTAACCTTATCCTCATCTATCGCGACAGGGAATTCAATCTGGCTTCCCGCTGCCTTGGCACTCCCAGCTCCAAGATAATCGCCAAGAACATACTGCCGCAGCTCATTTCGGTAGTTATGCTTCAAACCGCGCTTGCCATACCAGATGCCATAGGTTCGGAAGTGTTCCTTACCTATATCGGCCTTGGCCTGCCGGTGGAGATCCCCTCCCTTGGCAACCTTATCAACGAAGGCCGTAAGGTCATGCTTGTGGCCGAGCAGAGGTATCAGCTGCTCTTCCCCGTGCTGATAGTGTCTGCCATAACCATTTCGTTCTACGCACTGGGCAATGCATTTGCCGATGCATCCGACCCGCGTAACCACAAGTAAGGAATGAGGTAACAATAATGGAAGACTATATCATAGAACATACTCCCGATTACAATAATCCTGTCCTTACCGTTGAAGATCTTGTGGTCAAGTTCAACCTGCGCGGCCAGGTGCTCACTGCCGTGCGCGGCATCAGCCTTGAGCTTTACAAGGGCGAAAGCCTTGCGATAGTCGGCGAATCCGGCTCGGGCAAAAGCGTGTTCACCAAGACCTTTATGGGATTGTTGGACAATAACGGCTGGATAGACAACGGCCATATATATTATCATGATTATGATTTGACCACATTCAAGAAGGAAAAGGATTGGACAAAGATTCGCGGCCAGCGCATAGCAATGGTGTTCCAGGATCCTATGACCAGCCTTAACCCGGTATATACTGTTGGAGAGCAGATAGCAGAGGTGATAAGGCTTCATGAAAAATGCAGCAAGGAAGAGGCTGCGAAGAAGGCAGGCGAAATGCTGGAAATGGTGGGGATACCTGCAGAGAGGTACAACGAATACCCGCACCAGTTTTCGGGAGGAATGAAGCAGCGGGTGGTAATAGCGATGAGCATAGCCTGTTCTCCTCAGCTCATACTTGCCGATGAGCCTACGACCGCACTTGATGTTACCATACAAGCGCAGGTGCTGGAGCTCATGAACGAACTGAAGGCGAAAATGAATACCTCAATGCTGCTTATCACGCATGACCTCGGCGTGGTTGCCCAGATATGTGACAGAGTAGCGATAATGTACTGCGGCGAGATAGTTGAGTATGGAACCATCGAGGAGGTGTTCAGCCATCCGGCACATCCGTATACAATAGGCTTGTTCGGCTCAATACCGACGCTTGATGAAAAGAGCGATCACCTGAACCCGATAATGGGCCAGGTGGCAGATCCGACAGACCTTCCTGCCGGCTGCTGCTTTAACCCGCGCTGCCCATATGCGGGAGATATTTGCAGATACGAAAAGCCTCAAAGGACGATACAGAATGGCACGCACGCCGTATGCTGCCATGCGGCGCAGGGCATCTTTGAGCAGAGGGAACTTGAGGAGGTGATCCGCATTGGCAGAGAATAATATACTCGAAGTGAAGCACCTTAAAAAATATTTCAAGACCGCATACGGCACGCTACACGCCGTTGATGATGTGAATTTCTCGGTGCAACGGGGCGAAACCATGGGCCTTGTGGGCGAATCCGGCTGCGGGAAAAGCACAATAGGAAGACTGATACTGGGCCTGCATCAAGCGACTTCGGGAGAGATACTATTTGAGGGCAGAGACATCTGCAAAATGGATAAGCAGAGTCTTCATGATCTGCGCAAGGATATGCAGATAATATTTCAGGATCCCTATTCCTCACTCAACCCGCGTATGTCGATAAGCGAAATAATAAGCGAGCCGCTGATAATTCACAAAAAGGTATCCAGCCATGCGGAGCTTGAAAAAAGGGTAAGCGAGCTGATGGATACCGTTGGTCTCGCAAGCAGGTTGGAAAACTACTATCCCCATGAGCTTGACGGCGGCAGGCGGCAAAGAGTCGGAATAGCCCGTGCGCTTTCGCTCCGCCCAAAGTTCATAGTGTGCGATGAGCCGGTATCCTCGCTTGACGTATCCATACAGGCACAGGTTTTAAACTTGCTGAAGGAACTGCAGAGTGAGTACGGACTTACCTATCTGTTCATCACGCATGACCTGTCCGTAGTGAAGTACTTTTCGGATAAGATAGCGGTAATGTATTTGGGGCAGCTTGTAGAAACAGCGGAGGCGGATGAGCTTTTCCGCAATACGCTACATCCGTATTCAAAGGCGCTGCTTTCGGCAATACCGGAGCCCAAAGCACATAAAAAAATGCAACGAGTGAAACTGATGGGTGAGTTGACAAGCCCGATAGACCCGCAGGTAGGCTGCCGGTTTGCAAAACGGTGCCTTTACTCCTGCGAGGGGTGTACGGGCGTAGACCCAGAACTGAAGGAGTATGGGCGCAGTCATTTCTGCTCCTGCTTCAGAACGGAAGAGCTTAAGGACGTTTAAAACCAATATTCATATAAATATGTAAACGCAATTTTAGGAGGAATTTACAGAAATGAGTAAAGTACGTTGGATAGGCTGTGGACCCTGGCATGAGGACAATGAAGCGGAGCTCATAGATTGGACGGTTCAGCCACCCTATGAAGGGCTTATCGTTGGCGATTACTATCATGCAGAGCTTTATTACAGCGGACGTTGGGGCGGCAAGGGTCACAAGGGTATGCTGGACGTAGCGGTTGATGACAACGGAAGAATCGCATTTGCCGAGTTCAATGAGAATGCAATGGAAAATTACTACGTTCGCCATTTTCAGGGGCTGAGCAAGCGCCGCACGGAATTCCAGTTCTTTCAGGATTTCCACGATAAGCGCAGAAGCGTAGCCTACCATAAGGTATTGGCAAACGGTTTTAAGTACGTTGAGGATCAGATCATGGCCAAGCAGGATCTGTCCGCCGACTTCGATCTGCTGCACGGCGCTTCCTTCTCCATGAAGAACATGATAGGCCTTACAAAGGAAATAGATGCACAGATAAAGGATCCCAATCATAAAAAGCAGCGCTATTACGGATATACGGAAGATTTTGGCTACGGTATAACGGGCTGGCTGCAGGTGATTACTGAGGACGGCAGGATAGTGCGGTGCTTCTATGACGAGATATTTGCGGATCATACCAAGGACATCGTTTATGATGACCTCAAGCAGTTTTATCGTCAGAGCAAGTATGAATCCTCAACCTATGAGGATCCATTCCCAACTGGCTGGGATAGGCACGCATGGCTGGTATGCTTCCACGATCTCAGCGACCAGCTCAACGAAAGGGTATGCAAAACTCAATCTTTGTTTGATATAGAGGGTCTGCCTTGCGTAGCCGGACCCGATATGGGTGCGGTATGGGACAGGCCGGGGCGTGACGACAGCGCAGAGCTTATCTCCAACAACGACGCCACCAGCAGAAGCGTGGAGCGTCCCCGCTCGCCGGTTTGGAACAATTATCTGCGCATGGCTAACGTTATCAAGAAGGCTATGGATGAGGACGACAAAAGGTAATTGATGGAGGAAATTTAACGATGGAAGTTAAGATACCATTCTGGACGGTACAGCCGCCTAAAGGAATGCTCAAAGGAGACTATTATCGCATAGAGGAAAGGTTCCCACCTTATTACAAGGGTGTTGAGGGAGAATTCCCAGCAGACCCGGGACATCTTGGCATAGTTGAGGTGGTTAAGAACGGCGATAAGATGGTTTTTGTGGAGCTGAACGAGATAACCGCACCTTCTTATTATAAGCATCTTTATCAGGGTATATCGAAGCGCCGCAGCGATTATAGCTTCTGGCAGTATACCAAGGAGCGTATGCAGAAAGCCGGCGTAACGCTTACCATGGGCATGGAGTATGTTGAGGAGCAGATGATGCGGAGACAGAGCCTGCTGGGTGAATTTGATATGCTTGCGAGTGCCTCCGGAAGCGTAAAGAAGCTGGTGAAGATTGCGGCGAAGCTGGAGGAACAGCTCTCAAAGCCCTCCGATATGAAACTGTATTCTTACACCGAGGATTACGGATATGGGCTTACCGGTTGGCTTAAGGTAGTTGTAAAGGACGGGAGGATAATAAGCTGCCGCTTCGATGAGATATTTGCAGATGAACCGGAAAAGATAGTGCATCCGGAGCTGAAAAAGTATTATCGCCAGAGCAAATACGACTGCCCGACATACGAGGATCCGTTCCCGCCGATGTTTGACAGGCACGCTTTCCTGGTAGGCTTCCGTACTCAGATGGATAACCTCAATCTCAAGGTTTGCGCAACGCAGGATATGCTGGACCTTACGGGACTGCCGCACACCACCGGAAAGGATATCGGCAATATATGGGATGACCCATGCACTGAGAAGGTTTCTCTTGATATGGCAGAGCGCCCGATATACCCGGCATGGAAGAATTACCTGCGCATGGCAAAGGTAGTGTCCGATGAGATGCAGGCCGACGGCGTTTTAAAGGACGGCGAAAGATAAAGCATATGGCTGAGGAAGGAGTATGGACGGGGAAAAAGCCGGAAGGAATAGAAAAAACCGTCAATGTGCTGGATAAGCTCCATTGGACAGTGCAGCCGCCTATGGGCATGATCAAGGGAGAATACCTTTGTGCTGAAAATTACTTTGCGAAGCACCACGCAATGGACGAGGGATACCACGGGCTGCTTGAGGTGGTACAGCAAAACGGAAGGCTGGTTCATGTTGAATTTACGGAATATGCGTCACCGTTTTACTACAAAAGGCTGTATCAGGGGGTATCGAAGCGCCGCAGCGACTACTGCTTTTTTCAGGCAACAAAGGAGCGCACTGCGCAGACACTAAAGGTACTCGATAACGGATTTACTGCTGTGGAAAACCAGATGATCAGCGAAAACAGGCTAACGGGTGAATTTCAGCTCATAACGGGAGCATCAAACAGCGTAAAGCGCTCGCTTTTACTGCTGGCTGGGCAGATTGACCTACTGAGGGGGCAGCCAAACAGCAAATACTATTACGGCTATGCAGCAAAACTGGTTCAGGGGATCACATCCAGATTGCAGGTAGTAATAGACAACGGCAGATTTGTGCGCTGCTTTTTCGATGAAATATTTGCCGACTACCCCGAGGAGATACCCGATGAAAAATTGAAAAAATATTACCGCCAGAGTAAGTACGAAAGCGTTACCTACGAGTCCGAGTATCCCGATGGCTTTAACGTGATGTCAGATTTGCTGCAAAAGAGGGTCATACTCACACAAACCCTTACGGATATAAGCGGTCTGCCATGGACACTTGATACGGAGAAACGCAAGCATGACCCAGAATGGGATAGATATCTTGAGCTTGCAGGAATAATAGAAAACGAGGCAAGGAGAGATGGAAAGATCATATGAAGTGGCATAAGCTGAGATTTATAGCCTATGATACCATCTGTACGATAAGCGCGCCGGAGGATGCGAATCCGCATATAGATGAAATTCTGGAGGCGGGGAGAGACATTGCCCTGCAGATACAGAGCACCTTAAATATGTTTGATGCGCAATCAGAGCTTTCTTTGCTATGCAAAAATTACAGCATTGGGAAAACGTATCGCGTTTCCCCAATGCTTTTAGATTTTTTGAAATGGAACAAGGTATTTTACGAGGCTACAGATGGGCTGTTTGACCCAACGGTCGGGCCACTGATAAAGCTGTGGGATTTTCTGGCGGACGAGCCCGTGATACCATCGGATGAACAGATAAGAGAAAAACTAAGCGTGGTTGGATTTTCTCATGTAAATGTTACCGGTCAATTTGTGAGTTTTGATCGGGAAGGCATAGTTATAGACCCCGGAGCCTCCGGAAAGGGGTATGCGCTAAAGCTTGTTGCGGAATATTTGCGTGAAAACGGGGTAAGCACGGCACTGCTGGATTTCGGCGGCAATATATATGTCATAGGAGGAAAAAACAAGGAGAGAGCCCCTTGGAAAATAGCTCTTGTAGACCCGGACAACGTTGAGGATTATAAGGGAACCGTATTTCTGAGGGATGCCGGTATCGCCACGTCTTCATGGTATGAGCATTCCTTTAGTAAGGATGGAAGGATATTTCATCACCTCATTGATCCGCGAACCGGATATCCTAAACCGCTGAACTTAAAAAGCGTATCGGTAATATCAACAGACGGCGCCTTTACCGATTTTCTTTCCACCTCAATAT
>ERZ1026860.1830-NODE-1830-length-10051-cov-13.642857_pt1 | contig 10051 bp, 7 predicted proteins | sample MGYA00380160_ERZ1026860 | MGnify/ENA primary metagenome ERZ1026860 (study PRJEB33269, sample SAMEA4719796) | human gut metagenome | biome: human-associated habitat; feature: organic feature; material: feces | place: Cameroon | collected 2013-10 ... | reverse complement strand
TAAATTCTTCGAGCAAACATATATTTCAATCCACGCTCCCGGTAAAGGGAGCGACGAAATCGGACCATTTGGCGGCAGAATCACTAAGGATTTCAATCCACGCTCCCGGTAAAGGGAGCGACCCATACACCGAGAACACCATCTTTCATCTTAGTATTTCAATCCACGCTCCCGGTAAAGGGAGCGACAAGGAGGAAAAGTAATGATATCTGTAAACATTAAATTTCAATCCACGCTCCCGGTAAAGGGAGCGACCGGCGGTAACGCGGGCAGGGCGTAGGGAGAAACCATTTCAATCCACGCTCCCGGTAAAGGGAGCGACTAATCGTCAGTTTATTACTTGCGATGTTGATTTCGATTTCAATCCACGCTCCCGGTAAAGGGAGCGACCGGAAACGCTAATTGTCATGCTCTTTGCTTTAGAATTTCAATCCACGCTCCCGGTAAAGGGAGCGACATGATATCTCAGAGACAATAAAGGGACTGTCAATTTCAATCCACGCTCCCGGTAAAGGGAGCGACCCCCGTCGTGCAAAATAATTTTAACACAACGGGGATTTCAATCCACGCTCCCGGTAAAGGGAGCGACAGGGATCAAGTTAGTTAATGATTTTGACATAATAATTTCAATCCACGCTCCCGGTAAAGGGAGCGACTCAATCATTCAGCATAAGTATAGCTACGGCTTGATTTCAATCCACGCTCCCGGTAAAGGGAGCGACTAGCAAACAACTGCCAGTCACGTAAACAACCGATTTCAATCCACGCTCCCGGTAAAGGGAGCGACTTGATGCGGCGGCTTTTTACTTTGGTAAATAACATATTTCAATCCACGCTCCCGGTAAAGGGAGCGACAGGATGACGGTTATCGGTGCGCTTTTTGCGGTATTTCAATCCACGCTCCCGGTAAAGGGAGCGACCGCTGCGTTTTCCTTCGTTCGGGATATGATATAAATTTCAATCCACGCTCCCGGTAAAGGGAGCGACGATGGTTGTTTTAAATTCTTCGAGCAAACATATATTTCAATCCACGCTCCCGGTAAAGGGAGCGACCAGCCTCAAATTTAATAAATCGTTTTAGTTTCCGCATTTCAATCCACGCTCCCGGTAAAGGGAGCGACGGGAGCGACCGCCGAAAAAAGAAGCTTTCAAGTATATTTCAATCCACGCTCCCGGTAAAGGGAGCGACGAGCGACAAGGTGGAGCTGCAAAACCTCATCAAATTTCAATCCACGCTCCCGGTAAAGGGAGCGACATTTAAAACCAACATAAAACAGAACCAACATAAGAATTTCAATCCACGCTCCCGGTAAAGGGAGCGACGATTGACCTCAATATATCGTTTGATAAGCTAAATTTCAATCCACGCTCCCGGTAAAGGGAGCGACGAAGTCCCGCAATAAAGAAAGGTTGAAAAAGATATTTCAATCCACGCTCCCGGTAAAGGGAGCGACTAATATTTTTGATATTGCATATCTTAACGAGAGTATTTCAATCCACGCTCCCGGTAAAGGGAGCGACGAATTACATGTTGATTGTGATGTCAATCTTGTTATTTCAATCCACGCTCCCGGTAAAGGGAGCGACTAGGTAAAATCACAATGAAAAATGATAAAAGTAATTTCAATCCACGCTCCCGGTAAAGGGAGCGACCTTTTGAGCAAAAAAGTGTTTTTTGAAATTAACTTATTTCAATCCACGCTCCCGGTAAAGGGAGCGACCTTGAAAGCGTATAGGCTTGACCACTCCGTCGAATTTCAATCCACGCTCCCGGTAAAGGGAGCGACCCTCGTTACTTCTTTGATAAGCTGCTTCACTCCTGAATTTCAATCCACGCTCCCGGTAAAGGGAGCGACACATTTTGCCCGTGTTCAGTAAACGGTCATTTGTTATTTCAATCCACGCTCCCGGTAAAGGGAGCGACAGCAAAAGTAAACAAAAATTTAATATTATTTTTACCAAACATTATTTCTTTTGCGAGAATATAGCAAAATATAAAATGTTTATTATATTTTGCTTTCTTAAAATTACAAAATAGAATGATAAACGATTGTACATTGGTGCGAACCTACCGGGGCTTTTGCAACAGCCTGTGCATCGCACTATAAAATCAAGTCGCCTTCCGGGTCATATGCAACTTTGCAACCGTATTGTTCTATTTTGCGGCTATAATTGTTGCCGAGGTGATAAATTCTGATGCTGTCCTCGCTTCTGTCGGCAATCTCCAAAATCTCGGCCTTTACACTTACAAGCTGTGCCGGAGTTAAACTGCATTCAAACACTGAGTTTTGAACTCGCTGACCGTAATTGCAACATACTTTTGCAATTTTATTCAGTCTTTTACGGCCGGAAGGCTTGGTCGTGTTAACATCATAAGTAATCAGTATCATCATGTTTATTTCCAGAAAAACGGAGGGTATCCGTCTATATCTCCTCTCAGAAATCTTGCAAGCAGCAGTGCCTGAATATGAGGAACAAGCCCCCATTCAATTTTTTCTTCAAGAAATGGATGGGTTATTATTTCCTTTTTCCTCTTTTGCCATTCCGAAAGAAATCTTCTTCTGCTGTCATCGGTCAGCAATACCGCACCGCTTTCTTGTTTTTCGAAGTCATTGCCGTTAATGATTCGATTATTTATCAGATAAAGAACAAATCTATCGGCAAATACGGAACGAAGTTCCTCTTCTAAATCCAAGGCAAGGGATTTTCTGCCCGGTCGGTCTGTATGAAGAAATCCGACATATGGATCTAAACCTACTCCTTGAAGCGCGGAAGCACACTCGTTTGCCAGCAAAGAATACGCAAACGAAAGCAAGGCGTTAACATTATCTGTTGCAGGTCTGCGATTTCTGCCGTTGAAATGAAAATCTTTTTTGTTTTGCAGAATCATTTCATCAAAAACAGAGAAGTACTCTGATGCGGAATTGCCTTCAATTCCGCGAAGAATATCCGGAGATTCGGCACTCTGAATATCTTTCATGTATTCTGATATGTTTTTGCAGCTTTTTTCAATGGCGACACAATCAACTTGTAAAGGATGATCTCGAATCACTCTATGCAAAACATATTTGGAATTGTAAAGCTTACCGTAAATCATGTTTTTAGCAATATCAAGTGACTCATATGGAGAATCGGCAACACGATATTGTTTTCTTCTCAACAATACATTACCGTTTTCATTATTGATTACACTTGCTAAAAATCGTCCTCTCGGAGAATAAAACGATAATTGAATTTGACTTTCGGCACATTTGCCCATTAATGCAGGAGACGCACCCTTGTATGAAAAGCACACGATGGAATTTAAGGTGTGAAGTGGAATGTTTTTCTTAACATTGTTAGGAAAATTAACTTCGACGGTTTCACCGTTCAAAGACAGATAAGCGTCTTCGGTTGTGACGTAAAGTGTATTTAACAGCTTCTTCATGGCTCATTCTCCCCATAATGTGAAAGCATATAACTTTTTACGTTTTTATTCTTTGATTTTAACAAGTTGGGTAAACACAGATCGGACAGTGAACAACTACGGCAGGATTTGCTCGGTTTTACCTTTGGCGTGTAGCCTCTTGAATAGTAATCATGCATTTCGGAAGTCATAGCTTTAACCCTTTCACGAAGCTCGGTGGATATTTCGAATTTTTCTCGCTGTCGGGTTTCATTGTAAAAAATATGAGCTTCATCAATTTGGCAGCTAAACATTTCTTCAAGGCACAGAGCCTGTGCGGCTGTCTGTAATCGGTCACAATCTCCGCTTTTTGAGCTGCCATGCTTGTACTCAACCGGGCGAACTTTCCATAGACCTTCATATCCCGACAAAGTAATTCCGTCATCACTTGGAATAAACTCAACGGCATCACAAGTGCCGGTAAGACCTAACTTGTCCGATTTGACATTCAAGCCACGGATTGTCAGCGTTCCGTTTCGAAAGTCTTTAACTCCGACATCGTGAACACGGCTGTGTACAACTCTGCCTTCTGCCGTCAGAAAATTTTCCTGCCATTGCCGCTCAATGTGAATCAAGGCCCATTGACGACGGCAAAAGACAAAGTGTTGCAGACCGGAAATCAATAGATAGTCGTTATCATACACAGTCAATAACCTCGGGTGTGAGACCGTCAAGATTATCAATACTGATGTCATAATCTTCAAAGCAGGACGGAACTGCAACGTCATCATGAAGCTTAACCTTTACGGAACGGTGTACCTTTGCGGAGGAATACTGACCGTCTTTGCAGTTATGTTCCCACCAAATGAGCTTGACAACTTCCATCGATCCGTCGGGTCTTGCGGAAGATGCATCATTTACAAACAATGTTTTAAGGCACTCTTTGACTGTTTGTGCATCTTCGGCCGAGAAGCCTGTTTTATCGGCAAGCTGAACGTTGATTGAGCCTTTGATTTCATATAATCCGAAACGAACGAAGTGTTTCATTCCCATTGTGTCGCTGCCGCGTTCGCTCTCTTTTTTTCTTTCGCCGCTGACGCTTTTGGTGATCTGCATTGAATCAATTTCAACAGGGTCAATGCTTACCGCCTGATGAATTGAGACAGGACCTCTTACGCCGACGGAAGCACAGTCAAAGTTTTTAAATGCAAAAACCTGACCGAAAGTACGAACGTCCAGCCATTTTTCGCAGGCCTGTTTTGCAAATTCATCCTGTGATTTGATTTTTGAAAGACATGCGGCACGTTCTTTGAGGCAGATGCAACCGTCATCTGCTCTGTCGTCCGATTTGACAAATATTTCATTGCCCATATCCTGCATGCGGTTGCGAATCTTTCTTTTGATGCAAACGTCAGAAATTTCGCCGAATCCGTTATAATCGGTTCTCGGACGATTGCCGTTAAGCGGGTCTCCGTTCGAGTTTGCATTGTTTACCGATACCAATACCACAAAATCTACCTTGTTTTCAAACTTACTCATTGTCATTTACCTCCGTGTTTTCTTTTGTTTCTTTTTTCTTGTACATTTCGTTTCTTTGCAGATAATAACCCAACAGATATGTTTCTGTAAGAGGTTTATTATAATTATCATCGCAGAACTGAGAGAGATTTTCAAATATTTCTCCGATCATGGCTTCGTAATACGCTCTTCTTCCTGCACTCAGTCTCGGATAATAAGCTGTCTTAAGTCCATCCATAATAACTTTGGCTGCATAAGCCGGACGCTGAACAAAAACAGATTGGAGCCTTAATGCACTTGTTTCCCTTTCTTCGCCTCTTTCTCTCAAAACATCAGATTCGATTTTTTCAAGAACAGCAAGCAATCTGCCGAATTGATAGCTTCTGTCCTTTTTGTCCTTTTCCAAAGACATTTCCCATTCCTCCTTAAATTTGTCATGGTGATATTTTTTGATTACCGCACAGGCGGCAAATAATAGATTGGCTCGGTTGACTTTATTGTATATTTGCAGATTTTTTGACTTGTTAAACAGTGCAAGCATTATATCTTTCGGAAAAATTTGCTTTTCCAGTCTGCAAAAAATCAATCTTTGCATAAGCTGTTTTTCGATTCTTTCATCAATCTCAACTTTTGCGTTTTCAGCATTGCCGCGTTGGGTGCCGAAAGCGTATTTTACGATTGAGCTGAGATACGGGGAAGAAATTCCGAAACGGTTGAACCAGCAACAGGTTTCATCCCAATATTCAAGTCGGTCAAGAAAATCTCCGCTCTTGAATTCGCTGTAATAGGCAACGGAAAGTCTTCCTGTGGTTGCGGCATCAAAGGCGGCAACGATTACGTCTTTATCCGGCTTAAGAGTGTTTTTACATAATTGTAGGGTTTCAAACAACTGCCGTTTATAATCTGACGGTTCGTTCGGTTTGATTTCCGGCTCAAAGAACGGCAAATGAATTTGCGGAACTTTGAGACCGTCCGGATTCCAGCAGACAAAAACTCGATTGCCGATGATAACGCCTTGATTTGCTATTAACCATTTTAAAGCATTATGTCCTTTTTGAGATTGCTCATAGCCGATTTCGAACGCTTCACTGTCATTAAGAAATCTTCCTCTGAAAGTGAAGTTTGTTTTATCATTGGCGGAGATTATTTTAGCGTTACCGTTAAGCGAAAAAATTCCTTTGAGATTTTGCTGAGTGCAGACGGCTTCCTCTCCGGAAATCATACACAATGATTTTTCTTTCTTACTGATCTTTGACAAATAGAAATCAGAAAAAAGTTTCTGTAAATTGCTGTCCGTCCAAACGGGTCCGGGCGAATCAAGACCTAAAACAGACCAGCAAATTCGCTCTTTATTATTTTGTATAACACCATTATCATCAAGCATTAACAGTCTGCACGCAAGCAAATTCTGCTTTAACGTTCCGTTTTTTACGTATTTTAGAATAGCAACGATTTTGGGATGAGTGTATTTTGAATTCACCCATTCTTCAAGCTGTACAATATATTTTTCGTTTTTTGGGATATCTGATTTATTACCATTCTTACATACATAACAGATTTGATCGCAGAGACAATGAGGTGCAATAGTTGATGATGCTCTACCCAAAGACGCTTCCGTTACCGGAATCGAGATTTTCTTTTTAACCTTTTCGGCAGAAACAAAATTTCCGTCGGAATCTATTGTAATTAGAATCGCCGGTTTTGCAATGATGTGTCCGACCGGGGCGAGTGTTTCTTTTTCCTCAATTTCTTTGCCTACGAGGTGCGACATCTTGTCGTAGGTTTCAACAGCTTTTTGCATTAATCCCATTTAATACACCTCCCCAAATTCTTTCAGTCCCGAAAAATTATTTTCTGTGGCATCAAACACCTTCATTTTCATATCATGAAGAGTTTTGTGATACGGACATTCTTCCGGTCTTAAGAAAGTTATTATTCCGTTCTCCATTTTCGGCTTCCAAAGGTTGACGGTAAGCTTGCCTTGAGTTTCGTCATTGTAGGCTTCATCCGGGTAGGTTATTCCGTGATACATAAGTCCGAAGCTCAGCTCCGAAATATTGTCGTAATGGCCTTCGTCCTCGCCGAAAACGCACGGCTCAACGTATCCCTGACATTCTCTTGCACCGAGAAAGATATCCCGTCTTCCGCCTTTCTCAATCATTCGTTTGGCGATATTGTGATGCTTGTTCTCGTTTCTGTCCTGTTCAAGCTCCGGACGGTTCATATTCCATTCAAAGTGAGCTTGCACCTGATAGCGGCAGTTTTTTAAATATGTATAATACGCCAAGTCGTTTCCACCGTTATATTTTATCGGTCTGATCCCCTTGACCTCGGTTTGAATCGGATTCATAATGCGAACCTTATCTATGAACCAAATCAGAGTGGGCTTCCAATAGATGGAAGACAACACGCCTTTCAATGCCTCATAGGTCGGAACCTGATAGGTACATTTTTCACCTCCGACTTTCGTCATGGGGTCGGTGAACAAACCATAATCGCCTGTGACTTGAAATTCTACAATATTAGGATACTGCATGTGTTTTCCTCCTTCGCTTTATTAAGTAATCCTGTATTGTCATCATAGTATTCCGGACTCAACATATAGAATGAATTGTCGCAGAATGGAATAATAGCTTTTTCTTCCAAAAGTTTTTTGAATTGATATTCAAAAACGGAAACCGAATACTGACTCGCTTTCTTCATTTCTTTTTGCAATGCGGGATAGTCTTTATCGTTATAATAGCTTTGCAAGTTGTTAATAATGTTTTTACCGTCACCGTACGGGACAATGACAGAGGTCGAAACTGAGTCAAACACATCAAATTTGTCTCCTGCGGTTTTAAAGCTTTGACAAAGAAAATATTGAGCGTTTTTAGATAAACTTCGATATTGATTATTAGCGGAAAGCATTTCAAAAAGACTCGGCATATTTTTGATTGGGTAATCAAAATGATTTGAACTGTAGTTGGAGTATAGATACTTATAAAAGAAATTGATTGAATTATCGGAAGCCAAATCATTTGAATAATAATCGGCTCTTTTTTTGAAGTCCACTATCAAAGCTTCTGTTGCTTGCTTGGCAGCTTGAATATCAGGCAGCATTTTTAAGTTTTCATCGATGCAATGAACAATGTAAACCGGAGAATCTGAACGGCATTCTCCGTTGCGGTTACATCTGCCGGCCGTTTGAATAATATTATCCATTCCGGCTGAAAATCTTATTGCACAATCGAATGAAATATCAACCCCGGCTTCGATTACCTGCGTAGAAACACAAAATACAGGTTCTTTCTTTGATAATGATTCTTTTATTTTTTTCAATACGTTTTTTCTGTGAGCTACACACATCCCGGCTGAAATATGAAAGCAGTTTTGTACTTGTGCTCTTATTTCGTTAAATAAAAATTCCGCCTGAGCTTTCTTATTGCACACAACCAAAAGGGAAAGATGATTATTGGCTTTGTCAATTATAAATGATGGAATTTCCTCAAGCCTGAAATTGCCGGCATCCATAACTGAGTTTCGCTTAAATATCTCAGAATACTTATCAAAATCGTCTTTGCTTATGATATCCCCGTCAATTATCATGCGGTGTTCAACAGATTCAAGGCAAGGCTGAGTTGCCGAGCAAAGTAAAACTGTACATTTACAAATTCGTGAGAGAAAATTTACAGCCTGATTAAAAAGAGAAATCATTTTTGACGGAACCGATTGTATTTCATCAATAATGATGACGCTGTTGCATAAAGATTGAAATCTCCGAACGCTTGAGGTCTTTGAAGAAAAAAGAGTGTTTAAGAATTGAGCAAAAGTTGTTGCTATAACAGGGGAGTTCCAGCTGTCTTCAAGATATTTTCGCAAATCGAGTTCTTCAACATCGTCGGTTTCGGTAATCACATCAGAATGATGTTCAAGCACATATTCTTCTCCGACGGAGACCCGTATTTCATTGGCGTTTTGTTCGAGGATGCTTATTAGCGGTGCAATATATATTACTTTTCTCTTTTCTTTCTGAAGCGCATGAGCTGCGGCAAATCTTAACGCTGACAATGTTTTTCCGCCGCCTGTCGGAATGTTTAGGCGGTATATGCCCGAATCACTTTTTGCAAAATCAAAACAAAGATCGGACAACTCACATCGAGATTTATTAATTTGCGTTTCTGATGAAAAGCTATGAATTCTTTTTTCAATATTATCGTTTATTTCTTTCCATGGATTGGATGAGGTCTTTGCATTGTTGTAGTCTTTATTTAAAGTGAAATTTGCCGTATCGGTTCTGTCACCGTCCATGACCGCAGAGGTTATAAGCCGACATAACAGACCGAGATAAAAGCAGTATTCAGATCCGGAGTTTTTCTTCGTAATATTAGGAATTATTTTTAGTATTCTTTCCACTTCATTTGAGGAACTGCCAAAAATTTTGAAAACAATGCTTTCGTCAACAATTTCTTTCAAAAAGTTATGGATTGCCGTATCGTCATATTCCGGCTGCCTGGTCAGTCTGTATAGAAACCCATCTTTAGCGTCGGGATTTATGGCGTCGAACAGTCCGTGATGAGCACCTATGGAATATGCAATTATCTCGGAAGCCGCTTTTTCAATGACATTATCCGAATCATGATATTTATTTAAGAAATAGCTAACTCCGGCAAATGAATGGATAACCGAACCTCGCTTTACATTTTTGCCGTTGTAACTGTCGATAAGGTATTGCTGAAAAACATCGTGAGCTTTTCCGCAGTCGTGAAATAACGCAGCCAAATAAGCTGTATTGCTCAGTCCGATATCGGTCAAGTCGTTTTTTGCAATATTTGCACTGTTTTGGCAGTGTTCTTGAAGGCTTTGCTGCCCGAAGTTTGTAATATGAGCCAAAAACATACGGTATCCCCATTTCTTATGTCCGTTTAAGTCGAAAAAGCATTAAATGTAAAACTCTTTATAGGAATTATACTTCTAATGGGAAATTTTGTCAACACCCTTGTGACATACAAAATCCCTAAAAACGTACTTTGAATGATTATTTGAATAATATTAATATATTTAAGGCCCAAATGGGGATATATAAAGAGATATTAAGAAAACCCGCCCGGTTGCATAACCGGACGGGTTTGGTGTTGACAGAGTTCATTTTGAATGTGCTTTGTCTTT
>ERZ1026860.1829-NODE-1829-length-10059-cov-5.353059_pt1 | contig 10059 bp, 6 predicted proteins | sample MGYA00380160_ERZ1026860 | MGnify/ENA primary metagenome ERZ1026860 (study PRJEB33269, sample SAMEA4719796) | human gut metagenome | biome: human-associated habitat; feature: organic feature; material: feces | place: Cameroon | collected 2013-10 ... | reverse complement strand
GCCTGAACGAGCGCTGGCCCACCGGCATCTACACCGCCGAGGACTCCACCAACTTTTTGAAGGTGACGGCCCCCACCCGGTACGACGGCATCGGCTTCGACTACAAGTGGGACATGGGCTGGATGCACGACACGCTGGATTACTTTGCCACCCCCTTTGGGGAGCGGCCGGACGCCTACCACAAGCTGACCTTCAGCATGCAGTATTTCTACAACGAGCTGTATCTGCTGGCTTTGAGCCACGATGAGGTGGTACACGGCAAAAAGACCATCATCGACAAGCTCTGGGGCAGCTACGAGGAGAAGTGTGCCCAGCTGCGCACCCTGTATTTTTATATGTACACCCACCCGGGCAAAAAGCTGAACTTTATGGGCAACGAGCTGGGGCATTTCCGGGAGTGGGACGAAAAGCGGGAGCTAGACTGGGGGCTGCTCCAGTACCCCTTCCACGACAGCTTCCAGAAATACTTTGCAGAGCTTTGCCGCCTGTATGCCACCGAGCCCGCCCTCTACGACGGCGAGTACGACCCCCGCTGCTTTGAGTGGGTGGCCTGCGAGAGCCGGGACGAGGGCGTATACGCCTGGCTGCGCAAGGGCGCGGGGCAGGCGCTGCTCTGCGTGATGAACACCCAGAACACGGCCCACAAAAAGTTCCCGCTCTACCTGCGCTTCCCCTGCACAGCGGAGGAGCTGCTCTCCTCCGAAGCGGGCAAGTGGGGCGGAGCCGACCGGGGCCGGACCAAAACGCTGCACACCGCCGACGGCGGCGTGTACGGCCGGGACTACACGCTGGCGGTGGACCTGCCCGCCATGGGCAGCAAGCTCTACCGCCTTTGCCCGGAAGCCCCCCACCCGGACGCCGCCAAGGCCAGCGCTGCCAAAGCCGCCGCCGCCCAGCGGAAGGCTGCAAAGGCTGCCGGGGCCGCCAAAAAGTGACCTTTTCGTAATATCAAGCTAAAAATATCCCGTCTGTTGCAACGCAGACGGGATATTTTGCCTTGGCGCTCCCCTGCCCCCTTGCCAGCGCGGGGCCGGGCTTGTATACTGTATGGTGAGATATTTTGCATGGAAGGAGTATTTTCCGATGTCGGAGCTTCTCAAGACCCGGCCAAAGCCGCTGGCTTGCTGCGGGCTGGCGCTGGGCGCAGGGTTTCTTGCCCTGATCGTATTGGGGCTGCTGGCCCCGGGGGCGGCTGTGTTTTTCCCGCTGGTGAGCCTGTGGTGCAGCGCGCTGGTCTTTGTGGGGGCGCTTTGGGTGCTGGATGTATCCGGCGTGCACCTCGATTTCTTCCACCGGGCCGTTCTTCTTGCGGCCTGGGCCTGCGCTGTGGTCTACACCTTCTGGGCGCTGGGGCGGCGGCAGTTCGTCTACGCCTGGGACTATGTCAACTACATTACCAAGCAGTTTGAGGCCGAAGCGGCCTTTGCCCAGAGCCCGGGGGCGGGGTTTGCCCTCATTTTCGGCTCGCTGGCCGACGACTATACCGACCTCATCACCCTTTTCACCGAGTTTCCCTTCTGCCTGACGGCCAAGACCGGCGACAGCTACGCCTTTGCGCAGGTGTTCTGCATCCTGCCCAGCCTGCTGGTGCTGCTGGCGGGGCTCGTGATCAAAGTAGGGCAGATGCTGCGAGTGAAGCACCGCTTCTATTATTTTTTGATGGGCCTCTCCCTGACGCTGACCTATCCCTTTTTGCGGATGAGCGCCCTGCTGGCCCAGCCGGACTGGTTCGGCCTGATCTTCGCCTTTGCCATCTTGCTGCTGACGCTGGATTTTACCTTTGACCGTCTCGAACCCGCCCGCTTCGGGCTCATCTTCCTCTGCACGGCAGCCATCATCCTGACGCGGCGGTGGTACTTATACTTTGTGGTGGGGTACTATTTTGCCTATGCGCTGAGTCTGCTCGTGGGCAGTGCACGGCTGGCACGCACGGACAAGGCGCTGGCGTTCCGCCGGGTGCGGAATCTGGTGCTGTTCGGGCTGGCGTCTCTGGCGGCGATGCTGCTCCTGCTCTGGCCCATGGTGAGCAAGATCCTCGCCTTTGACTACGCCGACCGCTACTCCTATTACAATGTGGGCGGCATGGCGACGGAAGCCTACTACCACGCCCTGCGGCTGGGCATTTTCAACTTTGGGCTGGCGGCGGCAGGCATCTGGTTTGCCTGCAAGCGGAAAGCCCCCGCCCTGCCCGGCATTGCGGCGGTGGATCTGGCGTTGAGCTTTGTCCTCTTCACCCGGGTGCAGAACTCCGGCTCCCATCAGTTTTTGCTCTTTCTCCCGGCGTATTTCCTCTTCTTCCTCTGCGGCGCAGCGGCGCTGGCCGAGAGCATCGAGCATTGGAAAGTCCCCAAGCTCTGTTTCTGGGGAGCCGTGGTGGTGCTGGCCGTCTCCGTCCGCTGCTCGCCGCTGACGACGGTGGCCCTGCCGGATGTGCTGCTGGAGCACTTCACCATCCCGGGCACCGAGGAGTTCGTAAAGCTGGACGGCCTGACCTACGACCGCAAGGACAAGCCCCAGATCGTTGCGCTGGCCCAGTGGCTGGAAAACCATCTGGCCGAGGGCGAGATCGCCTACATGATCCCCGACGATATGCTCTACAACCCCGGGCACCTGCGCAACTGCCAGCTGCCCGAAAAGCCGCTGGACGGCAAGCTGCCGGACAGCTTCTCGGTGCCGGGCACCCACAACTTCCCCATGGCCTTCTTCGAGGCAAAGTTCGTGCTGACGGCGGAGCCCTTCCCCCAGACCTACGCCTACGACGGCGAGCTGGCCCACAAGCTGAATGCGAAATTCGTCGAGCTGCGGGGCAGCACCCACCAGCTGGCGGCAACCTTTGATATGGGCAACGGCTATGTCTTTACGGTGTGGGAGCGCACCGCCGCCCCCACCCGGGAGGAAGTGGAGCAGTATCTGCACGTCTTTGATGCAGAAAATGCCCAGTATCCCGAGATGTTCAACCAGGTCGCACAAGCATGGCTTGCGGCCCACGGTTTATAAACACGAAACCACGAGACAAAACCTCTCCGCCTGCTGCGCAGGCACCTCTCCTAGTAGGAGAGGCAAGAAAATAGAATCTATCACGAAAGAGAGTATTGCAATATGGAAAACAATGAGCGTAAATTCCCCGAAGTAACCTTAGGGCAGTACAAGGGCCTGCCCATCACCCGCCACGTCCGGCCTGTGACCGAGAAGACGCTGGATATCGAGATGGTGCACCAGACCCGGATGCACGCCCGCTACCTCCCCGTCACCACCCCCGCCCAGCGGGGCCAGCGGGTGATTTTGGATTTTGCGGGCTATCTGGACGGCGAGGAGATCCCCGACAGCCGGATGGAAAAGGTGATGGTGGTGCTGGGCGACGGCAAGCTGATGCCCGCCGCCGAGCAGGCCATCTGCGGCCACTGCGCCGGGGAGACCTTCCGCTTTGATTTCACCTACCCGGCCGAGTTCCGGGTGCCGGAGCTCTCCGGCAAGACTGCGCAGTTTGAGATCGTTCTGCACTCCGTGGCTGAGAAGAAGACCCCGGAGCTGAACGAGGACTTTGCCAAGAGCCTGGGCTTTGCCTCCCTCGCGGCCCTGCGGGAAGACCTGCGGGCCAAAAAGCAGAAGCTCCACGAGGAGAGCGCCGACCGGGTGGCGGGCCAGAAGCTGCTGGAGCAGGCCGGGGCCAACCTGACCGCCGACCTTTCCGCCGCCATGCTGGACCGCACCGCCGACAACGAGATGAAGCTGCTGGGCCAGCGGCTGGCCCGCAGCGGCCTGACCGTGGAGCAGCACTGCAAAAACGCCCACACCACCCCCGAAGCCCTGCGGCAGGGCTACCGCGCCGAGGCCGAAAAGCGGGTGCGCTTTGTGCTGGCCGCCCGGGCCATTGCCGAGGCGGAGGGCATCACCGTCCGGCCCGAGGAGGTCAACGCCGAGTACCGCCGCCTGTCCGTGCTGCAGGACACGCCGGAAGCGGAGATCCGCAAGGTGCTGACCGAGGATTCCGTCTCCGCCGCCCTGGCCGCCAAAAAAGTGCAGCGCTTTTTGCTGGACCACGCCGAGGTGACCACCGTGACCGACCCGGCGGACAGCGCCGAAAAGGAGTGATTTTGCCATGAGCCTCTTTACCCGGTATGCCATGGACGCCCTGATGAAGACCTCCCACCCGGAGGTGAACCGCCGCCAGTGCTGGAACCTGCACCCCCACCGCACCCCCTGCACCCTGTGCAAGGACATCTGCCCCTACGGCGACCAGATCTTCACCCGGCCCAACCTCGTAAAGGACTGGGACCCCTGCACCGACTGCGGCCTGTGCGTTTCCGCCTGCCGCAGCGGCTGCATCGCCCCCTCGCCCGAGCAGGTGCAGCGGGACATCTCCTCTGCCGATACCGACAACGACACCCTCTGGATCGGCTGTGAGAAGAGCAGCCGCAAAAACTCCATCGTCCGCAGCTGCATCGGTGCCCTCTCCTGGGAAGCGCTGGCCTATCTGGCCCTGAGCAAAAAGATCGTGCTGGACCTGACCCCCTGCGGCGAGTGCGAGAACGACGTCTGCGCCGAGCACCTGCGCAGCGAGCTGACCCGGCTGGTGGAGTTTTTTGGGCCTACGGTGTTTGAGGCGCGGTTCACGCTGGCTTACGAAGTGGACGACGCCCCCTACCACGTCAAGGAGCTCTCCCGCCGGGAGATGATGGAGCAGCTGACCGAGGGCTCCAAGGCCGGCACCAAAAAGCTGCTGCAGATGCTGCCCGGCCTGCGGGAGGAGGACGACGGCGGCATGGATTTCCGCCTGCTGCTCCACCAGCGCACCAAGCAATTGAAGGCCGCCATGGAGACCCCGCTGAAATACGGCTACCACCTGCCCAATTTTACCGACAAGTGCTTCGGCTGCGGCAAGTGCGAGAAATCCTGCCGGGCGGGGGCCCTCAAGCTGGAGGACCTGCCCGACGGCCAGACCCGTGTGGTGATCACCCCCTGGAAGTGCAGCGAGTGCGGCGTGTGCGTGGCCTCCTGCTCCAACCACGGCATCGACGGCATGAAGCTGCGCCAGCTGACCACCCTGGGCCCCGTGAGCATTTACAAGTGCCGCAAGACCCTCTGCGCCGACTGCGGCAAGCCCATTGCCCCGGATTCCTCCGAGGGCATCTGCTCGGTGTGCCGCATCAAGCGCCGCACCAAAAAGCGGCAGGAGGAGGCTGCGGCCCGCGCCAAGGAGCGCGCCGCCGAACGGGAGGCCAAGAAGCAGGCGGAGGAAGCCGCCAAGGCCGCTGCCGCCGAGATGGCCGAGGAAATTGCCAAAACCGATTGACGGAGCGCAAAATCAATGCTATACTTTGGCTAACCACACGTGTGGCCGGAGGACTGTTACAAAGGAGTAACGGATGGATGTCCGTTGCTCTTTTTTCATCGCCGCCCCTTTTGGGGGTGCCTCCCCCGCTGCCGGGAAACAGCGGGAAACTCACCCGAACACGAAGAAAAGAGGGATTTTTATGAATCGATCCATCACCCGTCGTCAGTTCCTGAAAGCCAGCGGTCTGGCAGCCGTTGGCACCTGCGCAGCCGGTCTGCTCTCCAGCTGCGGCGGTTCTTCCTCCGGCAGCAGCGCTGCCTCTGGGTCTGCCGCTTCCGGCACTGGCACCGGCAGCAGCTACACCATCCTGTACGACAGCCAGCCTTCTACCCTGAACTACCTGACCACCGCCTCCGACCTGGAGATGCAGGTGGGCGCCAACTGCGTGGATACGCTGGTGGAGTACGACAACAAGGGCGTGATGAAAGAGGGCCTGGCCACCAAGTGGGAGTGGGACGCTGACACCCTGACCTGGACCTTCACCCTGCGGGAAGAGAACTGGGTGGACTGCAACGGTGAAGTGGTGGCCCCCGTTACCGCACAGGACTTTGTGGACGCCCTGAAGTACGTCCTGACCCCGGAGTACGCCTCCTCCAACTCCGATTTGGTCACCTCCTACATCGCCGGTGCCGAGGATTACTACAACTACCACGTCTATCGGAACAACGCCAACGGCGGCATCGTGGACGACGACGGCACCACCTACACCGCAGACGCTTCCGGCGTGGTGACGGTGGCAGGCCCGGACGGCACCACCACCTACGCCCCCGTAGAGTTTGACGCCGTGGGCGTCAAGGCCGTGGACGACCACACCCTGGCCTACACCCTGACCTACGATTTCCCCGGCTTCCTGAGCCTGCTGTGCTACCTGCCCTATGAGCCCGCCTACGGCCCCCTGCTGGAGGAGACCGGCGACCAGTTTGCCACCAGCGCCGAGACGACCTACAGCTGCGGCGCCTACTATCTGGCCGAGTACGAGTCTCTGGAGACCTGGATCCTGAAGAAGAACCCGGAGAACTACGACGCCGACAACGTCTTCATCGAGACGGTGAGCCGCATCTACAACGCCGAGGCCAACGTCAACGGCCCCGAGATGATCAAGCGCGGCGAGATCGACGAGGCTACCATTGGCTCCGACATCCTGGACAGCTGGCTGGCCGATGACACCACCAAGGATATGGTGTCCATGGACCGTCCCAACACCAACTACACCTATTTCTATATGTTCAACTTTTGCCCGCTGCCCCATGAGTTCTCCAACGCCACCGTGGACGGTCTGGATGCAGAGTATGAGCCGGAGAACTGGGCCAAGGCCATCAACAACTCCAACTTCCGCAAGGCTTTCCTGTATGGCATCAACAACTCCGTCACGCTGGCCGTCAAGGCACCCGAGGGCTACGAGAACTACAAGCTGAACACCGTTACGCCCCCCAGCTTCTGCGCAAACGCCGACGGCGTGGATTACCTGCAGTGCGGCGATCTGGCCAACATCACCGAGTTCTTTGACGAAGCCAAGGCCAAGGAGTACCGCGACAAGGCCATGGAGGAGCTGACCGCGGCCGGCGTCACCTTCCCCATCAAGGTGCAGGTGCCCTATAACCCCTCCTCCGTGGATTGGGATAAGCAGTGCCAGGTGCTCAAGCAGCAGCTGGAGGGCGTGCTGAACGACGGCGCCGACTTCATCAACATCATCATCACCGCAGGCCCCTCCGACGGCTTCCTGTCCACCGTGCGCCGCAACGGCAAGTTCTGCTTCCTGCTGTGCAACTGGGGTGCCGACTACTCCGACCCGCAGACCGAGTCCGACCCGTTCTACCAGGCCGAGGGCGACCGCGGCAGCCGCTACGCTTTCCTGCGCACCGGCGTGGAGGACGGCTACATCACCGGCGAGACCGCCGATGCCGTGCTGAACTACATGAAGGCCATTGAGGACGCCACCGCCCTCACCGAGGACATCAACGCCCGCTACGACGCCTTTGCCAACGCCGAGGCTTCCCTCATCAACAACGCTCTGGTCGTCCCCATGGGCATGAGCGTGCCGGCTTACCTGGCCACCCGCCTGAACTACTGGGAGGGCCAGTACGCCTCCACCGGCTTCTCCAACAAGCGCCTGAAGGGCATCCATGTGCTGGACCACTATGTCTCCATGGCCGAGTATGAGGCAAACCGCGACGCCCGGTAAGTCCGTCTTTCCATGAAGCAAATTTCATTCTGACTTTACCAAGTTGTAATATTTTCAGACACCCTGCGCAGTTTGGCTGTGCAGGGTGTTTTTTGTGCGGGTCCTCAATTATTTTTTCAAGAAAAATGGGCAAATCACTTTCCAAAAGTGGTTTTTTGTTGTATTCTATACCTATCCGCGATTCAAAAACAAAAGAGAGGGGTGCGCACAGATATGCTCAAATATCTGGCGAAACGAATCGGGCGCTCCATTTTGACGCTGTTCATCATCGTGACGCTCGTGTTCTGTCTTCTGCGGCTGATGCCGGTGGAAGGCTATTTTGCGAACTATGAAAAAATGACCGAAGTGCAGATCCAGGCCGGTCTGCAGGCCATGGGTCTTCTGGACCCGCTGCCGGTGCAGATCGCCCGGTTCTGGAGCAACGCGCTCCACGGCGACCTCGGCGTGAGCCACATCTATAAGGTAAACGCTTCCGTCACCGGCATCCTGGCCAAAAAGCTGCCCATCTCGGTGCAGATGGGCGTGTATGCCATGCTGCTGAGCCTTATCATCGGCATCCCGATGGGCATGTGCATGGGCCGCTTCAAAAACAAGTGGCCGGACAAGATCGGCACCGCCATCATCGTCCTCATCCAAGCCGTGCCCAGCGCCGTGTATTACCTGTACATCCAGATGTACGGCACCACGGCTCTGGGTGTGGGCCTGCTGTTTGACGCCTCCAACTGGAAGTACTGGGTGCTGCCCGTCTGCTCCATGAGCCTGGGCAACGTTGCCTTCTACGCCATGTGGCTGCGCCGTTATATGGTGGACGAGAGCAACAAGGATTACGTCAAGCTGGCCCGGGCCAAGGGCGTGAGCGAGAACAAAATTGCCCTCAAGCACATTTTCCGCAATGCCATGGTGCCGCTGGTGCAGTACATTCCCTCGGCCTTCCTCAACACTGTGGTGGGCTCCATCTACATCGAGAGCCTGTACAGCATCCCCGGCATGGGCGGCCTGCTGGTGACCTGCGTGCAGCGCCACGACAACACCATGGTGCAGGGCATCGTGCTGCTGTACGCCTGCGTGGGCATCGTCGGCCTGATTTTGGGCGATCTGCTCATGGTGCTCATCGATCCCCGCATCAGCCTTGGCAAGAAAGAAGGTGGCCGTTAATGCTGTTCCACATGAAAAACGAAAAAGCAAAGCAGCTGGAAAGCCAGCTGAACAAACTGCAGCAGGATGGGCCCGCAGCCTGGGCCAAGCTGCCGGAGGACCAGCTGTTCACCCCCGCCGGCTTCAGCGAGGAGCGGGCCGAAGCCACGGCCTACTCCAACTACAGCTACTGGGGCAGCACCTTCCGTGCTTTCTTTAAGAACCGCATCGCGGTCATCCTGCTGGTGGCGCTGGTGGCCGTGGTGGCCTTCGCCTTCCTGCAGCCCCACCTGCCCGGGCAGGTGGACCCCAACCTGTGCGAGGTGGACCCTGCCACCGGCGTGCAGTACCGCAACATCGCCCCCGGCGAGATGGGCTTCATCTGGGGCTCCAACGCCATCGGGCAGGACCTGTGGGCCCGCATCTGGGCGGGTGCCCGCACCAGCCTGACCATCGCCTTCTTCGTGGCCCTCATCGAGGCCGTGGTGGGCATTACGGCAGGCGTGCTGTGGGGCTATGTCCGCCAGCTGGACTTTTTGTTCACCGAGCTGTACAACATCTGCGATAACGTGCCCTCCACCATCATCCTCATCCTCATTTCCTATGTGGCTTCCCCCAGCGTCAAAACGCTGATCTTGGGCATGTCCATCACGGGCTGGATCGAGATGGCACGCTTCATCCGCAACCAGATCCTCATCATCCGCGACCGGGACTACAATGTGGCCTCCCGCTGCATCGGCACCCCCACGGTGCGCATCGTGCTGCGTAACCTGCTGCCCTACCTCGTCAGCGTCATCATGCTGCGGATGGCTTTGACCATCCCCGCCGCCATTGGCAGCGAGGTGTTCATCACCTACATCGGCCTGGGCCTTTCCGTCGAGACGCCCTCCCTGGGCAACCTCATCAACGACGGCCGCAAGGTGATGATGCAGGCGGGCCTGCGCTACCAGCTGCTGTACCCCACCATCATCCTCAGCTTTGTGACCATTGCGTTCTATCTGATCGGCAACGCCTTCTCCGACGCCGCCGACCCGAAGAACCATCTGCAGTAAGGAGGGACAGAGGATGAAAAAGAATCAGCTGATCCTCTCGGTCAAAGATCTCAACATCAAGTTCAATCTCCGTGGAAAGATCCTCCACGCCATCCGTGGCATCGATCTGGACGTCTACCACGGCGAGGTGCTGGCCATCGTGGGCGAATCCGGCTCCGGCAAATCCGTGTTCACCAAGTCCTTCATGGGCCTTCTGGACGCCAACGGCTCCATCACCGGCGGCACCATCAATTACTACGGAGCCGACGACGGCCAGCCCATCCGGCTCTCCGAACTGAAAAAGGAGAAAGACTGGCTGAAGGTGCGGGGCCACGAGATCGCCATGATCATGCAGGACCCCATGACCAGCCTGAACC
>ERZ1026860.1828-NODE-1828-length-10061-cov-4.275435_pt1 | contig 10061 bp, 2 predicted proteins | sample MGYA00380160_ERZ1026860 | MGnify/ENA primary metagenome ERZ1026860 (study PRJEB33269, sample SAMEA4719796) | human gut metagenome | biome: human-associated habitat; feature: organic feature; material: feces | place: Cameroon | collected 2013-10 ... | reverse complement strand
ATAGAGATGCAGTTCGGCCTCGCCGACGATTTCCAGATTGGTGGGATCCCAGTCCTTCCCCATGATGTTGGGTAATTCGAGGCGAAGGGTCTGCTCATAGGTGTGACCGGCGATTTCAGCATTGTTGGTCATTGTCACCTTCCGCTGCCAGTCGTCCCCGTCATTGGCATCAAAGCGGCGCGCCGTGAACGTCATGTCCCTGCCCGCAACGCATACGGTCGCGGAAAGCCCATTCGTCGTCGCTTCAAGGCGGAGGTCAGCCAAGGCATATACGCCGTTTGTGACGCCGTTCTCTTCTGCGAGGACGGCACGGAACGTACCATACACCGACCCGCGTTCCGCCAACTCACCAAGTGGTGGCAATGTCCCAGCATTTCCCTGCTGTAGCGTAGGATCAACGACAACGCGCAGGACGTCGTTGCTTGTGATCGTCGTGTCGTCAGCAGGAACAAGGCGGAGCGTGAGAGTCTGGGCGTCCTTGATCCCTTCTGGAATCCGCACATCAAGGCACTTGAGGTCGGCATTCCCGCTTACCCAGGCCACGGGCTGCGACCACCCCCACGCTGTCCCAGCCGTGTTCGTCACGGAGAAGGACACAGCCGCCGTACCATTCGAACCCCCGCTACGTCCAACCCAGAACAGGCATGTTTCGCCCGGTGCGACGCGAAGCCCATCTTCAGGAAACGCCATCTTTTTGGGGCCACACGCCACGAAGGCGACCACACCACGTGCGGACGGGGCTGTGTCCTCAATCGTAACCGTCGCGACAGCCGAGCCTTCGATGAGCGCGGGATACTCGTCTTCCGCAAGCAGTTCGTCCGCAATCGGGGCAAGGCGCACGAAGAAACGTTCATTTCCTTCGTTCTCGGACCGTCGATCCGGAATGAGCCGCACGGCAATTTCCTTCGTCGTTCCGTCGCCGTCCGCCCAGACGAGTTCGCCCGTTGCGGGTACATAGTCTTCACCCGGCGTCGCTGTGTCGGCGTACGTCGCCCAGCGGACACGTAGCGCACCCTCGGAGGACGTGCGCGCCACACGCAGAATGGCGTTCGTCGTGCCCTTGCGTGCCATGAATGCCGCATTGTCTGCGAACGCCACCGAGCCGACCGTGTCGGAGAAGGCCGTGAGGCAATAGGTGGAGTCTACAGGGGCATCCGCCATCTTATGCACGACACGCACATAGTAAGTTCCGGCATCCGTCACGCCGAGACGCGCTTTCTGCGCACCGGACGCAAGAACCTTTTTGTCGGTGTCCACGATTTCAAGATATGGTTCCCCTGTTGTTTCCGTGAGCCGGAAGTTATAGTAGGTTCCAGCGGAGCCCGAGAATTTGAAGTGGTCAGCGGGATCATCCTTCCAAAGTGTCCTCGATGCGACTTGTTCTTCGTCGCCACGCACATACATCCACGTTGCGCCGTCGGGGTTGTCGTCGTCCGGATCGTATGTGTCAGAGTAGACCACGACAATCTGATTCGTCTGCCCCGCCGTAATCGTGACATTCGTCGAAGGAGGTGTCGTCATACCACCTACGGACGAGAACGAGAGCTCCACGGTTGTTCCCGCCGCAACGGGAACCTCCGTGCCGAAAGCGTAATCCGGCTCGTAACTACCCGTCCCGGAGGAGATGCGCCAGGTCGCGCCGTCTGACGGTGCCGGGCCCTTACCCTTGACGGACAGAATCCCAAACGGGGTTGCGTCCTCCGTCGTGGCTGCGACATGAAGCGTGTACGGCCCGCCGTCAAGCCCTTGGGCGGGACGAAGCGTCTTCGGATCCGATGCGACAATCCGTACATAGTACATCGCGTTTTCCGTTGCGGTGAACCGAAGGGAATACTCGATGTCACCTACGGTCTCCACGGGAACCTCGCTCGCCCCACTCAACGCGAAGACCGAGGCAGAGAGGAAGGTCCCTTCGGCTTCCTTCGCCTTTATCGCGCGAAGCGCATACGTGTATCCCGTGCGTACGGCAAGCGCGAACGTGTCGGACCAATCTCGTGCAGAGAGCGTATGCGGTCCATGCCCTGCTACGTCTACAAGAGCCGGATCCGGATTCCCCGAAGCCGTGTAGACGGGGCTGAGGGGGGGTGCCGTCTGCGGCACATCGTCCACGGGATCCCAGGCATCCTGCACGGCGTCGAGTGTGTCAGCCTCGGCGACGACAATCTCAAGCGGCGCGCCGGAAAGGGGGGCGTCGTCCGCAACATCCTCTGCCACCCCGATGTAGTAGGTATCGGACGCCGTTGCCGTCCAGGCAATGCGCATGTCGTGTGTGGCCACAGTCTGGCCTCGGTTGACGGCGATAGTCTCACCCCGGCGGTCATAAAGTTCCATCACGAGGTTTGTCGCCGCGCCACGCGTGTACGCAACATAACGTTTCCCAGAAGAGACCTCGACGGCAAACAACGTTTCATCGATGATTGCATCATAGAAGTCGCTCCCGGCAGCATTGCGACGGCCGGGCGTGAAGGTCTGTGAAACCGTAAGCGCAAGGTTTGTGGCGGGATGGTCCGCCACCGTACGTTGCGGATAGGTCCCATACTCCAACGTCACCGAACTCGCGGTCGCTGTATTTGTGCCGCCGTCTGCCTCCACGGTGAACGAATAGTAACCCTCTTCGGTGGGCATGATGAAATATCCCGCGTTGTACGTGTCCACGTCTCCGTCCTCTGGTCGGAGGGCACGCGCCGCATCTGGGTTCGGTCCGACAATCATCGTGAGCGGGAGGTCTTCCGTTCCGCTTTTCGTGCGGAAACGATACCGCCGACCACCCGAAAGGAAACTCGCGAAAATGTAGTTCCCCAGATGGTCCTCCGTGAGCGTCCCCGTCACCGTCTCAAAACCTTCGCGCGGCACGACAAGCTTCGGATTCTCCTCCGTCCCTTCGGGGATGCCCAATGCCCCCGTGTAGAACTTAGCAGTGAACTTGCCGCCGACCTCGCCCGATGCCGCGAGGTAACAGACAACGGACGCCACGTCGGGATCCACCCCACTCCATGACTGCGGTGTGACGACAAAACGATAGTCGTAAGCGTCTCCCGCATGAGAATCTCCAAACTCGGTCTTCACGTCGAGTTCCATCACGTCAGAGGTCGGGTCTACGGACCAGACCTTCTCTCCTTCACTCTCTATCTTAATGTCGATTGTGTAGGACTGCCCGCGCTGGAACGTGGTCTTGAAGTAATAGACGTAACTCTCCGAACTGTAACTCCCGTCCCACTCGTCGTACTCCTTGGTCAGCGCCACGGTCTTCTTATTCCCGCCCGCCGTGGCGGCAATGCTGTACGCAGCCTTCTCGCAACTGCCCGTCGTGGCCGCACGGACCGTACCTACGGCCCCCAGCATATACGCCGCCATCATCGCAAGACGCAATCTGTTCTTCAACATGTCGTTCCTCGCTTCGTCAAAAAGTGTTGTGATGAACTGTCCGCCGCGTCAGGGCGTCTCCTCGTCCAGGTCAATACGAATCTGGAAACCATCTTTCCCACGCAGTCCGCCCGCATCGCGAAACCAGCACGCACCGGCACCGAACGGACGCGGTAACGGCACGCCGCACGCCTCGCAGCCGCCCCAGCCCGGCAGAACCACGCCGCGGTAGGTGCCGATGCGCTTCGTGCCGTCGACGGATGCCTTGAACACACCGGAGAAGACGCCTGTCGTCTCGTTCAGTTTGAGACGCAGATTGTTTGCCGCCTCGGACTCCGGTACAAGTTCCACTGACGTCGCCCCGACCTGTACATCGGCCGTCAGGGTATCCATACGTGCCTTCGGAGCATCGACGTAGAATGTCAAGTTGGTACAACCGTAGGAGTTCTCGCACGCACGATTGAGTTGGATGGCGCTCTTGTCATAGTAGGCCCCGTAGGCATCGAGCGATACGGCCACACATCCGTGCCCGTCGCCTGCCTGCCAGAAGGGCCATGCGGTAGAATCAGGCGAGATAAACCAATTAGAACGTGCAGAATCCGCATGGGTTGTTCGCGCATCCGGTTTGATTGTGAACGCACCCGCAAAGACGTTGTGGGTGTAGCGCGTCGCACAGAAAATCGGCAGACTTGCCACACCTTCGGTGTTTGGGCGGCCCAGAACCGATGATCCGCTGACGGCGCGCCCGTCGGGTAGGAACCCGGCGAACGTCATGCGCCCTCGTGTCGCCGCCGTACTCGTCATGCGTAGGGCGAGACCACCCGTTCCAGACGCAACGACCTTGTCGATACCGACGCCACAACATCCTCCCGTCCGCGCGAGTTCCTCCATCTGCGGCAGTTGCACCGTGTAGCGGCCCTGCCAGCGTGCGGCGGAATCGTCCACCGTCCAACCAGGGTTTTCCAGTACAACCGTCCCCTCTTCGACGGGTAGAAACCTATCAGCCAAGTAGAATGTCCCCACATCAAAAGCCACCTGTGCCGTGCTGTCTTGACAGGCCGTCACGGTGAAAGACTCTTCTTCATCCAAGGATCTCAGAGTCGTGGAGAGTTCGCCCGTCACGGGGTTGTAGTCTTCCCACGCCGATGCCCGATAGGAAATCGTACCATTCGCCGTCCGCAGTTTTGCGCTTGAGCGCCCGCGAGGCGAGAGAGTTAGCGTCAGAAGGCCGGCGAGTCGCCCCGTCGCGCCCTCCGTCGGATCGTTCGGGAGGGCAAACCGTAACGGCATCTCGCGGTAGGTGACGGCGCGGGCGGCGATCGGATTTCCCGTTGCCACCACATTACCGTCTGAATCCTTCCTGTCCTCGCTCGGAACGGGGAGGACTTCAAGATCCAACGTGACCGTGCCGCCCTGAATGAACCTCCCCTCCATCACGCGGCTCACGCGATAGGAAACCGAGAAGTTTCCCGTCTGGGTCGGCGCACCTGCGATAGAAAAACGCGGCGTGCCACACAGGGCATCTTCCACCAACCCGGATGTCATGCCGGGCGGTAGCGCGCCCGCCGTCCGTGCAACGCGAAGCCCTTCAGCCGAAACAGGGCCGTTCACGAATGACAGCAGAATACCCGCTTCGACAGAACGGTAGACCGTCTGGGAGACGATGCGCCGCTCGAACTGCGGCGCCGCCTCGTCCAACAGCTCCACCACAACGCGGCGCGCGGTGACATCTGCCGCAATGCCCTCCAAACCCACGACCTCAAAGACCACCTTCGCATGCTCCGCGCGCGACGGCAGGGTGAACGACGCCGTGCGGATACGGTCGGCTGCAAGCGTCCGATGCGGCCAGTTCAGCGTTTCGCTGCGACCGAGTTCCGAACCGTCCTCGGCGAGCATGCGGACGTAGCCCGTCACGTCCCCCGTCGCGCCTGCGTTGCGGCTCACGCGAATCTTGAACATCCCACCAGCAGGAGCCACGGCCTTCGCGACACCATTTAACGCGGGTTCCGTCGCAGCGATGGCGAGCGTTCCGGGCATTGGAGCATCGTCCTCGCGCACGGTGAGAACAAGCGTACGTGCCTCGGACGGAATCGTCACCACGCCTCCCCCTTCTGGGACGAGGTTCAGGACAAGTTCCTGGTCGCCGTCGCAGATCGTGTCATCGTACACGACGAGCGTCGCCGTCTTGACACCCTCTTCGCCGTTCGCCCATGTGAGCGTCTGCTCGGCGAATCTGTATCGGTCTTCAAGGCATGTACTCAATGCCGCGTCAAGCGTCACGCGCACAGACGCACCTCCCGACTTACCGTTCCGACGCGCGACCGGGATGGCGACCGTCTGGGCCCCACCGTTACCATCGGATTCTTCGACTGTCAGAACCGATTCGACGAAACCGATTGTCCCGCTCTGCCAGACGGCGGCTGTAATTGTGGTCGCGTTGGCTGCAATCGGCAGAAAGACGTCGCCGTCCTTACGCCCCTGGTAGAGCGTTTCACCGTTCGGGCCGCGCTGTTCGCTCTTCTCAAGGTACAGGCGCAGGGAGGCATCGAGTTCGGCAAGCCCCTCGAAGCGGTACGCCTCGCCGGCGCGGATCGACACCAGCACACCTTCCGCGCGCATCGCATCCGTCACCGGAAACGTTTTCATTGACGTATCCAACATGAGGACATCCCGCAGCACCAGGCGGTAGCCGAATGTCGTATCCGCCGGGCGCACATCGTACTGCGGTGCGCCTTCGGACGTATCGGCTGCCACCAGGACGTAGACGGCTTGATCTGCGGTAAGTGTTGTCACGACGGTAGCTGTCGCGCTCGCCTCACTGAAGTTCGCGGTTGCTGCACCGTCCACGAGCGTTCCAGACCTGTCGACGAGACGCAACCACCCTTGTCCCGGCTTCGTTCCGGGATCGTCCGCAACAAGCGTGACATGGATGCGGCGCGCGGCGTTTGAAGGCGCAATGGCCAGGCAGTCGCGGGTGTCGACCGCACTCAGACTCCCCCTTGCCGTCCCTGGGCAGACGACAGAAAGTGGCGTACGAATCGGCGTGGCGTTCGCCTCTTCGCTCGAATCTTCCGCAGCGGAGATCATCTCGTTGAGTCGGTGGATCATGTAGGACGGAGAGAAGGACAACTTGTCGTTCGCGAGGCGCGCGACACGCCGCCCGTCCTTGTCCAGCAAAATGAGTGTCGGCACGCTGAGCCGGGCGATACCGGGTAGCGCGACGTCATTCCAGTGATTGCTGCCCAGATCGTTGTTGCGCACACAGATCTGCCGCGCGATATCGGCATTCGCCATCTTGCGCGAAAGGTAGCCTGCGCCGGAGAGACCATAGCGGGGCTTCGCACTGAGGAGCGTCGGCATCGTCCCCGCACGGTCCATGTCCAGTTCGACAAGCGCGACTTGCCTGTCTGCCGCCCATTCTTGGAAGGCAACGCTCTCCGCGAGGTTCGTTGCAAAACGCTTACAGTCGGGACACCACATTGAACCATCGGCCGCCACAAGTGTCCACGCAGCCCCCTCGGCCTTCTTGACGCGATTTGTGGCCACATCCAGATCCATCGTCCATTCACCGAACGCGAGCTGCGGCACATCCTTTCCGGCATCCGCGCTCCGCTCGCCAATCCAGAGCGGATTGTCAACGGAGGTCGGGACGGGGTCGACGAAGACAATGCCGCTCGTCGCGAGGAGGTTCGTCCGCGAGGCATCTGCAAGCGCAAGCTCCAACACATCGTTCATTCGTGCAGAAGGTTCGTTAGGCAACATCACGCGCGTTGTGCATTCATCCTCGCCAGCCGACCAGATTACTTCGTTCGTGGCGACCCTTGTGCCGTCACCCCCTAGCACGTACACGAAGTTCGTCGCCACGCTCTCTACTGCATTAGTACGCGCGAGGGGTACGTCCACGTATTCTGTCCGCCCGATCTCCGCCTCCAGTCGATGTGTTGCATTCGTTCCGCAGACGAATACCGTCGCATCTCCCGAGACACTGGAAATGCCAGTCCACCCAGCGAAGACGGTCTCGATGTTGGCAATTAGTGCTTCGGCACCCCTGTCACCAGCATACGTTTCGGTCAAGGTCTCACCGACATAGTGATTTCGGATCAGAGAGCCGTCTGGCTTGTTCCAGTAGAGGGCAACGAAAGGGAAGAGACCGAGCTGTTGTCCCGGTCCCCATGCCCACATGTACCCCGGACAATTCTCGGGATAACCATTCCCCCCGTCCCCTCCCTTCATGAGGAGCAGAATGATTTCCCCGATTTTCCCCCCGCCACGACGCCAGTTGATGAATCGTTCCGTCACGATTGTCGTATAGACGTTCTCACAATGGGAACACCCGGCGTTCGACCACATGGCCAGCATCGGGATGTGTTCGGCATCTGCTTTCGCAAGACATGCATCAAAACCGCCATGCCACTCGCCAAGGACGATATCGGAATCCTTGTCGGCAACGCCGATGTCGGAAAGTTCAATCGCCACGGCGCCTTGGCATAGGAACGGCACCAGAACGAGAAGGGCAACCATCATGCATACGCGCTTGATCATCATTTCGTCTCCGTCTTCATTTCTACCTCTGGCCAAAGATTTGTCCCATTAGGATAGGCTATCTGGGCATGAAGGAAAAGTTGCTGGTTGTGCCTGATTCGCGCATCGCGCGTTGCCGCCTCGGCGAGCTGCGTGCGCAACTCGTCAAACGTGGGGATGTCCGGTCCGTCAAAGGCACGCACGACAAGGCGCGCAAGCGTGACCTCAGCCGTCCGTGTCGCACCGGCGACTGCGTTGCGCATGCCGTCCGTACGGGCAAGAATTTTCAAAAGGCCCACACCGTCGTCCATCTCGACGGGCGCGGACGAGACCGATCCAACGGGGGCTGAGAATGCCCATTCTATGACATCCGCAGGGTCGCCCTCGATTTGTAACGCGAGGTCTTCGGCCGAGAAGACATCCCATTGTACGCCCTGTTCAGGATGAAGTTCCGAAACACGACGGGCAACCGTTGCAAAGTCCACACCGTTCGTGACAGTCGCGAGCGCCGAAAGAATCTTCGCCCGTTGGACACCATTCGATACCGCGCACATGTCGGCATCCACTTTCAACGCATGGAGTCTGTTGGAGACGACACTCGCTGCAATGTCCGATGGAGGTACGGCAACCATGTTCTGGACGGTCATGGCCAACGCTCCCTGCATGACGAATGCGTGAACCGTCTCGGCGGATATGCCCACCCGTTGCGCCACACACCCATAGAAATCGTTGTCATCTGAAATTCGTAGCGCTCTCGCAAGATCACGGCGGACCTGGGCGATACGATTTGTGTCGGCTACAATGCCCTGGCGCGCAGCCTCATTGACAAGGAGCTGGCGCACGACAAATCCGGCAATCGCCTGTCGTTCACACTCCTCGCGGAAAGAAATCACGCGCGCATCTTCTTCTGATAAATTGTTGTTTCTGGCGTAGATGGAAGCCCGAAGCCGCGCTTCTCCCTTTACCGTGCCTTTCGTCAAACCGACACCATCGACGCACACGAGCATCGCCGTATCCGCCAATTCGACGAAGTGCGCGTCAGCCCCAACCTCCACCACAACGGGATTACGTGCGCCCCCCCTGACATTCCCACACCACAACCACGTTGCCACGAGAATGCCACTGGCAAGGAGAACGCTTACGGCAACAAGGCAATAAATGCGCCCACGCATCACAACGCTTTCATTTCAAACAATGTTCCTTGATTAACCCCTAAAAGGAACTTGGAGGATGGCTGTCACCCCCCAAGTTCCTTTTATACGATAGGACTTAAACGTCTCCGTCGCTTTTACTGCTACCAACCAATCGGCATGGTAACATAGTTCGGAATGGAAGGCTTCGTACCCGCTGCCATCTTCTTCGAGGCCGAGGCGTTGTACTTGATCGCGAACGTTCCGTAGGCAACCGAGGGATCCACCTTGACTTCGTTACCGCATGCACCCGGCGTGCAGAGCCAGTAGCCGGCATCCGGGCAATACCACCTCCCCGCAACATCTTTGACAGCCTTCGGATAGTAGACTTTCGACACCGTACCGACAACATTGCCGGAGAACGACGTGTAAATGTCCGCGCTCGTCGAATACTTGCCGAAACCAGCCGCAACGAGGTCGAACTTACGCACAAACGACGCATCGCTCTTCGCGTTGTTCATGGTACCCGCGAGCGTAAACTTGATTTCGGCGTTCTTCTGGCTCTTGGAGAGAACATGGAGCAAATCGACCTTGTACGTCGGAGCGGCAAGGAACAACTTCTCTCGGGTATTCCAGAGGGCGATGTCGTTCTGCGTGAACTTCGCAAGAATGTCGCACGTCTCCTTGCAGTTCGCGAAATACCCCTTCAGGGCATACGTGCTGGGCGTACGGACATAGCCATCAGCACCCTTCTCGCCCGGCGCACAAGTCGAAGCACTCCCCGTCTTGCCTCCGCACAGTTCACCCTTCGGCGTCTTGAGCGAAATCTTGACGGAATAGACCGTCGCGTCATATGTCGGACGGGACTCCCCCGGCTTGCAATCGGCAGATGCCGCGCCGACCATGGCCGCAGCCGCGAGCGCAATCATGAGCTTCTTCATCTTGATCTTCACTTTCGGGGTGGTTGAGACCCCTTGTACCGTTCGTCCGTCCGGCCACCCGGCCTCGCGTTCTACTTGGTGGTTAACTTGTTGTGCCTTCTTCCAC
>ERZ1026860.1827-NODE-1827-length-10065-cov-5.297902_pt1 | contig 10065 bp, 10 predicted proteins | sample MGYA00380160_ERZ1026860 | MGnify/ENA primary metagenome ERZ1026860 (study PRJEB33269, sample SAMEA4719796) | human gut metagenome | biome: human-associated habitat; feature: organic feature; material: feces | place: Cameroon | collected 2013-10 ... | reverse complement strand
CTTTTTGGACAGAGGTGAATAGTATGTACGATTTTAATAAAAAAAGAAATCAGAAGGTGGTTGCTATAGTGATAATAGTGGTTATAGCAGCGATGCTTGTGACAACATTTGTGTCAAGTCTTGTATAGCTTTTCTTGAAATATGGAAAAAATATGATAATATGATATAAAATGCAGTTCAGTTAAGCGATGACAGGGGTTCTTGTAGCAGCCTCAGAAAAAGGAAGCGGAAATGAAGATTAATAAAAAAGCATTATTACTTGGTACAATGGCATTTGTGCTTGTGGCGGCATCAGGTGTGGTAAATGCATATGCAAGCGGTTCGTCAGGCACAAAGAAGGCGAAGGTACAGACAATTACAGAGGGTGTGTGCATTGGCAGTGTGGATGTAGGCGGTATGACAAAGGAAGAGGCAAAAAAAGCAGTTGATGCCTATGTTGACAGCATCAAGGACACTTCCTTTTCATTAAAGGGCGCCAATGGCTCATTTGATGCAACCGCACAGGAAATGTCTGTTTCGGCGGACACTGATGCGGCGGTGGACGAGGCAGTCTCAGTATGCCATGAGGGCAGCCTGATTGACAGATTTGTGGAGTCGGAGGAGCTCAAAAAGGGTAATGTTGCCGTCAATATGTATCTGTCGGTTGATAAACAAAAGACCGCAAAGATGATTTATGACAAGAGCGATGAGCTCAATATAAAGGCAGTTGATAATTCGCTGCAGAGAAACGGCAACAGCTTCGATTTTGTTCCGGGACAGGAAGGCAAAGAGGTGGATGTGGTAAAATCAGTCTATGCCATAAATGACTTTTTGCAGAACAGCTGGGATGGTTCGGCGAATGAGATAGAGCTGGTCACAAATACGGTTCAGCCGAGGGGCTCAAAGGAAGAACTCTCAAAGATTAAGGATAATCTGGGAGGCTTTTCTACAGATTTCAGCAGCTCGGCAGCAGGGCGTGCAGCCAATGTAAAGAACGCATGCAGCCTGATAAACGGCAGTGTCATATATCCGGGTGAGCAGTTCTCGGTTTACGAGGCTATCAGCCCTATCACAACTGACAACGGCTACCAGATAGCAGGTGCATACGAGAACGGTCAGGTAGTTGACTCGGTAGGCGGAGGTGTGTGTCAGGTTGCTACCACTCTCTACAATGCGGTTATAAGGGCTGAGCTCGACATAGTGCAGCGCTACAACCATTCCATGATAGTAAGCTACGTAAAGCCATCTGACGATGCGGCAATTGCAGGAACCTACAAGGATCTTAAGTTTAAAAATAATCTGGACAATCCGGTGTATATAGAGGGCTATTGCAGTGGAGGAATCATTACCTTCAATGTGTATGGAGTGGAGACGAGACCCGCAAACAGGGGAATTTCCTTCAGGAGTGAGACACTTTCCGAGGAGGATCCGGTTACGCAGTTTAAATTTGATGCAGGTCAGCCGGTCGGTTATTTCAACACCGAGCAGTCTGCACACAAGGGAGTGACCGCAAGGCTCTGGAAGACGGTCACAGTCGATGGAACAGTGCAGAGCGATGAGGTATTCAACAACAGCAAGTACAAGTCATCACCGAAAATCGTGACGGTCGGTACAGGAGGCGCATCAGCGGAGGTTGTTGCACAGCTTCAGGCGGCGGCAGCGGCTAATGATGAGGGCTCGGTTAAATCCATTGCTGCGTCTGCGGCAGCAGCGGTCCAGGCAGCACAGGCTCAGGCAACCCAGACACAGGATCCAAACGCTGCAGCTCAGACACAGGGCGCGCAGACACAGACTACAGATCCTAATGCGGCAGGGCAGACACAGCCGACAGACCAGAATGCGGCAACCCAGACACAGCAGCCGGCAGGACAGACACAGTAAATGCCCGCAGATAGCTGTTTCTGATGAAGTTATTTGCAATCAATGCATCGGGCTATAATAATAGTAAATTCACAGCATATTATTATAAAGAACAGGAAAACACATGAAAAACGGTAAAATATCAGAGTCGGTTTTAAAGCGCTCTGTCTTAAAACAACTTCATACCAAAAGCGACAGAGTACTTCTTAAACCGGCAGTAGGTGAGGACTGTGCGGTGATTTCCATGCAGGCAGGCGACCAAACTAAGTTAGTTGCTGCTACCCAGACATTCACACTGGATGTCTCAGACCGGCATGTGTGTGCCAGCTGTGCGGTTTATGATGCATTGAACAATATTTATGCCATGGGAGCAAGCCCTGTTGGGATAGAGCTGGCACTGCTTGTACCTACCACAGAAAACGAGGCAAGGCTTCGTGAGACCGTGAGAGCGATTGATGCTGTATGTGAGGAAGCAGGCATTGTGGTGCTTGGCGGACATACACAGGTGAGCCGCGCAGTGAAAAATATCGTTGTGACAGTCACTGCAATAGGTGAGGCCTATGAAAAGGCGCTAACACCATCATCGGCAGCAGCACCGGGCATGGACATAATCGTGACAGGCTATGTGGGGCTTGAGGGCACTGCAATTTTGGCAAATGAGAAAAGAGCCGAGCTTGAAACGAGATTTTCCAAGGCATTTATAGATAAATCAGCAGCATATATAGACCATATTTCCACTGCAAGGGAGGCCGCATCCGCGATTGGCGCCGGTGTGGCGGCAATCCATGACGCTTCGCAGGGAGGCATCTTTGGAGCACTCTGGGATATGGCAGAGGCTTCGGGAATTGGTCTTGACATCAATTTAAAGAAGCTCCCTATCAGGCAGGATACGATTGAAATAAGTGAATTTTTTGACATAAACCCGTATAAGCTTTTGTCAGGAGGAAGTCTGATAATCGCAGCCACAGATGGCAGCCGCGTGGTCAGGGAGCTTGAGAAAACAGGCCAAAACGCTGTTATAGTCGGTGCTGCAACCGATTCCAACGACAGAGTGCTGATTTCCGGCGAGGAGAGACGGTTTTTGGAGACTGCCCAAACTGACGAGATATACAAGGTTTTAGGCTAATATATTTGAATCAGGAGAATATATATCATGAGAGAAAAGATATTAACATTTATAGAGAAAAACAGCAGGATAAACCTGAAGGAGCTTGCCATCATGCTTGGTGTGGATGAGGCAAGTGTGGCAAACGAGATTGCTGCTATGGAGCAGGAAAATGTCATCTGCGGATATCACACACTTATTGACTGGGACAAGGCAGGCCTTGAGAAGGTCACAGCCATGATAGAGGTCAGAGTGACACCACAGCGCGGCATGGGCTTCGACAAGATTGCAGAGCGTATATACAACTATCCTGAGGTGAAGTCTGTATACCTTATCTCAGGCGGCTTCGACCTCATGGTCACACTCGAGGGCAAGACTCTGCGAGAGGTATCACAGTTTGTGACAGATAAGCTTTCTACACTGGATCAGGTGCTTTCAACAAAGACAAACTTTATTCTGAAGAAATACAAGGATCATGGAACTATCATGGCGGCACCTGTCAAATCCGATGAAAGGGGAATTATGTCATAATGAGAGACCCTTTATCCAGCACAATAAAGTCTATCCAGCCGTCGGGCATCCGTAAGTTTTTTGATATAGTGAGCGAGATGAAGGACGCGATATCGCTCGGAGTAGGAGAGCCTGATTTTGACACACCGTGGCATATCAGGGACGAGGGCATATATTCCCTTGAAAAGGGACGCACCTTCTACACCTCAAATGCCGGACTCAAGGAGTTAAAGCTTGAGATTGCAAGATACCTCGACAGAAGATACGGCATGACATATGATTACAATAAAGAGATAATGGTAACTGTCGGTGGCAGCGAGGCAATAGACATTGCACTGCGCGCCATGCTCGATCCGGGAGATGAGGTGATTATCCCGCAGCCAAGCTATGTTTCATATGTACCGTGTACCGTTCTGGCAGGTGGCACACCTGTGATTGTGGAGCTTAAGGAGGAAAATAATTTCAGGCTGACAGCCGAGGCGCTTGAGGCTGTTATCACACCAAAGACAAAGATACTTATCATGCCTTTCCCTAATAACCCTACAGGCGCTATCATGGAAAAAGCAGACCTTGAAGCAATCGTTCAGGTGGTTAAGGAGCATGATCTGTTTGTGATAAGTGACGAGATTTATTCGGAGCTTACATATGTGGATAAGCATGTATCTATAGCGTCGTTTCCGGGAATGAAGGAGCGCACAGTACTTATAAACGGATTTTCCAAGGCCTATGCCATGACAGGCTGGAGGCTTGGATATGCATGTGCACCGGAGGCAATTTTAAAGCAGATGCTAAAGATTCATCAGTTCGCAATCATGTGTGCGCCGACCACGAGCCAGTATGCGGCTGTCGAGGCTATGAAAAACGGTGATGAGGATGTTGCGCAGATGAGGGAGGAGTACAACGCCCGCAGACGCTATGTGCTTCACCGCTTTAAGGAGATGGGGCTTAAGTGCTTTGAGCCTTTCGGAGCCTTTTATGCGTTCCCAAGCATCAAGGAGTTTGGCATGACCTCCGACGAGTTTGCCACAAAGCTTCTAAACAGCAAGAAGATTGCCGTGGTTCCGGGAACTGCATTCGGAGAGTGCGGTGAGGGCTTTTTGCGTATATCATATGCATATTCGCTTGATGATTTAAAGGAGGCACTAGGCCGCATCGAGGAGTTTGTCACAGAGCTTCGCGCCGGGATGGATAATAAATAGTTTAAATTGACAGGAGATAAAATGGCAAAGCTGAACATAGTGTTACATGAGCCGGAAATTCCGGCAAATACAGGAAATATCGGAAGAACCTGCGTCGCAACAGGCACGAGGCTTCATCTTATAGAGCCGCTTGGATTTTCACTTTCAGAGAAGGCACTTAAGAGAGCCGGCATGGATTACTGGAAGGATCTGGACGTCACCACATATGTGGACTGGGAGGATTTCCTTGAGAGAAACCCGGGCGCAAAGATATATTATGCGACAACAAAGGGCAGACATGTGTACTCTGATGCTCATTTTGAGCCTGACTGCTATATTATGTTTGGCAAGGAAAGCGCAGGCATTCCGGAGGAGATACTAAAGGAGCATCCGGATGAGTGCATCAGGATACCGATGATAGGTGAGACAAGATCGCTTAATCTGTCCAATTCAGTAGCTATCGTGCTCTACGAGGCATTGAGACAGAACAATTTTGATCATATGAGGCTTGAGGGAGAGCTTCACCACTTAAGCTGGGATGACTAAATCAAGCGGCAAAGCGCATATTGTGTGTGACTTTTTGAGCTTGAAGGGTTACGATTATTGTAAATACGGTAGATTTTTAGGAAAAAGAAATGGGCATAATTAAAACAAGCAAACTGGTACATGAATTTATACGAAGAGACGAGGAGGGCAATGTAGAGTCAATCACTACAGCACTCGACAACGTAAACCTCGACATAAAAGAGGGGCAGTTTATTGCAATCCTCGGTCACAATGGCTCGGGAAAATCAACTCTTGCAAAGCATATCAACGCACTTCTGGCGCCGAGCGACGGCACCATATGGGTGGATGGCATGGATGTGTCAAAGGAGGAGAATGTCATACCTGTCAGGAAAAGTGCAGGCATGGTTTTCCAGAATCCCGACAATCAGATTATCGCCAATGTCGTGGAGGAGGATGTGGGCTTTGGTCCTGAGAATATCGGTGTGCCGACAAATGAAATCTGGCAGCGCGTGGACTATGCGCTAGGGGCTGTCGGTATGACAAAGTACCGCACACATTCGCCGAACAAGCTCTCCGGAGGACAGAAGCAGCGTGTGGCAATCGCGGGAGTCGTGGCAATGGAGCCAAAATGCATAGTATTCGACGAGCCAACAGCCATGCTTGATCCAAACGGCCGCAAGGAGGTCATAGCCACAGCCCATGAGCTCAATAAGAAAAAGGGCGTGACCATTATTCTCATCACCCATTACATGGAGGAGGTGGTCGATGCAGACCATGTCTATGTCATGGAAAAGGGCAAGGTGGTCATGGATGGCACACCGCGTGAGATTTTTTCAAGGGTGGACGAGCTGAAGGAGCACAGGCTTGATGTGCCGCAGGTGACACTGGTAGCCGATGAGCTCAAAAAGGCAGGTCTTGATATCCCTGATGGAATCCTGACGAGAGAAGAGCTTGTAAATGCGCTTGTTGCGCTGAAAAACAGATAGGCGGGAGAAAATATGTCAATAATTCTAGATCACATAAACTATTGCTACAGTGCCGACTCAGCCTACAAGGTGCAGGCACTTAAGGATGTAAGCCTTGAGATAAATGATGGAGAGTTTATCGGAATAATCGGTCACACCGGTTCCGGAAAATCCACACTTATCCAGCATATGAACGGCCTTTTGAAGGCGACAAGCGGTCATATATACTACAATGGACAGGATATATATGACAATGATTATGATTTAAGCAAGCTGCGCCACAAGGTTGGAATGGTGTTCCAGTATCCGGAGCATCAGCTTTTTGAGACAACCAACTTTGAGGATGTATGCTTTGGACCGAAAAATCAGGGCTTCGATAGAAAAACAGTGGAGCTGAGAGCCTATGAGGCACTGCAGAATGTACATTTTCCGGAGGCTCTCTACTATCAGCCACCTTTTGATTTGTCCGGAGGACAGAAGAGGCGTGTAGCCATAGCGGGTGTACTTGCAATGCACCCTGATGTACTCATACTCGATGAGCCGACAGCGGGACTGGATCCTGCGGGCAGAGATGAGATACTGGGGCTGCTTTTACAGATGAAAAAGGATCTGGGTATCACAATCATACTCGTATCACACAGCATGGAGGATGTTGCGGAGTATGTGGACCGCATCATTGTCATGAATTCAGGAGAGGTGATGTTTGACGGAGTGCCGAAGGAGGTATTCTCACACTACAAGGAGCTTGAGGCAGTCGGACTTGCAGCACCGCAGGTTACATATCTGATGCATGATCTGGCGAAAAACGGCATACCGGTTGACCTTTCGGCGACGACAGTTGCGGAGGCGAGGGATTCAATACTAAAAGCCTTTAAATAGCTCGCCAATGCTGATATTTTGATACAAAACATGAGGAAGGAATACAAAAATGATTCGTGATATTACCATAGGCCAGTATTATCCGGCGCAGTCGCCAATACATAAACTGGACCCAAGAGTAAAGCTTTTCGCAACACTTATATATATAATTGCGCTGTTTTCCTATAAGGGAATAGCCGGTGTGCTGTTTATAGTTGCCGCACTTGCAGCAGTTATAAAGATTTCAAAGGTGCCCTTTAAGTTCATGGTAAAGGGACTCAAATCCATTATAATACTGCTCCTTTTTACAGCCTGCTTCAGCGTATTTTTCACACAGGGAGAGTACACAATCTGGGAGTACGGTATACTGCACATTTCGGACACCGGACTGATAAATGCAGCAACCATGATGATACGACTTGTGCTGCTCATCATAGGAACCTCGCTCATGACACTCACCACCACACCAAACCAGCTCACGGACGGTCTTGAGAAATCACTGGGCTTTTTAAACAAAATACATGTTCCGGTGCATGCGATAGCCATGATGATGTCGATAGCGCTTCGTTTTATTCCAATCCTTATTGAGGAGACGGACAAAATAATGAAAGCACAGATGGCAAGAGGAGCTGATTTTGAGCACGGAAATATCATAAAAAGAGCAAAGAGCATGGTGCCTCTTTTAGTGCCGCTTTTCGTATCGGCATTCAGGCGTGCGGATGACCTCGCAATGGCCATGGAGGCCAGATGCTACAATGGTGGAGAGGGCAGGACAAAGATGAAGCCGCTCGTATATGAAAAGGATGATAAAATAGCATATCTTTTCATATTTGCGTTTTTAGCGGTTGTGATAGTGCTTAGAATCCTTCTGCCGGTGAATCTGGGCAATCTTATTTTCAGATAGTGAAATAGATAGTGCAGGCAAAACAGGAGAGATATATGCGTGTAAAAATGATTGTAGCCTACGATGGCACAAATTACTGCGGCTGGCAGATACAGCCAAACGGCATAACAATTGAGCAGGTATTAAACGAGCACCTGAGCCGCCTGTTAAAGGAGGATATAAAGGTGACAGGAGCAAGCCGCACCGATGCGGGAGTGCATTCACTTGGAAATGTGTGTATGTTTGACACCAATACCCGCATGCCGGCGGAAAAGATATCATATGCACTGAATCAGAAGCTGCCGGAGGATATAGTGGTGGTCGATTCCTGTGAGGTAAGCTATGATTTTCATCCACGCTTCTCAAAGAGCCGTAAAACCTATGAATACCGCATTTTAAATGCGAGGTTCAGAAATCCGACACGCAGGCTTGACACATATTTCTATCATTATCCGCTTGACACAGCCAAGATGAGTGAGGCTGCAAAATATCTTATAGGAGAGCATGATTTTGCAAGCTTCTGCTCGGCAAACTCGCAGGCACAGACCACAGTCCGCACGATATATGACTGTACGGTGTCAAAGGCCGGTGACATCATCACAATACGTGTGACAGGAAACGGCTTTTTGTACAATATGGTGCGCATAATCGCAGGAACACTTGTGAAGATAGGTGGAAGCGATATGCCGGCCGATGCGATGAAGGGCATAATAGCCGCAACAGACAGGGCAGCAGCAGGTCCCACAGCCCCGGCACATGGGCTTACAATGATAGGACTGGAGTACGAGTAACAGCTTTAGATTTTTAATATTATATTAAGATTTTTGGAATATCCGTTTTTAGCTTCGATAATAGGTTATAATGTCGTTACGGTTAAGACATGGTACGGTAAAAAGAAGCTTGGAGATGAAGATGGTTATGAGATTTACAGAAGTTAAAGAGAAAATTATAAAAAACAAAGCCATAAACAGCACAGACAAAGTAAAAGGCAGACACCGTAGAGTGATCCGTATAGGAGCGTTTGCCCTGATATTTGTAGTGCTGTTTTCGTTTGTCTCGACATTTTTTAAGATGACGGATGCTGTCAATATTGCGACTATAGAGGGCTTTTATAAGGAGCCGAAGGACTCAATTGATGTGATGATGATAGGAGCCAGTGAGGTATACGCTGATTACAGCGCAACAGAGGCCTGGAAGAATTATGGATACACCTCATACTCACTGGGGGTATCAGGAGCGCCCGGCAGCCTGTACAAATCAATGCTCAGGGAAGCTCTCACCAGACAGCATCCGAAGGTTGTGGTGTTTGAGGTGAATGGCTTTTTACAAAAAGACAGCTACTACGACAGGACGGTAAAGCTGCATAGCTGGATAGACAATATCCACAATAAGGAAAACAGGCTTGATACAATACAAGAGATTGTGCCAAAGGATGAGCAGGACAACTTTAGAAACCCTTTAAAGCTGTATCACAGCAATTGGAAGGATATTGACAAATGTGCACACACCTTTGCCACAAGAGTTGGAATGTATTTTGCAAAAACATCATGCATGAAGGGATTTTCATCTATTGCAAAATATTCCGATTGTCCATCAGGAAAACAGAAAAAGCTCTATTTTACCGACAAGAGCAGAGCGTATATGACTGATCTGCTTGAGTATTGTAAGGCACAGGGGGTGGAAAAGGTGCTTTTTGCGAGGTTCCCTCATGAGAAGGAGATAAAGAATCCGCAGGTGCTTTGTGACGTGAAGGAGCTGGTGGAGTCCTATGGCTATGATTTTGCAAGCTTTGAAGGAGATAAGGAACTTATCGGAATCAATGAGAGGGATGATTTCTACAATTCAGAGCATCTGAATATAAATGGAAGCCGCAAATTCACTGCATATATGGGGAAATATCTGTCTGATAATTACAGGCTTAATGCAGACCACTCACCGGAGCTTCAGAGTGCATGGGGCGAGTGCGCAAGGCGCGCTGACAGGGTGATGAGTGCCTGCGCAAAGGATACGGATCTGAGTCTGGGAAATCATTATTTTGAGATGTCCGTTTATCTGCCTTATAATTTTTCGTCAAGCCTTGCGACAAATAAGGTAGCAGATACAAACAACGATGCAAAGCCTGTAAAGGAGTTAAATACCCCGGTTAAAAAATAGCATGATATGTATGGACTTTAAAATGAATACTGCCTGTTAATTAAAGTATGTCTGGCAGTATTACTT
>ERZ1026860.1826-NODE-1826-length-10068-cov-3.823829_pt1 | contig 10068 bp, 12 predicted proteins | sample MGYA00380160_ERZ1026860 | MGnify/ENA primary metagenome ERZ1026860 (study PRJEB33269, sample SAMEA4719796) | human gut metagenome | biome: human-associated habitat; feature: organic feature; material: feces | place: Cameroon | collected 2013-10 ... | reverse complement strand
CACGCGTTGCGCATATTCAAAACGCCGTTGCGCGTGAAAGCCTGTGCCGTTCTGCCCGAACGCGTCGGCATGACGCAGTCGAACATATCAATGCCGCGCAAAACCGACCCGACGATGTCGTCCGGACGCCCGACGCCCATTAAATAGCGGGGCTTGTCCGCCGGCAGATGCGGGGTTGTGAACGCGATGGATTCAAACATCAGTTCCTGTCCCTCGCCGACCGCCAGACCTCCGACGGCGTATCCGTCGAAGCCGATGTCCGTCAGCGCATGGCACGAGCCGATTCGCAAATCTTCATGCACGCCGCCCTGCACAATGCCGAAAATGCCGTAGCCGTCGCGGTTGATGAACGCGTCTTTCGAGCGTTTCGCCCAGCGCATCGAACGGCGGGTCGAATCGGCGACGTACTTTTTATCCGCAGGATACGGAGGACATTCGTCAAAGCACATCGTGATGTTGCTGTCCAGTTTGTACTGGATGCCGATTGAAATTTCGGGGGAAAGCCGATGCAGACTGCCGTCCAGATGCGAACGGAAATCGACGCCGTCTTCGGTGATTTTGCGCAGTTTGGACAGTGACATGACTTGGAAGCCGCCGGAATCGGTCAGAATCGGCTTGTTCCAATTCATAAACTTATGCAGACCGCCCAAGCGTTGGACTCTGTCCGCGCCGGGACGCAGCATCAGATGATAGGTGTTGCCCAACAGAATTTGCGCGCCCGTTTCGGCGACCGATTCGGGCATCATCGCTTTGACCGTGCCGACCGTGCCGACCGGCATGAACGCGGGCGTTTCAATAACGCCGTGCGCCGTGTAAAGCTTTCCCAGACGCGACCGTCCGACGGTTTTTTCAACCTCAAATTTCAGCATAAACAGCTCCTTTTTTCGTCAAGTAAGGCGATTAAAACGTTTATCGGAAAAAAGTCAAGGACTTTAGTGAGATTTTGCTGGACATCTTTTTTGTGGAATTGTACAATCGTTATCAGAAATAAACAAAATTTTTCGATAAAAGGGGCAAAAGCCATGGATTATCCTTTTTTGAGAACCGAAAATGAAACCGAAGCGGAACGCATCAAAGCGCTGTTGGATGAACTGTCCAAAAGCAAGCTGGGCAAAAAGCTGATTGACGATGCCGTTGACCACAAAACGACGATTGCTTTTGACGGAGCAATGCGCGCGTACGGTTCGTATGATGAAGTTAAAAACCATCTGCGTTTGAATCCGTCGCATTCTCATGACCGTTTGGTCGGAACAATCGCGCACGAATTGCGTCATTCTCAGCAGTTCCAAAAGGGAATTTTGCTGGACGCGTTGCTGGATACGCCGAAAAGCTACATTCAGAATCAAGCCGCCATCGAAGCGGACGCGTCCGCGACGGCGTGTGCGGTATGCTATGATTTGGCTTTGCAGGGTAATGAAAAGCCGTTGGAAAGCTTGCGCGAAAAAGACCCGCACATCGTCAACCCGTTCCAAAACGCCGCCGTTAAAAGCGGAGCCGTAAACGCCGAAGCGTACAATGCCGCGTTTAAAGGCTGGTTCACCGATTACTGCACGCGCGACAGCTATGACGCTTTGTATGTCAAAATGGTGCGCCAGCGCAAAAGCAACTGTACACGCGAAGAGGAAGCCAACGCTTTTATGCGCGAAGTTCCCGTCAATGATGTCGTGCAGAAAGTTTGCACCTGCGGCGGAAAGCCTTATTTGTCCGAAAAGGAAACGCAGGAATTTTTCAGCACGGACGATTCCAAAACGGTTTCGTTTGAACGTTTCAACAATATCTATGCCAACTGCTATCGTCCTTACAAGCTGGACTTTTCCAAACCTCAGGAAGAACAAATGAAAGAAAAGCTGGATTTGGTGATGCGTCCGCACTTTAACTATATGCCGAGATCCGTCGTTCCCGAACTGTTGCCTTTGCCCGCCAAAGGACAGGAAAAAACGGCAATCAACCCCGCGGTGCTGAAAGCCAAAATGGGGAGAGGTAAATAAGTATAACAAAATGTATTGACAATAGGAAAAACTTATGACATATTGTTAATACAATGCGCTTGGTGCGTATGAAAGACGTCTGTTTTTACAGGCGTCTTTTTTTTATCAAAAGGAGAAATGACAATGGGTATAGGAAAAATTATCAAAAAAGTCGTCAAAAACGCAATCAATCCTGCGGCGCTGCTGGGACCGAATTTTCAAATGGCGGAGGCGGCGCGCAGAACTTACAACGACGAACAGAAAGAAAAACAGCAAAAGGCGAAAGAACGTGAAGAACGGGCTCAAAAAGCCGAAGAAGCCGAAAAAAACGAATTTTTGAACGGACTGGACGAAAAACGCCGCCGCAACAGAAAATCCAATGTTGTTTTTGCGGGGCTGCTGGGCGGAAACGGTTCTGTCGGTTTGGGCGGACGCAAAAGCTTGCTGGGGTTGTAAAATGACGGATGTTGTTTCTTTGGCAAGGCAGGTGATTGACAAAGTCGCCGCTTTGAAAAGCAATCGTCTGAACTTTGAAAAATCGTGGCAGGAGATTTCCGAACTGGTCTTGCCGCGAAAAGCCGATTTTACGGCAATGCGGACTGCCGGCGCGCCGCGAACGCGCAAGCTGTTTGAAACGACGGCGGTCAATGCGGCGGAAATGTTGGCGGCGGGATTGCACGGATTGATGACCAATCCCGCGGGAAAGTGGTTTGCTTTGCAAACGGCGGAAACGTCAGACAGTAAACCCGTTCGACAATGGCTGGAACGTGCCGAACAGGTCATCGCCGACGAAATCGCAAGACCGGCGGCGGCTTTCGCGACCAATATCCACGAAGTTTATTTGGATTTGGCGGTGTTGGGAACGGCGGGGCTGTACGTCGGCTGGAATGAAGACAAGGATTGCCTGTTGTTCCAGTCCCGTTTTTTGGGCGAACTGTTTATTGCCGAAAACGCGGCGGGACAAGTGGACGAAGTGTACCGCGTGTTCCGTTTGCCCGTATCGAAAATCGTCAAAACTTGGGGCGAAGATGTCTTGCCCGAACGTCTGCGTTTTTTGGTGCGGCAGGGAAAGGACGAGGATTGTGAAATCATTCATGCCGTAGTTCCCAATCCTTTGTATGAAAAAGACTCTGTTTTCCAAAAGCCGATGATGTCGGCGTATGTGCTGACAGACACGCAAACGGTGCTGTTTTCGGGCGGTTTTGACGAAATGCCACTGTTCGTTGTGCGCTGGAGCAAGGCAAGCGGCGAAGTATACGGGCGTTCTCCCGCTTTTTCCGCTTTGCCCGATATTAAAATGCTGCAGGAAATGATGCGCGAAACGCTGATAGCGGCTCAGCTGGCGAACCGTCCGCCCGTTTTGGTGCGCGACGATGATCAGTTTTCACCGCTTGCGACCGTTCCGGGCGGGATCATCCGCTATAATGGAGAGCCGCCGAAGCCGTTTTCATCGGGGGCGAATTTGGGTATCGGACTGGATATGATGAACGAAATCCGCGCCCGACTGCGTACCGCTTTTTACAACGACGTTTTGGTCACAACCAAGGACGCGGCGATGACCGCGACCGAAGTTCTGCACAGAAACGAAGAAAAAATGCGCCTGCTGGGTCCCGTGTTCGGGCGGATTCAAACCGAATTGCTGGGTCCGATGATGGAACGCGTGTTCGGTTTGCTGATACGGCACGGAAAACTGCCGCCTTTGCCCGACGCTTTGCACGGCAAAACGCCCGCCGTGTCATACTTGTCGCCCTTGACGCTGGCGCAAAGACAGGTCGAAGCGCAGGCGATGATTCAAACGTTGGAACTGGCGGAGGGATTTTTAAGGCTTCAGCCCGATGCCGCCGCCGTGTTCGATGTTCCGAAAACCGTACGGAAAATCGCCGCGATGTACGGTGTTTCCGATGATTTGATTCAAACAAGGCAAAAGGAAAACGCCGATGTTTGACAGACGGGACAAAGCCAAAAAAGCCTTGGAGCTGGTACAGGCTTACAAGGCTGTTTTTTTATCCGAAAACGGACAGGCGGTTTTGGAGGATTTGGCGGTCAAATGCCACATGCTGACCCCCGTAACCGACGTTTCCGGCGCGGCGACCAGCGCGTTCTATGACGGAAAGCGCGCCGCTTTTCTGGATATTTTAAAGATGACCGCTTGCGATGAAAAGCGGTTGGTTACTTTATTGCAACAAGCTGAAAGGAAAAATAATGAGTAACGTAAACGAAAACGACTTTATTGATGAAGAAGACAAGGCTGAATTCCACGCTTTGGCGGAAAATTTGGGCTTGACCGAACGGCAGGAGGCGGGCGTTTGGGGCTGGATTGAAGACGGCGTGCGCGAATTCGCCGAAGAACTGGACAACGCTTCCGAAACGTATGTGCAGGATGCGGAAGCCGATTTGCACCGATTGTTCGGACGCGATTTCGAACGCAAGCAAAAAGGCGCCGCCGCGCTGGTGCGAAAATACGGCGGCGACGGATTCGTCGAGTTTTTGAACGAAACGGGGCTTTGCAACTGTCGCGAAATCGTCGCGTTTTTGATGCGGCTTGCCGATGCGGCGGGCGAAGACAGGGGATTGGTCGGTGAAAAATCCGCCGTTGTTCCCTCCGCCGAACGGCTGAAAGCGGAAATCGCAGGCTTGACCGCCAATCCCGCTTATATGCAGGCGCAGCATCCCGATCACGCCAAAACCGTGCAGGCTGTTTACGCTTTGCGCAAGCGTTTGTTCAACGAAGACTGATTCGGAACAAACGCTTTTTTTTGCAGGCTCCGTTTGAAAACGGGGCTTTTTTTATCTCTTGAAACAGAAAAGGAAAATTTAAATGAGTACACAGATTACCACTTCTTTCGTTGACCAGTACAGCTCGAACATTCAGGCTTTGGTGCAGCAGAAAGGATCAAAACTGCGCAATTTGGTCGGATTTGAAAGCGTGCGCGGCAAAGCGGCTTTCATTGATCAGATCGGGCAGGTCGCCGCTGTCAAAAAGACGACGCGCCACGCCGCGACGCCGCAGTCCGATACGCCCCATAAACGTCGCCGTTTGAGCTTGGACACTTATCATTGGGCGGATTTAATCGACAATGACGACAAAGTGCGCATGCTGATTGATCCGACGAACGATTACGCAAACGCCGCCGCTTGGGCGATGGGGCGCGCGATGGATGAAGCGATTGTCGAAGCCGCTTTGGGGACGGCGTACACGGGCGAAACGGGCGCGACCGAAGTCGCTTTGCCGGCTTCGCAGATTGTCGATGCCGCGTGCGCTTCCAAATTCACGTTCGACAAACTGCGCGAAGTCAAGCGTCTGTTCGATAAAAACGATGCGCCGTCCGAAGGTCGCTATATCGTTCTGTCCGCTCAGCAGTTGGATGATTTGCTGAGCGAAACGAAAGTGACTTCCGCCGATTATGCCGCCGCCAAAGCTTTGGTTCGCGGCGAAATCGAGGAGTTTATGGGCTTTAAGTTCGTTCAGCTGAACGCAAAAAAAGCCGACGGATCGCTGATTTTGCCTGTGGTCATGTCGACGGGTGACTCTGCCGCCGCCATCGGACGGTCGTGCTTGGCGTTCCAGAGCGAAGGCGTCAAGCTGGGCATTGGCGAAGACATCATCGGTAAAATCACGGAACGCGACGACAAATGCTTTGCGACGCAGGTCTACTACGAAATGGCAATCGGCGCGACCCGCATGCAGGAAGAACTGGTCGTTCAAATCAACTGCAAAGAATGACTTTCATCACACGGCGGAGAGAAATCTCCGCCGTTCGTTTTGTTTCAGAAAAGGAGTTTAAGATGACTTCAATCGTTGCTTTATGCAATCGCGCTTTGTCGAAAATCGGCGACGAACTGGTGATTTTATCGCTGGATGACGGCACAAAATCCGCCCGTTACTGCAAAGCGTTATATGCCGATACGCGCGATTTCGTGCTGCGGTCGTATCCGTGGCGGTTCGCGCTGAAGCGGTATGCTTTGGCTCCGCTGAAAGACAAGCCGCTATACGGCTATGAATATCAGTTCGGATTGCCCGCCGATTGTTTGCGTGTTTGGCGGACGGAAGAGGAAGAACCTTATCAGGTCGAAGGGCAAACCATTTTATATAACAGACCGATGCTGCGCTTTGTCGGCATTACGCGCATTGAAGACGCGACGCTGTTCGATCCGATGTTTGTTGAAGCGCTGGCTTTGAAGCTGGCGGCGGAGCTTGCCGTTCCTTTGACGGCGTCGGTCGCTTTGAAGGAAGTGCTGAACAAGGAATATCACGCTTTCGTACAGCAGGCGAAAACCGCGTCCGCCATGGAAGGCGCGCAGGATGCTTACACGCAGCGCGGCTGGCTGGAAGCGAGGTTGTGATGAGCAATACTTTGGGATTCATTCGTTTCAACACGGGCGAAATTTCCGCTTTGATGAGCGGGCGCATCGATACCGAAGAATACAGCGGCGCATGTCAAGTGCTGCAAAACTTTGTTCCGTCGGTGCAGGGACCTGTTTCCAGACGCGGCGGAACACGCTTTGTTTCCGCCGTCAAAGACAGTAACAAAAAAGTGCGCCTGTATGCTTTTCAGTTTTCCGTGACACAAGCTTATCTGCTGGAGTTCGGCGATAAGTACATCCGTTTTTTCAATCATGGACAAGCGGTGCTGAAAGACGGCGTTCCGTATGAAATCGCGTCGCCGTACGGAGAATCCGATTTGGACGGTTTGTATTTTTCCCAGTCGGGCGATGTCGTTTTTATCGCGCACAAGGACTTTCCGCTGAAAACTTTGACAAGATATGCGGAAATCGATTGGCGGCTGGCTGATTTCACGATGATTGACGGTCCGTATTTGCCCGTCAATGCTGACAATATTTCGATTACGCCGTCGGCAGTGTCGGGCGCGATGACTTTAACGGCTTCGGCGGCGTTGTTCAAGCCGACCGATGTCGGCCGTCAGGTGCGTTTGATGCATGCCAATAAGCCCAATGTTCAATGGGGGTGCGCGACAATTACGGAATATGTCAATGCCACTTCCGTCAAAGCGGTCGGGACGGACGGCTATCCTTTTATGGCGACGACGGCGACGAAGTTTTGGCGGCTGGGCGTGTTTTCAAAAACAACGGGGTATGCGAACGCGGTTACGTTCTTTGAGCAAAGGCTTGTGCTGGGCAAGGGAAACGGCGTTTACGGATCGAAAGTCGGTCAATACGAGCTTTTTTCACCAACCGCCGCCGACGCAAGCGTTACGGCGGAGTACGGCTACGGATGTGAGCTGTCGTCCGACCAAATCAACGATATTTGCTGGCTGTCGTCGGGCAGGGCTTTGGCAATCGGAACGGTCGGGGCTGACTTTACGCTGACGGCGACCAGCGGGGACACGTCTTTGCCGCTGAATGTGAAAGTACAGCGCCATTCGACGTTCGGCAGCGAAGCGGTTCAGCCCGTCAAAGTCAGTCATGCGACTTTGTTCGTTCAGCATTACGGCAGAAAAGTGCGTGCTTTTCAGTACGATAGCAATTCCGACGATTATGTGGCGCGGGACGTGACGACTTTGGCGCCGCACATGACGTTCGGCGGAATCAAGGAAATGGCTTTGCAGCAAGAGCCTGTTCCCGTGGTCTGGTGTTTGCTGAAAAACGGCAAGCTGGCGGGGCTGACTTATGAAGCCGAAGAATCGGTGTCCGCATGGCATACTTTTCAAACCGAAAACGGGGTTGTGGAAAGCATTGCGTCTTTGCCGACCGCGAACGGCGAAAAAGACGAGCTTTATTTACTGGTGCGCCGCGTCGTCAACGGGAAATCCGTTCGCTATATCGAAGTGCTGGAAACGGGGTTGCCCGAAGACGCGCAAGATTCCAAAGAAGCGTTTTTCGTGGACTGCGGCGCGTCTTATCACGGGGAAAAAGCTTCTGTCATTTCGGGGCTTGAATACTTGGAAGGGCAGACGGTCGCCGTTTTGGCGGACGGCGCGGTGCAAAACGAAAAAACGGTCAAGGACGGAAAAATCGTTTTGGATACGGCGGCTTGCGTCGTGCATGCCGGTTTGCCGTTTACGTCGGTTTTGCAAACAATGCCTCTGTCCAACGGAGCGGCTGAGGAAACCGCCAAAAAACGCATCGTTGCCGTTTTGGTGCGCTTGTATAAAAGCATCGGTTTTAAAATCGGATTGGAAAAAACGGGGGAACATCAGTCGTTCCGTCAGATCAGCGATGTGATGGGGATAGCGCCGGCTTTGTTCACAGGGGACAAAAAAGTCGCTTATTCGGGCGGATGGGAAAACGGCGTTTCCGTCAGAATTGAACAAAATCAGCCGTTGCCTTTGACGATTTTGAGCGTGTTTCCCGTGGTGGCGGCAAATAAAATATAGGAGGATGAAATGGAAAAAAGCAACTTAACGGAATCGGTCAGGAAATCATCGAAAATTCTGACCGTTCGGCAGGATTGGAAAGACGCAAAGCGCGCCGCCCGCAATTTGAAAGAGGATGCGGCGGCTTTGTTGGAAAAAAATGCGTGGGATGAAAAGAAACTGCGCCGCGAAAACAACGAAGAACGCGGCAAAAACTTGTCCCGCATTGGGGCTTCCGGCGTCAAGGCGGCTTCGTACGACGACGCTTTGTTTTACAACGACTTGAAGACGGAACAGGAAGCCGACTTTAACAAAAAACAAGCGCAGGACGAAGCCCGCAGAACTTTGCGCAAGGCGCGCGCCGAGAAAAAAGCCGCCAAACTGAAATACTCGCTGTCGCTGCTGGACTCGTTCTTGTAAGGGAGGAAAAAATGCAAAATGTCAAGGAAGCGGGAGCTGTCGGCATCGGATTGACCGCGCCCGCGTGGATTGGCGTGTTCAACGAATACGTCGGATTCTTTATCGGCATCGCGACGCTGGTTTATGCTGTCGGGCGCGTGTACTTTCTGTTTAAAAATCAGGGGGAACGCGCGTGATAAGCAAAAAAGGGCTGGCTATGCTCAAGACTTTTGAAAGCTTTGTGCCGCTGGAATACACTTGTGTCGCGGGCAGGCGCACAATCGGCTACGGACACGTGGTCAAAGGCGGCGAAAGCTTCCCCGCAGGAGTCAGCGAAGCCAAAGCCGAAGAACTGTTGCGCCAGGATGTCGCCGAAGCCGAAAACGCCGTGGCGGATCTGGTTAAAGTGCCGCTGAAACAATGGCAAAAAGACGCGCTGATTTCGTTTGCTTTCAATATCGGGCGGCGGAATTTTGCCGGATCGACTTTGCTGCGCGTGCTGAACGACGGGGATTACGACAAAGTGCCGCAAGAGCTGATGCGTTGGGTTTACGCGGGCGGTTATGTGTGGAAAGGCTTGAAGCTGCGCCGAAAACGCGAAGCCGAATTGTTTGCGACGGGGCGGGTTGATTTCCGCCCCGATTTATTGTTACACGAAAGGAAAAATTATGGAAAACTTGGGACAAATCTTTGAAACTTTGCTGTTTTGGTTCGGAACGGTTGTGGCGGCGGCGTCCATTATCGTCAAAGCGACGCCGACGCAAAAAGACGACGTCCTATTGGCAAAAGTCGTCAAAGTACTGGATGTACTGTCCATCGTTAACGCCAAAATCAACGACGGCAAGCAGACAAATGTCTGATGTCGTTTTAATCGTTCAAGCCGTCCTGCTGATTGGCGGAATGGTTTTCGCTTTTCGAGCGGGACGGCAAAGGGAAAGAAATGAAACAATCGACAAAAAATCAAAAGCTGAAGCGGCGGCGCGCAAAGCGCGTTCCGATTTGGGCAATCCTGCTGTTGTCAAGCGGCTGCACGACACTTACAAACGGCGGATTTTGTGATCTGTATCAGCCGATATATGCCGATTACGACCATGACACCGCGCAAACAATCAGGCAAATCGATATGAACAACATCGTTTATGACCGATTGTGCGCGCGGTGAACGTGCTTCAAACGTCTTAATCCTCATCAACATACTGCGTGTGGGGAAAAAGGGGAGAAATTATGGGGGCTATAAAGCTCAAAGTAGACGGCAATAATAAAATTGATACAAATAACAGCGAGATGGATGTCTTTTTGTGATTTGTCGCGTAAGCCCAGATAAATGCGGTTATAAACAAAAACGGAATGATGAACGTAAAAAAGAAAAGCGGGAATGTGTCTTCAAA
>ERZ1026860.1824-NODE-1824-length-10071-cov-4.485523_pt1 | contig 10071 bp, 6 predicted proteins | sample MGYA00380160_ERZ1026860 | MGnify/ENA primary metagenome ERZ1026860 (study PRJEB33269, sample SAMEA4719796) | human gut metagenome | biome: human-associated habitat; feature: organic feature; material: feces | place: Cameroon | collected 2013-10 ... | reverse complement strand
CGGAACACCATGCTGGGATTTTACCGGGAAGGGGAAGAACCCTATTTTTCCATGCCGCGCATTTATCAGGGGCGGGAGGATGCGCAACCCGGCGGGCAATTCCAGCCGTTTGAGTGGCTCTCCTTCAACAGCGTCCGCTTTTCGGATGGGGAAGCTGCGGTTGCCCTCTACTACAATGGGGTCAACGCCTATTACGGCATCGGCTGTGAGATTCTGCTGGGCGTGGTCATCGTGCTGTTTCCGGTGTTTTTCCTGTTTGGCAGCCGGAAGATCATCCGCTACATCGTCCAGCTCAGCGAGGAGATCCAGGCCATGGAGGGCGGCGACCTCGACCATCCCATCACGATCCGGGGAGCCGATGAGCTGACCACACTGGCTCGCTGTCTGGACTCCATGCGGATCACCCTGCGCACCCAGCAGCAGGAGGAGGCGGAAGCTTCGGCCAAGGTCAAGAGCCTCATCACCGAGATGTCGCACGATCTGCGCACCCCGCTGACCACCCTGCTGCTGTATACCGAGATCCTGCGCAGCCACAAATACGACGGAAAAGCGCAGGAAAATGACTACCTGAACAAGATCGACACCAAGGCGCGGCAAATCAAGCAATTGTCGGACAATCTCTTTGAATACGCACTGGTCACCCGGGATACCGTGGTGACACTGGATCCGCCCGCCCGCTTCTCCGCGATTCTGGAGGAGCCGCTGACCGATCTGATCGACCATCTGCAGCAGCGCGGCTTCCTCTGCAGGCTGGAGCTGGGCAGCGACGACCCGCTGCTGACCGTCCGCAGCCAGTATGTCCGGCGGATCTTGGACAACGTCACCTCCAACATCCTCAAATACGCCGACCCGCAGCAGGAGATCTGCATCCGCTTTGTGCGGGAAGCGGACAAAGCGGGGCTGACCTTCCGGAACGGAACGCTGCCGGTGCCGCCCTCGGCCGAGAGCACCAAAGTCGGCCTGACCAGCATGGAGACGATGATGGACAAGATGCACGGCGTGTTCCGGGTCGAGCAGGGCAGCGGATGGTTCCGCGTGACACTGCTGTTCAAGGCTTCCTCGTAAAGGGGGAAGCCTCCTTTTTTTGCGCTCCGGCATATCTTCACCCAAATTTAACCGTTCTTAAGCGGTCTTAAGAACTTTCTGGGTCAAATCCTAAGATTTCCCAATTATAATCGTGCTGTACTCAAAATCACACCCGAACAGGAGGGGCAGCACGATGCTACGGAGAAAAAGACCCGAGGACGCCGATGGCCAGCCGTTTCTGGCCGAGCTGGATGCAGCGTCCGTCCAGCCCGCCGAAAAGGGCTGGAAACCATTTTGGAAAAAGCACTGGAAAAAGATCCTTGCCGTGGTCTGTGCAGCGGCCGTCGCAGGGGGGATCGTTTTCCCGCGATTCGGCGCAACGCCTGCACAGGCCAATACGACCTACCTTGAAACAGCACCGGAAACGCGGAACATCACCAACACCTTCAGCGGGTCGGGCACCCTTGCGGCGGCCAACACCTACACCGTCAAATCGCTGGTCAAGGGCACCGTCCTGACCGCCGATTTTGAGGTGGGCGATACCATCGAAAAAGGCACCGTCCTCTACACCATCGACAGCTCGGATGTGTCCGGCAGCATCGAGAAAGCTCAGCTTTCCCTCGATCAGGCACAGCGCAATTACGACGACGCCGTGGATGCGCAGTACGTCCGCAGCATGGTCGGCGGTACCGTCGCCTCCCTGAAGGTGGCGGTGGGCGATGTGGTCAACGCCGGGCAGGAGGTCGCCGTCGTCCGGGAGGATTCCACGCTGCTGCTGACGCTGGAATTCCCGGCGGCGGATGCAGCCGGTTTTGCGGTCGGCCAGAGTGCGGAAGTGACGCTGGACGGCACCTTTGAGACCCTGACCGGCACGGTGCGGTCGGTGGCCGGTACCGATGCCCTCAGCAGCGGCAATCTGCTGGTGCGCACCGTGGTCATCGCGGTGCAAAACACCGGCAGCCTGACCACCGCGCAGGCGGCAACGGCTTCCATCAACGGGGTCAGCGCGCTGGCCTCGGCCCGGTTTGCCTATCAGCGGGAGCAGAGCATCACGGCTTCGTCCAGCGGCAAGGTGACGGCTCTCTGCGTGAAGGAGGGGCAGACCATCGGGGAAAATGCGGCTCTGCTCCAGCTGTCGGGCAATGACCTGACAAAGCAGGTGCAGAATGCCTCCGACAACCTGCGCAGCGCACAGATGTCCATGGAGGACACCGAAAAGAGCATGGAAAACTACACCATCACCTCGCCCATCAGCGGCACGGTGATCTCGAAGGACGTCAAGGCCGGAGACACGGTGGGGACCTCCAGCAGCACCAGCGAGACCATGTGCGTCATCTATGACCTGAGCTACCTCGAGATGACCCTGAATGTGGATGAGCTGGAGATCCTCTCCATCCAAGAGGGGCAGGAGGTCTCCATCGAGGCCGACGCCATTTCCGACCGCACCTTTACCGGCGTGGTCACCAGCGTATCGGCGGCGGGCACCACCAGCGGCGGCACGACGACCTATCCGGTCACGGTGCGGATCGACGACACCGGCGACCTGCTGCCCGGCATGAACGCCACGGCCACAATCACCATTGCCCATGCCGAGAACACCCTCAGTGTGCCGAATGCGGCCATCGTCCGAGGCAATTACGTCCTCGTCACCAGCGATTCGCCCAGCGCAGCCAACGCAGATCCCAGCAGGAAAGCCCCGGACGGCTATGTCTACGTCAAAGTGACCACCGGCATCAGCGATGACGACTACATCGCGGTGACCGACGGTCTGCAGGCAGGCGACACCGTGGCCTACGACGCCAGCACCGCCGCCAAGAGCACGGACGATGGCCAGCAGATGGAGTTTCAGGTCATCGGCGGCCCCGGCGGTGGTGGGAAAGGCGATAGACCCGGCGGGGGCGGCGGTGCACCGGGAGGTGGCCATTGATGCGTACACTGATCGAGTTTGACGGCGTGTGCAAATATTACCAGATGGGCGATACCCTCGTCAAAGCTGCCGACCACATCTCCATGCAGATCCACAAGGGCGAGTTTGTCGCCATCGTGGGGCAGTCTGGGTCGGGCAAGTCCACCTGCATGAACATCATCGGCTGTCTGGATGTACCGACACGGGGCACATATCGGCTCAACGGCCGGGATGTCGGCAGGATGAGCCGGGAGGAGCTGGCGGAAGTGCGGAACGAGATGCTGGGCTTCATCTTCCAGCAGTACAACCTTTTGCCGAAGCTGAGCCTGCTGGAAAACGTCGAAGTTCCGCTGATCTATGCCGGGCTTCCCCGGGGCGAACGCCGCCGCCGCGCCAAAGAAGCTCTCGAGCGGGTGGGGCTGGGCGACAAGCTGAAAAACCGCCCCAACCAGCTCTCCGGCGGCCAGCAGCAGCGGGTCTCCATTGCCCGGGCACTGGCCGGGCGGCCTGCGGTCATCCTTGCTGACGAACCCACCGGTGCGCTGGACTCCCACACCAGCCGGGAAGTGCTGGGGATGCTGCAGGACATCCACCGGCAGGGCAACACGGTCGTCCTCATCACCCACGACAACTCCATCGCGATGCAGGCCGAGCGGATCATCCGCTTGGAGGATGGCCGGGTGGTCTACGACGGGGATGCCCACGCGCCGGAGGCCATCGTCCAGCCGAATTGGAACGGAAACGCACCGGCACAGAACACCAAAGGGGAGGAAGGCGCATGATCTACGAGACCTTCCGGGAAGCGTTCCAGAACATCTGGAGCAACAAATTCCGCACCTTCCTGACCATGCTGGGCATCATCATCGGCGAGATGGCCGTGATCGTCATTGTCGGCCTTGGCAACGGCATGACCCAGAGCATCAAGGACGGTTTTTCCGACATGGGCACCAACATCCTCAGTGTCCAGATCATGGGCTATGGCAGCCGCACGGTCTCGGCGCAGGATTTGTACGACATCGTGGAAGCCCGGCCCGACCTGTTCAGCGGCATTTCGCCCACCGGCAGCTTGAACGGCACGGTGAAGGTGGGCACCGATACCTACAGCAACACCTCGGTCAAGGGCGTCAGCGAGACGTATCTTGCCATGCTGGGGTATACGGTGGCTGAGGGGCGCGGCATCAACTATGTGGATCTGACCGACAACAAGAAGATCTGCGTCGTGGGTGCCTACCTTGACCGGGTGGCCTACGGCGGCAATGCGGTGGGGCAGACCATCAAGATCGGCGCGAACCAATACACCATCGTGGGTGTGCTGGAAGCCAAGGTCACCGACCCCTCCGAGCAGGAAGGCAGCAACGATGATATGATCTTTGTGCCCTACACCACGGCACTGCGGGTCTCGCAAAGCAGCAGCCCCGATTCCTACGGCATCGTCGTCACCGACGAAAACAGCCTGTCGGAGGCCAAGACCGTCCTCGAGGATGCGCTGCAGGAAAAATTCCACTCGGACAACGGCTATTTCGTGACCAGCCTGAGCGAGATGCTGGACACCATGACCTCGATGGTCAACATGGTGGTCACCATTCTGACGGCCATTGCCGCCATCTCGCTGCTGGTGGGCGGCATCGGCATCATGAACATCATGATGGTCTCCGTCACGGAGCGCACCCGGGAGATCGGCATCCGCAAAGCTCTGGGCGCGAAGGAACGCACGATTCTGGGTCTGTTCGTCACCGAGGCGGCTACCACGTCGGCTCTCGGCGGTGCGCTGGGCATCGGGCTGGGCTATCTGCTGTCGGCTGCGGCCAACCAGATTTTGCCCATGCTCCTGACCGACATGGAGATGACGGTTGCCCCCTCGCCGGCCTCGGTCGTCGTCGCGTTCAGCATCTCGGTGGGCATCGGCGTGCTGTTCGGCTACCTGCCCGCCAAGCGTGCGGCGCGGCTGAACCCGATCGAAGCTCTCAGGTATGATTAAGGAGTATAGGTATGAAAAAACGTTTTCTTGCGCTGCTGCTGGCCGTCTGCATCGCAGCGTCGATGCTGGTGCTGCCGGCGAGTGCAGCAGGCAACAATCCCGCGGTTCAGGCGGCGGTCACGCTGGGCGGACTGACCGCAGACCAGACCGATGCAGCGTCGCTTGATTCTGCCCTGAGCCGGGGGCAGCTGGCAAGGCTGCTGACGGCCTTTTCCGCCTACCGGGAGAGTGCTGCCTCGCAGGGCACCACCGGGAAACTCTTCTCGGATGTGACGGCGGGCAACCGCTGGGCACCCTATATCCGGATCGCCGTCCAGCAGGGGTGGCTGAGCGGTTACACCGACGGCTCGTTCCGCCCGGACAACGGCGTGACGCTGGAGGAAGCCTGCACCGCCGTGCTCAAGCTGCTGGGCTACGATGTGACCACCCTCAGCGGCACCTTCCCGGCGGCGCAGCTGAACAAAGCCAGCAGCCTCGGCTTGCGGGCAAACCTCAGCCGGAAGCAGGGTGAGACGATGACGCTGGCAGACGGTGCGGTGCTGCTTTACAACGCACTGACGGCCGCGACCTCGGAGGGCGGCGTCTATGGTACGTCGCTGGGCTTCACGGTGACGGACGGCCAGCTGGACACCTCGTCCATCCTGCTCCGCAGTCTCGAAGGCCCCTTTGTGGCCGCCAGCGGCGAGAGCCTGCCCTTTGTACCGGCCACGGTCTACCGGAACGACAGCCAGACCGATTCGGCGCAGCTGGATCCGTATGACGTTTACTATTATAATCAAAGTGCAAAAACGGTCTGGATCTACTCCCGCCGCGCCGCAGGCCGGATCACCGCCGTGTCGCCCTCGGCCAGTGCGCCGACGTCGGTGACTGTGGCAGGGGTGAGCTACACGCTGGCCAGCTCCGCGGCAGCATCCCAGCTGTCCTCCCTGAACGGCGGCGGCGTGGGGCAGGTCGTGACCCTGCTGCTGGGCATGAACAACGAGGCGGTGGCTGTCCTGACCGGGGAGCAGGCGGACGAAGTCTTTTACGGCGTGGTGCAGTCGGCCAGCCGGAGCCTGATCGAAGAAAACGGCGCGGACGTCCAGCAGACCGTTACGGTGGCCTGCACCGATGGGGTGACCCGGGCGGTGAATGTGGACAAAAGCCTGAACTACCCAGCGGGCTGGCTGGTGGAGATCACAGTGGATGAAAACGGCGAGAACGTCACCGCCCTCTGTGAAAAATCGGTCTCCGGCACCTTCAACGCCGAGGGCACCGCACTGGGCGAATACCCGCTTGCGGACGACGTACAAATTCTGGATACGACAGCGGAGGGTGTGGCTGGGACGATACATCCCAGCCGCCTATCGGGGGTGACGCTTTCGGCCTCGGACGTGAAATACTACACCACCAACGCCGCCGGGGAGATCGACCGGCTGATCTTCGATGATGCGACCGGCGACCTGTGGACCTACGGTGTGCTGGACGATGTGCGCAACCTCGTCACAAATCTGACTTCCTCCGGTTCGGCGGGTTCCACGGGCAGCGGCTCCAATGCTTCTTCCGGTTCGTCCAGTTCTTCCAGTGCATCGAGTACGGGCAGCTCCGGCAGCACGTCCGCGGTGGGAACGATCGTCCGCGATGTGGGCGGCATCGTTCTGCCCAGCACCAGCGAGATGCTCTGGGGCATCCTTGACGGCAGCATCGGCAGTGCTGTCTGGGAAAGCGTGACCAGCAGCACCAGCAGCTTGGCCAGCTACCTGCTCAAGCTGGGCGCAAACAACACCACCGGCCTGCTGAGCAAGACCCTGAATTACTTCGGCACCGGCGCAAACTACGTCTGCTACGTCAACGGCACCCAGACCACCTACCAGACCAGCGTGAAGTATCCGGTGCTGGCGGGCGGCATTGCAGTCGGCAAAACGGCGTCCGGCAGCGTCAAGACCATGCGCCAGCTTATTCCGGTGGTTGTGGATCAGCTGGGGGCGGCTTCGGTCCGAAGCGGCACTGCCCGCTATGAAACGGCCGACGCCATGCAGGTGTACCTGTGGTACAAGGGGGCATATTACGCCACCACCCTTTCGCAGGTCAACACCGAGGACTACAACCTGATCGGCTGGTACGACAACAACGGCAGTGCGGCGGGGAAAAAGATCCGCGTGCTGATCGCGGTGAAGAAAGACTGATATTCCTCCTCTCATCTTGGCTCTCCCTTCGGGAGAGCTGTCTGCGAAGCAGACTGAGAGGGTGCGGACGCGGACAAATTACACGAAAACAGCGATACGATGCCGCTCGGAACGAGGGTCGTATCGCTGTTTTTGTTAATATACGTCTAAATCGTGTCCGTTGACCGTCGGGCCGTCGTACCCGGCTTCCCGGATCTCCTGCAGGATCAAAGCTTCCCGCCGGGCAACCTCGGCGCGGGTGTCCTGCCCGGGGCGGAACACATCGAGGTGGTAGATGCGGTGGTAGGTCACCAGAAGCTTTGGCCGGGCGGCCTTGGCGACCGCGGCCAGATCGGTGGAGAGGGTATGGACGGCGCGGTGGTACTTCTGCCACTGGGGAGTCCGCTGAGACAGCCCGCCCGCATACTCCACCTCGTGGAGCAGAATGTCACAGCCTCTGCCGTTTTCGGCGATGACCGGCAGGGGGCAGGTGTCGCCGGAGATCAGGATCTTCCGGTCGGCCGTCTCAAAGAGGTACGCATAGCTTTCCAGCGTGCCGTGGCAGACGGGCAGGGCAGTCACTTTGACCGACGCATCCTCGTAGACCACACCGGGCACGATCTCGGTCACAGCGGCTTTGTAGCCTTCGGGGTTTGCCTTCTCGAAGCCGTGGATCCGGAAGTCGATGTCCACAGCGTAGGCCTGCTCGATGTGGTCGGTCATGGCGCGGAGACCCTTCGGCCCAAAGACCTTCAGGGGGGTCTCCCGCTCCAGCACCCATGGGGTAAACAGCAGGTCGGGGTACCCGGCGGTGTGGTCGGTGTGTAGGTGGGTGCAGAAGGCGACCTTGAGATTTTTGGGATGAAGGGCGGAAATGCCATTCTCATAGGCACGGGCACACTGGCGGACGACGCCGGGGCCGAAATCCACCAGATAGGCATGGCCGTCCACCACCACCGCAGAGGACGGCCCACTGGCAAACGGCTCTGCATTGGGGGTGCCGGTGCCCAGCAGAACAAGCTTTGTCTCACACATCATGCGATCTCCTCGTTTCGTGTTGGTTTCCCGTTCAGTATAGCAAAGGGAAACGGATCCGTCCAGCGATTCGGACTGGATGTTGAATTTTGCAAAAAAGTATGATTAAATAAAGATTGATATACCAATGTACTGGAAGAGGAGGAATGTACGGGATGCTCAAGATCGCAGTGGTGGAAGATCAGCCGGAGACCCGGGAGTGTCTGTGCCGCTATATCCGCCAGTATACCGCAGAGCAGAGGATCGCAGCGGAGATCCTGCCCTTTGCCGATGGTGCAGAGATCGCCGAAGGCTACACGCCGGGGTTCGACATCCTCTTTATGGATGTAGAGATGCCGCAGCTGGGCGGTTTTGGTGCAGCGGAAAAGATCCGGGCGGTGGATCCGGACGTGGTGCTGGTGTTTGTGACCAATATGGCGCAGTACGCCATCCGGGGTTACGAAGTGGACGCGCTGGACTATGTGCTCAAGCCGGTGGATTATTATCCCTTCTGCACCAAGCTCTCCCGCGCCATCCAGCGGGTGCAGCGGAAAAAGGGCGGGCAGGTTGCGCTGCAGCTGGCCGGCGGCGGAATGCAGCTGCTGGATACCGGCGAGATCTACTACCTCGAGACCCGCAGCCGGATGCTGTATTATCACACGGCCAAGGGCGAGTTTGCGGTGCGCGGCAGCCTGCAGGGGGCGGAAAAGCAGCTGACGGCCTACCATTTTGTCCGGTGCAACCAGTGCTATCTGATCAACCTCCAGTACGTCAAAGGCGTGGAGAACGATTTTGTCCTTGTGGGGGAAGACCGGCTGGAGATCAGCCGTCGGCAGCGGGCAGCCTTCCTGACGGCGGTGGCCTCTTATATAGGCGGTGTGCTATGAGCCGCGGAATGCTTTGGGTTCTCGAGGCGATGCTCCCATACGGATCGCTGTACTGGGGCACCCTGACCGCGTTCTGTCTGCCGCTCCGCCGCCGGGAGGATTTCAGAGTCCGGCTGGCTCTTTCGCTGCTGCCGCTTCTGCTGCTGATGCCGCTGTACAGTCTGGGGTTCCGCAATGTTTCGCCCGAGGAGCAGTGGATCGCGGCTCCCCTTGTGTTTGCCATCTCGATCCTGCTTCTGGCCGGGCTGGTGGCTTTCTGCGTCGAGACCGATTGGTCGGGGGCCGTGTACTGTGCGGTCTGGTGTGTGATCTCGGCGCAGCTGATCAGCGAGCTGTGGAATGTATGGGTCTGGTTCCTGCGGGAGCGATTCCCGCTGACGGAGATTTGGATGCGGCATTCGGCGGCGCGGCTTTTGATCGTGATCCTCTTTACGGCCGGGTGCTGCACCGGGATCCGGTTTACCATCGCACGCTCCATGCCCTTCCATAAGATGTACCATGTCGGCCCCCGCCAGATGAGCAGCGCGCTGATCTTGGGGCTGATGTTCACATGGATGTTCGTGTTTTTGATGAGCAAGAACCGGGCAGGGGAGCCGCTGTCCACCGTCGGCATCGAGGTCGTCTGCCAGTTCTACTGCCTGACGCTGATGTACCTGCAGACCGAGCTGTTCAAGAAGTCGGCCATGCAGAAGGAGATGGACACCCTGAACCTTTTGTACGACCGGCAGCGGCAGCAGTATCAGATCGCCCGGCAGAACGTCCAGATCATCAACCGCCGCTGCCACGAGCTGAAAGTCCAGATCGCGGATCTGCGCAGGATGGGCGTGGACGCCGCCTTTCAAAAGAGCCTTGATGAGGCAGAGACCGCCGCACGGCTCTACGATGCAGGCGCGAACACCGGCAACGAGGTGCTGGACGTGGTCCTGACCGAAAAGACCCTGCTCTGCGAATCCCGGAAGATCCAGCTGAACGCGGTGGCCGACGGCAGCTGCCTGCGCCATTTTGAGCCCAGCGACCTCTATGCACTCTTTGCCAATGCCTTGGATCATGCCATCGAGAGTGCGGTGCATATCCAGCAGCAGGATCGCCGGGTCATCGACCTGCTGGTCTGCGTGC
>ERZ1026860.1823-NODE-1823-length-10073-cov-3.897584_pt1 | contig 10073 bp, 6 predicted proteins | sample MGYA00380160_ERZ1026860 | MGnify/ENA primary metagenome ERZ1026860 (study PRJEB33269, sample SAMEA4719796) | human gut metagenome | biome: human-associated habitat; feature: organic feature; material: feces | place: Cameroon | collected 2013-10 ... | reverse complement strand
CATTATATTTGCATTTGTAAAGAACTAACCATTTTTATTTATATGATGTTTCCCATAAAGCGATTAGTATTCTTCTTCGCCTTCGTTATATATTTATATAATGCTACGGCTCAAGACTTCACCCAATATGTAGACCCACGTATTGGAACTGTTGGTTTAGGACGTACATTTCCTGGACCTTCTATGCCTTTTGGTATGGTGAAGCCTGGACCAGACTGTATCAATATGCCTAATGCAGGTTGGGCACCAATACCTGAAAAGGTTGTCGGATTTAGCCAAACACATGTGAGCGGAACTGGTGGCGGACAGAAATATGGCAACATCTTGATTCAACCATGCTTGAAGTCGCAAGAACTTAATGAAAACATCATTCCTCAACGACGCATAGGCGAAACTATCGACCTTGGATATTATGCTTGTACATATAAAAATGGTATACAGACAGAGATAACAACAGCAGAGCGTTGTGCATTCTATCGACTTACATATCCTGAACATGGACGATTGGTGGTTGATGCTTCTTGGTTCTTGGGCAGAGATACTATCCCCGACAAGCGCGAGGCACAACAGTTTGAAGGTTCACATATCAAGGTGGTCTCGTCGCAGAGTATCGAAGGATGGAGCCGTGTGCGTGGTGGTTGGAATAATGGTGATGCTTATACAGTTTATTTCTCCCTACTTTCGGATGTACCTTTCACGGTAGAAAGCACTAACGAAAAGCTATGCTTGGTGGCATTCTCATCGGAGAAGGTGAATTTGAAGATAGGCGTATCGTTCCTTTCGTGCGAAAAGGCACGAGCAAATATTACCAGTTGTTCTTTCAACGAACAGCTATCTACTCTCAAGTCAGAATGGCAACGTATGCTTTCTCGCTTGCGTTATCAAGGCACCGAGCGCAACATGCGCATGTTCTATACAGCATTGTATCACACTATGTTGATGCCGGTAAACCGCACGGGAGAGAATCCGAAGTGGACAGATACTCCATACTATGATGACTACTATGCTATTTGGGACACATATCGCACATCAACTCCGCTTCTTGGTGTTTACTATCCAGAAATTCAACGCGACATAGTAAACTCTCTCCTTAATATATATAAGAACGAGGGGTATATGCCCGATGCTCGAAGTGGCGACTGCAATGGCAGAACGCAAGGTGGTAGTCATGGCGAGGTGGTGATAGCTGATGCTTTTGCTCGTGGACTAAAAGGTATCGACTATGAGTTGGCTCTAAAAGCAATGATAAAAGATTCCGAAGTGCCTCCTGCAGATGACGAGAAAGAGGGTAGAGGTGGACTAAAGGAATACAACACATTGGGCTACATTCCTTATGGCATACCACGCGCTGGTACACGAACCGTTGAATATTCCTTCGACGATTGGTGTATTGCTCAGGTTGCTAAAGGCCTTGGTCATGATGATATCTATCAGAAATATATGTCACGCTCAGGCAACTGGCGCAACCTTTGGCGTTCTGATTATGAGTGGAAGGGAATGCGAGGTTTCATAATGCCACGAGATGCTGATGGTCGTTGGCTCGACTCGGTGCCTTGGGGAAAATCTAAGGTTTATCATCCATATATTCCTTATAAACCCGACACTAAGGTTGCTCCATGGTATCTGCCATGGTGGAATACTTTTTTCTACGAAGCTTTATCGGCAGAGTATAGTCTGAGTGTCCCTCACGATGTGCCAGGACTCATTGCTGCATGTGGAGGCAACGAAGCCTTCCGCAAACGTCTCGACACTTTCTTTGCTGAAGGACATTATAATGTTGCCAACGAACCGAGCTTCCTTACTCCATGGTTGTACCATTTCATCGGTCGTCCCGACCTTTCGCGCGATAGAGTGACGAAGATTATAGCAGAGAACTTTAGCGACCAACCAGATGGATTGCCTGGTAATGATGATGGTGGCGCTATGTCGAGTTGGCTCATTTGGGGTATGCTTGGCAAGTATCCGTTGGCAGGAACTGAGATGTTCTTGGAATTTCCACAGGATGAGCCTATACATGTGGATAACCCTGTGGCTGATGCAACGGCGGTTGGTAGCAACAAGTCGATGACCATGTGTTTCGTGCTCAACCGTCAATATCGCAACTGGCAATATTCATGGCGATGGAAGGAGGATAGCTTGATAGTTACTTGCAATACGGCTACTTATGCTATACCTCGTGCGGTAGTAGATGGTGCAGCAGGCTTCTCGTGGCTTAGTCCGCAGGTGAAGAATGCAAAATATACCGATGTTATCGGCCCTTTTGGCTTTATATCGCATGCCGCATATAAGAACTTAGTAGCCAAGAATCGCTTCACTTACGATGGCATAACATGGCGAAAGGTGGATGCAGACAACTCGTCGATACATGTGAAAGCAGATAAAGACGGTACTGAAATGTGGATTTCCACTATCCACGAACTGCCGATAGTGATGAAGATGAAAAACAATCCTTTAGGAATTGACTGGGAAATGAGATAATACTATGATGAAGAGATATATTATTGGAATATGTGTTTGCCTTGCTATTACCTTGGCAAGTGCGCAGACAAGAAGAGAGATGGGTGGCATTTATCATGCTTACCCTAAGGTTGATGTTAAGGAAATGAGGCAGACTCCGTCTGGCTATAAGCCTTTCTACATTAGCCATTATGGTCGTCATGGCTCTCGATGGATGACTTCTGACGAACGTTATATCAAGGTGGCGCAATATTTCGATGACGAATCAAACCTCACTCCTATGGGATTGAAGGTTAAGAAACTTATCATTAAGGCTCGCGATAATGCCATGGGACATGGTGGTAAACTCTCTAAGCTTGGCGAATTGCAGCATAAGGGTATTGCCGACCGCATGTATCGCAACTTCCCAAATATCTTTGCTCAAGGCAATAGGGTGCAGGCACGCTCAAGTGTGGTAGACCGTTGTGCTAAGAGTATGAAGGCTTTTATCGATGAGTTGCGTCATCTGCAGCCTTCGTTGGCTATGGATGTAAATACCGATTCTGCTGACATGGCATGGATAGCCTACACTTCTCCTGAAGTAAAAGCGCTGGAAAAGCAGACTAAGGTGATGGCTAAAGTCAATACCGATAGGTTTATGCGTCAACTATTCAAGGATATCTCAAAGATAGACAACCCGCTTACCCTTATGAGCGAGATTCATTCCATCGCTTCTTCTATGCAGGATGTTGGCTTAAACTTCAAACGCTATCCTAAGGATATTGAGAATGGCCTGTATGCTCTCTTCACCGATGATGAGTTTCGTGCTTTCTATGATGCCAACAATCTGAGGATGACAATCTGCAATGGTATATATCCTACTAATGAGGATATTCCTGCTCGCTCAGCAATATCACTTTGGCAGAATATTATGACTGAGGCAGATGAGGCTTTAAGTCATAAAACTCCTTCGGCAGATCTTCGCTTCGGTCACGATACCTCTTTGTATCGTTTGTTGTCGTTGCTTTCTTTCGTAAAACCTAACTATGGTTTGATAAGTGAAGTGCCAAATGGTGAGATTGCTATGGTCAACAATGTTGATTTGATGGATAGAGTGGTGCCTATGGCAGCCAACTTGCAGATGGTATTCTACAAATCTACCTTCGATTCGCCTAAAGATCCTGTAGTAGTAAAGTTCTTCCTCAATGGGAAACCTATGATGCTACCGTTGCTTTCGACCGATATCGATGGTAATGTCGAGGCTTGCTATAGTTGGAATTTGGTGAAGGAATATGTGGCTAACCGAATTCATAAGCTCGAACATATTCGTCAGCTCAATGCGCTGAACACTATGGTTGGTACTGCCCAAGCAAATACTCATACTGCAGGCTTGTTTGGCAAGGGTAGCGAAGAGCATGGACAAACATTGCCGGCAGTACTTGTGCCTAATGGACAAAACTTTTGGACTCCTCAAACTCAAGATACTGAGAAAAAGTGCATTGCACCTTATTATTATAAAGACACCATGTTGCAGGGCTTCCGCAATAGTCATTGGATAGTTGGTGGATGCACTCAGGATTATGGTTCGTTTACCATTGCCACTATTGGTGGTAAACTAAGACTGCAGCCCGAGGAGCGTGCAACTAAATTCTCGCATGCCGATGAGGTGTCGCATCCTCATTATTACTCTGTGCAATTACGCGACGAGAACTTAAAGACTGAACTAACGGCATTGAGCCATACAGCCATACTTAGGGTTACACCTACTGCCGATGAATTGGTGCATATTGTGATAAATCCCAATAGCGATGAAAAGCAGGGTGGCATAGAGGTAGATACAATAAACCATATCGTATATGGCTACAATCCTGTGCATCGCATCTATCAAGGATGGGGAGATAGTGCAGGCTTTAGCGGACATCTGGTGTTGAAATATAACGATGAATTGGTGGATTATGGCGTTAAAGATGGCATTGCTTGGTTGACTTTCCGTGGTAAAACGGATGTTCCTATGGAGTTTGCTACAGCAAGTTCTTTCACCAATAAGGCGAATGCTTTGAATAATCTTATTGTAGAAACAGACTCTCTGCAAATGGGATTCTATGATATGATGCAGTGTTGCCAAGACGAATGGCTAAAGCGTTTGCATACCATTGACGTTGCCGACTCAGATACTGCCAAGATAAACCAATTCTATGGTGCTATGTATCGTGCCTCGTTCTTGCCAAGAGAGATGAGCGATTGCAATGGCGACTATCCTGAATTCTCTACCGGCATCACAAAGCACATTGATTCTTCATTCTTATCTCTTCACCCTTCACTAAAAAAATATGGTGATTTCTCGATGTGGGATATCTATCGTGCTCAGCTACCTCTATATAATATTGTGGCTCCTACCTTGTCGGGCAGAATGATGCAGTCGCTTGTAGATATGTACCAAGAGGGAGGTTGGCTACCAATATTCCCATGCTGGAATAGCTATACTGCAGCTATGATAGGCGACCATTGTAGTGTGGCTCTTGCCGATGCTTATGCCAAGGGTGTTCGCAATTTCGATGCCGCCAAGGCTTATGAGGCTATGCGCAAGAATGCTTTCGAGACCCCGAAGTCGTTTGAGGAATATAAAAATGGTATGGGACGCCGCGCCTTGGAGTCTTATCTTAAGTATGCGTATATACCATTGGAAGATAGTGTGAAGGAGGCTTTCCACACTTGCGAACAAACATCACGCACACTCGAATATGCTTTCGACGACTTTGCCGTGGCTCAGATGGCAAAGATGCTCGGACATGATGATGACTATAATAATCTTATGGCTCGTAGCCATAACTGGAAAAATGTTATTAACCCTAAGACAGGGTGGGCCGACGGGCGATATGCTAATGGTAAATGGCTTGGATGTAAAGACCTGGTGAGCCGTCAATCGTTTATCACCGAAGGCTCCATCTGTCATTATTCATGGTATGTGCCTCATGATGTAGCAGGCCTCGTAGAGCGTATGGGAGGTAAGGCAGAGTTTGAACGTCGACTCGACATGATGTTTGCACTAAATGATTCGTCGTCTGCTGCTCGTCTGCTATATTGGCATGGCAACGAACCTTGCCATCAGATACCTTTCTTGTATAGCTATATTGGTAAGCCTGAAAAGACGAAACGTGTGGTAGACAACATCCTAAAAACGGAATATAATGATACTCCTGGAGGATTGTCGGGCAACGATGATGCAGGACAGATGTCGGCATGGTATATGTTTGCAGCTATGGGATTCTATCCTGTATGCCCATCTACACCTTATTATATTATAGGGGCTCCGAGCTTAGATAGAGTAACTTTCAACTTGGAAAATAAAAAACAATTTGAAATAATTCGTCAAAAGTCCATAAATAATAGTAACTTTGTACGGTTGATACTTAATGGTAAGCAACTTGATAACTGCCAGTTGTCGCATGGCGACATCATAAATGGTGGCAAATTGATCGTGGAAGAATAAAAACAAAGTCTGTGTTATGGCATCTTTTTCTTATTTCATTTATGGTATGAGCGTTATGTTCTACTCCATGATGGCATGGATGTTTGGACGTAGAGACAACGAAACGTTGTCAAAGCTCATCATGTGGCTGATGATAATACAATGTATAGAACTCTTCAAAGATTTAGGATTCTATACCTTCTGTGCCCAGCCCAATGATTATTGGCATCTTATGACAGCTATCGATATGATTATCATACCGCTGTATGTATTTGTATTGATGGAATTGTGTAAGCCGGGATGGTTCTCGTTTCAAAAACTCATGGTTCATGAGCTACCTTTCGTCACGTTGCCTTTGTTGTTCTTTTTTACAGGACAGCAACTGTGGTATATTGCACTGGTAGTTTGGGGAGCGATATATGGTACGGGCACTTTGGTTCTCACCTTCTTCTTTATCTCGCAGTATAATCGTCAACTAAAAGAGCGATTCTCTTATGAGGAAAATATCAACCTCAACTGGTTGCGAGGTATCCTTGTCTCGTTTTGGATAATACTCTTGATATGGACTATAGCAAGCGTCTATAATAGCGAACTTGCCGACGATGTATATGGTATAGAGGCTTTGGTGTTGTGGATGATAGTTTGCTATTTCGGCTACAAACATGAATCAGTTATCGATGAATTGGGCAATTCTGAGCTATCAGGACTTGATGAAGTTGATGACGATGATAAAAACTATCAGCTGCAACCAGAGTTGGGAAATATGGTGAAGGATCTGTTTGAAAAAGAGCAGTTATATCTGAATCCACGACTCAAACTGTCGGATGTGGCTCGCAAAGTAGGCTCCAACCGTACTTATCTTAGTCGATATTTTAATCAAGCTAACGGTCTTACATTCTACGACTTTGTCAACAATATGCGTATCAAACATGCAGAAGAGTTGCTCATTTCAACTACGCATCCTGTGGCTATGATAGCCGAAGAATCTGGCTTTAACTCTATGTCTACGTTCCGTCGCGTGTTTATATCGTATCATAATTGCACTCCTGCCGAGTATCGCACTCAGAAGAAGGTTCCGGCAAATGGGTGAGTTTAGTTTAGAAATTGGAGAATAATAATTGGTAAAGGTTGAGTTTTTTACGATTTGAACGTTTATTTTTACGTAATGAACAGTTCATTCAGACTATTTGTTGTTCCTTTGTGGCAAGAAATGATTATAACTCAAATATCACAATTATGAATCCACAAACTAACCTCGATGCTTGGGATTGCTTAGACCAGGCTTTATTTGTATCTTCGCATGTCAGCGCTAAAGATGCTGCTGCTGGCGAAACTGATTGGGAAAACGTATATCCAGTATCGGAAGACGAAATCGATACTATGGAAGATTTGATTAACCAGGCTGAACAAAAAGCAGATGACCCAACAGAGTCAAATTATCGTACGCGTGTAAATGAATTGCGAGATGTTATTAGCTATTCGAGAGCTAAACATCGCACTTGGAAGTGGTCTCTTATTTTTGGTGCCATTATCTCTGCTTGTATCATGTGGTATTATGGTATGGATAATCAGGATCGTGCAAACAGAGAGGCTAAGGATATTACACTTATAGAAAGTTGGCAGAAACAAGATACTGTTATCTCTTTTGCAAAACTTAGTACGAAAACTGAGGATGTATATTCCACAAGATATGTTTCGGCAAATAAATTTAAGGAAAACAAACTCCGTCAGTTGAAACAATTTTATGAGTATAACAATAGCCAGGCTGTAAGATATAAGCAGTCTGCTGATACTGCATCAACAGCAGATCGTAAGAAGAGTAGACTTGAATATGCTGAACAATATCAAAAGAAAGCTGAAGATAATAAAGCGAATTTTGATAAGGTTGCCAAAATGAAGTTTGACGAACTAAAGGATTTGGCTCTTGAAGAAAAAGAGAATGCTGTTGATAATATTCAAGGATCTGCCACTAAGCTATATGCCTTTATGGTGTATCTTATTATATTAATTCCTCTATATATAATATCTGGCTATCCTTATGGTTATATGATTTACCGTCATCGTCGTCAGCATGGTATTATGCGTAAACTACGTAAGGTTGGTTTTGCCATAGCGTCTTTCTTCTTCGGTACTGGACTGCTGATGAACTTGCTGCCTGACGATATAGTGAAGTATACATATTCTAATGGACGCACCGAGACACGAGAAGAAGCAAACCCAAGTAATCTGATTATTGTAGCTATAAAGATAGGATTGATGATTGCTGGTGTTGTTATATTCTGTTTTGTATCAGTTCTGATAATGACCGTAGAAACCATCACGGGCTTGAAGCGCAACTTCGATTGGTCGCCTGTAGTGGCAAAGGTTAAGAGTATGTTCAAGTAATATATTTTAGAGGCGTTTCTAACCTCAAGTTTTTAGTAAGATTACGATAATAAAATAACCAGCCAGTTCTTTAACTTGGCTGGTTATTCTATTTTTCCATCATTGCTTTCCATATCGAATATCTCGCTTCAGGGTTTATAGTCTCTATCTCCTTGAAAATGTTGTTCATGGTGTGGCGTTGCGAACTCGATTCGTATGGGCAAAGCTTCACTTGTTTTTCGTATTCTGCCATTTCGGCATAGGCTCTAATGTCGTCTTCTCGCATCAAACAGAGCGGACGAATCAACGATAATGCCATTTTGTCCATCTTGTAGAGTGGGGGTGTGGTCTCGAAACGACCTTGGTAAAATAGGTTCATCATACAGGTATCAATGATGTCGTCTTGATGATGACCAAGGGCTATCTTGTTGCAATTATGCTCTTGAGCTATCTTGAATAAAGCTTTTCGTCTATACCACGAGCATAAAAAGCATTTCGGTTTGTTGGTCTCGATGCTGTCGTCGAATTTGGTTGTTATTATGTGAAGTGGGACCTGCCATTCGTCGCAAAAGCGTTGAAGATAGTTGGTATCTGTTTCATACTTCACATTTTCCATCCTTATATGGCACGCCTCAATCTTTATTGCAGGCTTAAAAATCCTTGCTTGTTGTCCCAATAGCTCCAACAGCAACAATGAATCTTTGCCTCCAGAGAGTCCAACCATTATCTTATCGCCATCTTCCAATAGCTTGTAGTCTGTTGTGGCTTTGCGAAATCGCTTCCATAAGCTATTGCGCAATCTCTTTAGCTCCTTTTCTTTTAGTATATCTTCCATTTAATTCTTCACTCTTACCTCATCCATTAGATTCTTCACTCTTACCTCTTCGTTCTTCACTCAAAAAGGGCAAGCCTTTTAGATAGCCTGCCCTTTATACTATTTCTGTTTATTAGTCGTTGCTTCTTCCGAATATTCTGAGAAGATATAGGAAGAGGTTGATGAAATCGAGATACAACGATAAAGCTCCAATCAAAGCCAACTTCTGAGCACTCTCGTCTGCATCCTGTTGTACCATCATCATGTGCTTAATCTTTTGGCTGTCCCAAGCGGTAAGACCAACGAAGATTATCACACCGATGTAGCTCAATATCAAATCAAACATTGCGCTCTTCATGAAGACGTTCACTACTGTTGCGATTACCAGACCAATCAACGCCATGAACAATATGTTGCCCAATGATGAGAGGTCTTTCTTTGTTGCATAGCCATATAGCGCTGTTACACCGAATGTTCCTGCAGTAATAAAGAATACCTTAGATATTATAGCAGTACTGTAGAGTAGGAATATCGATGATAGCATAACACCATTCAGTATAGAATATAATGCGAATAATGTTGTTGCTGTACTCAACGACAGTTTCTCCAAACGAGCGCTGATATATATTACCAAGCCAAACTCTGCTATGATTATTCCCCACATTACTACTTGGCTACTGTATATCAATGCCAATATGTTAGGAGAGTTAGCAACTCCGGCTGCGGTAATACCTGTAATCATCAACGCCAATGTCATCCAAAGATATACTTTGCGCATTAGCACCTTGAAGGTGCTTGCATTCGTCATTTCTTGCTGACGAATAATTTTCTCAAGTTCTTGTACTTCCATTTTCTTATTCTTTTTTTATTGTTATCTATTATTGATTATTATCTATCCTTGAATATAATCTATTCTTGTTGTTATATATTTTGCAAATATACTCCTTTTATGTTCTATCTACAAACAGCATGCCAGTTTTTTAATCTATT
>ERZ1026860.1822-NODE-1822-length-10075-cov-18.782635_pt1 | contig 10075 bp, 6 predicted proteins | sample MGYA00380160_ERZ1026860 | MGnify/ENA primary metagenome ERZ1026860 (study PRJEB33269, sample SAMEA4719796) | human gut metagenome | biome: human-associated habitat; feature: organic feature; material: feces | place: Cameroon | collected 2013-10 ... | reverse complement strand
CGCAAGGTGTCCTTCACTTCATTTGTCTGAGCGAACGTCATTGGCAAAGGGAATAGAGACAACCATGCCAAAACAAATATTCTTTTCATGATATTAATATTCTTTTTCAACTAACGAACATATCCCTATTTTCTGTCACTCGGCACAAAATCATTCAGATAACCTCTTATCCCGGTTTTGTTGTTCCGGTGGATCATCGCTCCGAAAACACCTATCCCGCCCTTGATGTTCGTGTAGATGTTCTCGGTGTCGTACTCGAACAGGAAGTTGTCCTTATTCAAGTGCTTTCGGTACACGTCCTTGAAGTAGTTATCTGCTTCGTCAGAGAGGATGTAAATATCATACAAGCCACCTCGCTCCTGATACGGGCCGTCATAGTTCGACCACGATGTCGGGAACGGCCTTGCCAGAACAAAGGATATGTCCGTATATATCGGGGAATCTTTCAGTTCTTCCTGTGTCTTTCCGCTATGGTAGTCCTTGGGAATGTCGATGCGCACGAAACCCTGATGCACCTGCAAGTCTCCCATCATCAAAGGATACCAGCCCAACTCCTCACGAAGCCACTTGGGCATCACCTTGATCGAGTCGGCCGAGAAACACGGAAGATCACGCACACGAAGGGAGGTAAGGTTGAAGTCGTCAGCGCAGAGGTGGCTAGTGGCTATGTATTTCTGGTAGTCCTCGCCCCATCCCTTGTCTTTAGGAAACGCCCACAGGTGGCTGGCGAGAAGGCAAGGATAGCCATAACGAGGACACTCTGGGGAACGATTGAAAAGGCGCAGCTCGTATGAGTACATCAGGTAGTTTATCCTGTGACGCCCTTCACCGATGTCACGTCTTCGGCCATAACAGGCCACGGTCACGTCAGCGGGGAACTTAGTGGATGCCTGAAGGACATGGCCCTCCATCACTATCATTAAATTGTACTCTTTGCCGTATTCGGGTCTGTACTCGCATTGCCAAAGGCCATCACCTACATAGTGAAACTTTCCGGTCCCGGCATAGCCGCACCTTAGAATAACCTCCGCGTCTTCGACCGGACGGCGGGCACCGTCCATCGAGGTCGGAGTGTAGTACATCTCCAATGTCTGGACGTCATCCTCAGTCAGTATGCAGTTCACCACCACCTGAGGATCTTCGCCAGCATTAAGGTCTATCGGCTCTACACAGGACAATAAGGCCGACGGCAGCAGCGACGCTAACAGCAGGATGTTTATCAATCTTGCTTTCATTGGTAAAAACGTCTTACGATTGTTGTATTACTACCCAAAGGGTTCACGAACGACACGGAAACAGCGTATTCCTCCGGAATCTCCCCTGAGGCCACAAAATTCATGATGTGAGTGGACGCATCGATGACCTCATACTCCGCACCGTCTATCATCCATTCGTAGGAGGACACATCCGGGCAGCCGAACGGCAGGGAGAACGTGCCGGAGGTCAGCGAGCCTTCTATCAGGCCATCGGTGTGGTGGATCCCGGACTCCCACAGATAAACATCCTGCCTGAAGGAATATGTCTTGAACGATGTGCTCACCTCTGCCTTGACATAATCATCAGCCATCGGTGAACCACTGACCTTTCTCACACGCACCGATGATGGGGACACTCGGTCAAAAGAAATGTTCCCGTCACGCATCGTCGTCCAATCTATCGTGCAGGAGGCGGGCAGATTGGACAGGCTCGCGGTATAGTCTTCGCCCGAGGTCATGTGCAATGGCGGATTGGAGAACACCGGATAGCCGAACTCCTCGCCTGACAGCCCGTACTTCTCTCCCATTGGACCTGGAGAGGATGCATACCGAGGGGTCTCGTCTTTTTCATCCTTATCCTGGGAATAGCGGAATATTTCCTCCGCGGAGACTCCGTCATAGCCGTTCAGGTCGGCATTGACTACTGTTCCACCCGGAGTTCTTCCGGCAGCCGCGCTTATCCAATGATAGAGGAACTCGTCATACATGGATCCGCTTCTTGCAGAAGAGGCCTGATTATAGGCACAGGCGGTTGCGACAGACACGTTCCAGCAAGAAGACAGCGGGCCTATGAATCCACCGCTGTATCACTGGCCAAGAACTACATGCTTTCGGGATGAGTCATTTATCTTCTTGACCTCATTTGCAAACTCCGAGGCAGAGATCTCCGACCCTCCCCATAGAGTGATGTAGGATTCATCATCATGTCTTGATCCGTGGTCGGTGACAAAAACAAGGACCTGCTCGTCAACAGCAACATGATCTCGAAGATAATTGAAAACCGTTGAGATATTCGCCTTTGTGGCTGAAAAATTGATGTCATCATTACCGTCTCCATCCAGGTCCTGCGGAGACGATTCATACCATCCGTTATTCAAGTGTCTGTCAGGATCTGACGACACGCCATCAGACATCAAAACAAATATCCTGTCTCTCCTATAATTATAAACATTCCGCAGACATTTGTACATTGCAGAGCAATTGTTCCAGTAACGCTCATGATTCAAGATTGGATTAGCACCTCCGCTGATAATCACCGCCCAGTTGTTAGACATACTATCGCCAGATTCCATTAAACTATAGGAGTAAGAGTTACATGAGATTTTCATCTCTGATTTAGTGATTCCTGCAAATGTATTTTTCACGCATATGAATTCTATCCCTTCTTGCCAAGGCATGCCCCATTCCCACGATTCTTTATCTGCGTTACCAGTATATGCATCAACATAAATATACAACCATTTCTGGCCACCGTTGGCCAGAGGATCAGAATCTATTGCCACTATCCATGAATCACAAGGAACTTTAACAACACGTGAGCCATCCATAGGAATATCAAGTACCATGTTTTTTCTTGCTATAGCACTAGTGACATAAACCATATCATACTCATCAATCTCCTCCTTGACAATCTCCAAGGCCTGCGCCTGCGTTATCGGGGAGCCGTCAGGGTTGTACGGTTCATCATTGTTCTCTTTAGTACAGGAAATCGCCATCATGATGGCTGCAAAAACAAACGGTAATATTCTTTTCATACGTTCAAATTTATTATGTTACTGTCCTCTTTAGTGATAGTTTGTGGTTAAACATTCACAAACATAATCATTATTCCTTGATTAAGCAATCAGGGACGACGCTAAATGTTAATTTATTATTACAACGGTGAGTTTGACATCATTTTTGATTAACTTTGAGAGATTCCTTTTAATTAAAATTGAAAATGAACAAGAATGAGATAACATTGTTCTGCGTCAATGACGGCAAGAACCATAAGATTGAGAACGGGCGGGATTTGAAGGCTTTGTCGGACAAGTATTGTTCATCTGTCACGGACAAGAAGACTGGCCAAAAATTCGATGTGCTGGCCGCGCTGGTGGACAACAAGCTGAAGGAGCTGAGTTTCAAGCCGGCGAACCTGCACAGAGTCGAATTTATCGGCTACAACCACCCGGACGGGAGAAGGAGCTACGTGCGGTCGCTGTGCTTCGTGCTACAGAATGCCGTGAGGGAACTTTATCCTGACAAAGTGCTTGTGATCGACCACTCGCTGCCAAGCGGACTATACTGCGAAATCATCGAGAAGGGGAAGAACGAAGACGGGCGGCACAAGCCTTATTTTGTCACCGATGACGAGATTGACAGGATAAGGGAGAAGATGAAGGAGATAGTGGCGAAGGACCTGCCGTTTACAAAGGTAAAGATGTTCTCCGAAGAGGCAGAGTCTCTATTTCTCGCCAACAACCAGCCGCAGAAGGCCGAGCTTCAGAAGAGCTTGGGGACATTCAGTTGCAGCGTCTATTACCTTGACGGTAAGGCCGACACCTTCCACGGACCGTTGATTCCTTCGACCGGTTACCTCAAGGTGTTCGACATCAGCGGAATGGGTGACGGGTTTTGCCTTCAGTCCCCGATGATGACCGACTTCAGCAAGGTCATGCCGATGAAGCGGCAGGGCAAAATCTCAGCGGCGTTGAAGGAATACTCAGACTGGTGTTCCATCATCAACATCGAGAGCATCGGGACGTTGAACAAGGCCGTGAAAGACGGCAAGGCCGTCAGCATCATCAACTTGGCGGAATCCCTCCACGAAAGGAACTACGCAAAGATAGCCGACAGGATCTACTTGGAGAGGGGGACTAAGCGAATCGTGATGATAGCGGGACCGTCATCAAGCGGAAAAACATCATCATCACTCAGAATAGCCCTACAGTGCAAGGTGTTAGGGCTCAAGCCGAAAGTCATCGAGTTGGACAACTATTTTGTGGACAGGGATCACACTCCGAAGGACGAGGACGGGAACTATGACTTCGAGTCGCTCTACGCCATGGATCTCGAATTCCTCAACAAACAGCTCAACGAACTTCTTGAGGGGAAAGAGGTTGAGATTCCAAGATTCGACTTCAAGACAGGAAACAGAATCTTCGAGGGCAACAAGCTACGTCTTGAGGACAAGGACATCCTGATCATGGAAGGCATTCACGCCCTGAACCCGGAGATGACCTCAACGGTTGACAATTCAAGGATATTCAGAGTCTATGTCTCCGCCCTGACCTCGCTGAACATCGATGAGAACAACAACATGTCCACATCGGACAACCGCCTGCTCCGCAGGATGGTGCGCGACAACCGTGTCAGGGGCATCACTCCCGAAGAGACCATCATGAGATGGAACAGTGTGCGCCGGGGAGAGAGCAAGAACATATTCCCGTTCCAGGAGAACGCGGACGTGCTGTTCAACTCAGCCCTGATCTTCGAGCTTCCGATGCTGAAATATTACGCCGAACCGCTTCTACGCAGGATTTCGCCGAACTCCCCTGCCTACACCGAGGCCGTGCGTCTGCTCAAGTTTCTGGACTACATTGTAGCCCTCCAACCGGGCGAGATCTCAGCGATTCCGCCAACTTCCATCATGCGTGAGTTCATAGGCGGACAGACGCTGACAAGGGACTAAGCCGCACAACACATCAAAAAAAAGGCTGACCGAAGACATTCAGGGTCAGCCTTTTTCATTTATATTCAACTATATTACCTCAAGCTCGTTGGAAGTTATCCAGCCTTGACGGCCGTCGGCGAGGGCAATGTTCTTCCACGAGCCCACCTCGTCCAGAATCGTGACTTTCGTGCCTTCGTGGATCACGAAAAGATCCTTGGAAGAACCTGAGGACGGAGAACTCTTCACTGAGGAAACCGGAGACATCACAATCGCAGTGTCCGTCTTCACGCTGTAGGATTTCTGCCATACTGAAAAACTCAAGGCTCCGGCGGAAAGCAACAGAAGCACAATCCCGCAATAGAAACCCGCACGTCTCTTGCCAACCGACGCCCCAAGCAGGAACAGAAGTCCCATCATCAAGGCGGCGGCAAACAGCACAAGGAATATGGCAGCCCAAGCGTTGGAACTCATCAAATAGCATATCTTCCGGGCGAAACTCTTGAGAATAAACTCGGGAACAGGCTCAATCTTGTCCTGTACGAAATTATTCGTGAACTCCAGATTGTAACGGGCATCCGAATATGACGGATCAAGCCTCAAAGCTCTTTCGTAGTTCAGAATCGCCTTCGGGTAGTTGGCTTGTTTGAACCAAGCGTTACCAAGGTTATAGTAAAGCGTGGCGGATTTCTGACCGGACTCTTCAATGGAAGTCCAAGCCGCCAAGGCATCGGCAAACTTCCCGTCAGTGTAGGCTTGCACACCCGCTGTCCAGAGAGAATCCAGATCCTTCGCCTGGATATTCATTGAAAATCCAATGGAAAGTAACAATGTCACAATCGTGGCGACCTTTCTAAATGATTTTCCTCTGGTCTTGAGACCTGAATCGATTGATGAGATCACCTTCAGCGCATCGTCGTAGTGAGATCTCATCGCATCGTTTCCTCCATCAGGAGAATAACGCGCGAACTCACAGGCGTCCAGTAGGTCTGTGAAAGCCTCTGTCTGTTCCTCACTCACACCGCCGTCCGTGAGCGCGGAAGCTATGTTTTCCTTGCTTATCTCTGACATGTCCATGTTCAATTTGTCGGAAATGAATCCGATGAGAGCCTTATGAAGTTCCTCATAGAAAGCAGTGTAGAGACTCTTGTCAAGATATTCGCCTGCCTGTTTGAGACGCTTCTGAGCCATCTTTGTGGCGCGTCTGTTCTTAGTCCCGGCGACATCCGCCCGCATCGCGGCCACTTTTCTGAACGCAAGGTACACAGCGGTTGCCCCAAAGATCATCAGAGCAAACAGAATCCAGAAGAACACCGACCCGACAAAGAACGTCCCCGAACCGGAAAGATTCGGTTTGCCTGTGAATATGAACCTGATGTCATCAGCAAGGCTCTTCACATCCTTTCTCTCGACTCCGGAAGAGACCGTTGTGGCTGGAACGGAATCACCTCCCTTTCCCTTGGCCACTTTGATGTGCAACGGATCGGTCTTGAGAGTCACATACTTGCCGGCATTGACATCATAGTATGAATATTCCACCGGATCAATCGTGAAATCACCATGGCTTCTCGGAATGAAAGGATATTCAAAAGACTTGCTGCCCGATGTTCCGCCATTACTCTTGTCCGTATTTTCCGTTGCCTTGGTGTCATAGACCTCGAAGTCAGGCGGGAAATTGACTTTCGGCTCCTCAAGCAACGCCACATTTCCGCGTCCGGAAACAGTTATGATCAATGAAGCGGCATCATGAGTCTTGAGGTTGTCCGTGGTCAGACGCGCGGATATTCCGAAACTGCCGACACCGCCACCGAACGAGGCTGGCTGTCCGGACGGAAGCGGATTCACCTTGACTTTGACAGGTGAAGTTGTGACCCTTTTGCGAATGGTACGGTAGTCATCCTGAAAAAACCTGTCAAACAAACTGTTGGAGGTTGGCGCATTGTTCCTGACGCTCACTACGCAGACAAGTTCTGACGGGTCGATCGTGATTGTCCCGGACTGCTGAGGGATCAGGACATAGGACCTGAGCACTGCGGTTTGGTAGATTCTGTCATCCAGACTCTCACGCTTGAACTCAATGCTGGTTGGGACATAGGTTTCCTGACTCCAGAATCCATTGAATGTAGGGAGTTTGGCATTTTCAAACTGCACCACGTTGACTCGCTGGTAGATCTTGAGCGTGGCTGTGATCGGCTCCCCTATAACCACTTCCGTACGGCTTAGCGACAGCCTAAGGAACAGGTCACTCGAAGAGATTTCTCCAGATGCGGAAGATGACCGCTGTCCGTCACCAGAGGAGTTTCCACCCTGCCCCGATGAATGCGAGGAAGACGCCCCGTCGCTCACTACCTGGATCGAGGTCTGGGAGGAAGTTATTTTGTCTCCCGAAAGCATAGCCGTGGCAGCCGGAAGCTGGAATGTTCCCGTAGACTTTGGAATCAGAATATAGGTAAATGTGGTCTGATGGGAAGAAGAACGCTTCCCGTTGATGATCTGCACGCTGGAGCTTGAGCCTCTTTGGGGTCCCCATACCAATTGGAAATCATCACCTTGAGACCATTGGAAGTCCGAAGGACTCTTCTCACCTTCAATGATGAAAGTGACATTGAACTGCTCGTTCACAGCAACCACATCAGGAGCTTCAACCCGGATGACATTCTGGGCGGAGGCCTCAAACAATGCTATGAGCAAAAAAGCCGCAATGTAAAACAATCTCTTCATATTCACACTATTACCAATTCTTCTCTTTCTGGCGGGATTTCAGCAGAGCCGCCTTCTCCTTGTTGACCTTGTCCTGAGTCTCCTTCTCACGGGCCTGAACCGCCTTCAGCATCTGTTGAGCCTGCTGCGGGGAGATCTTGGCCTCCCCCTGCCCCTCGCCTTGCTGAGGTTTCGGCCGGTCTCCTTGATTCTGATCCTTGTTCTGATCATTATTCTGGTTCTGGTCTTGATTCTGATCTTTGTTCTGGTCGTTATCCTGATTCTGCCCGTTATTGTTGTTCTGATTGTTCTGGTCGTTGTTCTGATCCTGATTCTGTTGGTCATCACCGCCATCGCCACCTTCATTCTTCAGCATCTGCTTGGCATAGGCATAATTCTCTTTCGCGTCCAAATCCCCGGGATTACGGAGCAAGGATTGTTTGTAGGCATCTACAGCGGACTTCCAGTCCTTCTTCTGGACAGCGATGTTGCCAAGGTTGTAATAATAGTCAGCGGAATTGGCCGACATCGGAGCGACATCCTTCAATCTTTCCAAAGACTTTCCGGCCTCATCGTAATTCCCTTCACGATAAAGAGCCCCGGCAAGGTTGTAATTGGCGGCGAATGAAGAGGTGTCCTTCACCTGAGCCTTACGGTACTCTATCTCAGCGTTCTGCCAATTCCCTTTCTTGAACTGACGGTTGCCTGCGCGGACCTCCCTGCGGTCTGTCTGTGCAAAAGCCACCGCGCAGGAAAGCATCAGCAAAAAAGCCGTCAATGAATATTTCAATATAATCCTCATTTCTTTTCCTCAAACAAATGTCTGCGCGAGCGTCTTTCCCCGATGAGCATCTCAAGGGCGAAGAACGCCAACGCTATTCCGAGAAAGTACATAAACTGCTCGTCATATTCCTCAAAGACCACGGAATTGTATTCCTCATCCTCCATCTTCCTGATGTCGTTGACGATCGGTGTCAGGCCAAACTCATCGTTACCGGCATGAACATATGCCCCGCCCCCGGCGGAAGCGACTTCTTTGAGGGTCTTCTCGTCAAGATGAGTCACGACAATATTCCCGTCCTTGTCCTTCAAAAGGCCTCCGTCCATAGGAATCGGCTGGCCGTCAGCTGATCCCACGCCGATCGTATAGACCTTGACCCCCGCCTCGGCAGCCTGTTTCGCGGCGGCCACAGCGTCATCCTCATGGTTCTCGCCATCAGTGATCACGATGATCGCGCGGCTATGCTCGCTCTGCGCGCTGAATCCACGGATAGCAGTGTTGATCGCATCCCCGATCGCAGTTCCCTGAATAGGAATGGACTCAGTTGAGATGGTGTTCAGGAACATCTTGGCACTCACATAGTCCGATGTGATCGGAAGTTGGACGAACGATGTTCCGGCGAACACTATCAAGCCGATCCGGTCATCCTGAAGCTTGTCTGTGATTCTGGAAATAGCCAGCTTAGCCCTTTCCAATCTGTTAGGGGAATAATCCTTGGCAAGCATCGAGTTGGACACGTCAAGGGCGATCATGATCTCAGCCCCTTTGGTCTTGTGTTCCTTCAGTTTGGCACCCATTTGAGGTCTGGACAGACCGATAGCAAAGAAGAAAAACGCCAACGAGAACAAGACAGTCCTCACCCACAATTTATTACGTGACCAAGAAGGCATCAGTTCGTTCACAAGGGCCTCGTCTCCGAACTTGCGCAGACGGCGACGCCTGTTCCACAACCATAGCCCCATTCCGAGAAAAAAGAACGGAATCAGGAGCAACAGCAAAAGATAATGCGGTGCGGCGAAAATTATCATGGCAACCTCCTTATCAACAGTTTAACAAGAGCCTCCAACAACAGACAGATCAAAGCCATGAGCGCATAAGTGCCAAACAGTTCCTTATAGACCGGGAAGCTGTCGATGGTCGTGCGAGCCTTCTCCATCTTGTTGATGTCTGAATATATCTCAGCAAGTTTCGTGTTGTCGGTGGCTCTGAAATATTTTCCACCCGTCGTCGAAGCGATGTTGGAAAGCAGCTTCTCGTCAAGTTCAACCTTGACATTCTGCATCTGTACTCCCCATGGAGTCATCACAGGATATGGAGCCTCGCCATTGGCTCCGACTCCGATTGTGTAAACCCTTATTCCATAGGTCTTGGCGATCTCGGCGGCGGTCTCCGGGGAGATCTCTCCACTGTTGTTCACACCATCAGTCAGCAGGATAACCACACGGCTCTTGGCATCAGAATCCTTGATTCTGGCCACGGCTGTGGCAAGTCCGTTGCCGATGGCCGTTCCGTCCTCTATCAAGTCAGTGGAAATCTCCTTCATCAGGTTGATCAGGGTGGCCCTGTCTGTCGTCAGCGGGCATTGGGTATAACTCTCTCCGGCAAACACCACGATCCCCATCCTGTCGGAAGGCCTCTGGGCGATGAACTCGATGGCGATGTCCTTGGCGGCGCTGATTCGGTCCGGGG
>ERZ1026860.1819-NODE-1819-length-10102-cov-4.320693_pt1 | contig 10102 bp, 8 predicted proteins | sample MGYA00380160_ERZ1026860 | MGnify/ENA primary metagenome ERZ1026860 (study PRJEB33269, sample SAMEA4719796) | human gut metagenome | biome: human-associated habitat; feature: organic feature; material: feces | place: Cameroon | collected 2013-10 ... | reverse complement strand
ATTCCAAAGGAGGAATTCGATGAAGAAATTGCGAACGAATTATCACCGCTGGCTGGCCCGCAATCGCGACAAGGGTATCCCGAATCTGATTCTTTTTGTCATGTTGGGCAACGTACTAGTCTATCTATACTGCACATTTGGAAGCGCTGCGGCAGTTTATAATGCGCTTTGCTTCGACGGTGCAAAAATTCTGCGCGGACAAATCTGGCGCGTGTTTTCCTTTATCTTTACTTACGGCTTCAACTACGGCGGCGGCCTGATGGAGTTCGTCTTGCTGCTGTTTTCCGCCTACTGCTACTGGTGGATGGGCAAGCTGGTGGAAAACGTCTGGGGTACGCTCCGTCTGAACCTCTACTTCTTTGGCGGCGTGCTGTTCACGGGTATTGTTGCACTGCTGGTATATATCTTTACAAAAGTCAATGTTTACGTCACGCCGTACCATCTTCTTCTGTCATTGTTCCTCGCTGTCGCGACATTGGCCCCAGAGCAACAGGTCTACGTGTTCTTTATCATTCCGGTCAAGCTGCGCTGGGCCGCGCTGATCGACATCGGCCTGACCATCTACCACGTCGCATCAAACGTCGTCCTCTATCGGCCGATCTGGCTGTCGCTGATCGTTTTCGGAACGTCTGCAATCGTCGCATTACTGAACTATGTGCTGACCTTCGGCCGGGACGTAGCTAATCTTTTCCCGCACCGAGGCTATCACCGCCGCCGCGCAGCGCGTCCCTTCACTTCACCGGCCGGGGCAGCCAGCGCGGCGGTCAGGAGTCCAAACGCCCCTACCGCCACAAATGCACCGTCTGCGGCCGGACGGACGTAGACTACCCCGATCTCGAATTCCGCTACTGCTCCAAATGCAAGGGCTACTACTGCTACTGCATCGACCACATCAACAATCATACACATATCCAATAACCCAAGCTGTCAAGAACGTCCGCTTTTGTCATTGTAAGGCTGCCTGTTACCGTTGCAATCTTGTAATGACGCGTGGGATGGTTTTGGACACGCTGAAATCCCCCGGCCAGACGGCCGGGGGATTTTTGTATGTACTGTGTCATTATTTCTTACGCTGGAATTGCATCCCGTCGAATTCTACATCTTCTGCGTTTTGTCTACCGTCAAGCCGTAGCCGAATCTGTCCAGCTCGTCCATGACCATTTCCATCTCTTGGCGCGACGCAAACCTCCGCGTTAAAACCACATTGGTGACAATCTCATCCTCGTCCGTAAACAAACAGCATCGATAGGGCTTTCCTTTTGCACGTCTGTCTGGTTATCACACAGGACCGTGCTATCTATATTTTCATAATACCCTGTTTCACCCAAACTGTCAAGTAAGTCAGAATCCTTCTCCCCTCGATTTTTGTCAGTAATTGCCGCTGCATAATCTCCCTTTTTCGGCAAACAATACCCATGTACAATTCATGCACAAGAGGGAGATTTTTGAATATGAAAGCTACTGGCATCGTCCGCCGCATTGATGATTGCGGTATAATAACACAAAGAGGATTATGCCGCATAAACACTGGGGTTTTGCTGATTTTGTCCAAGAATTAGGTTCGAGGCCCGGGCATAATTCGACTTTAATATGCCCGAAAGGAGGAGCCAATTTATAGGCAGCCGAGCAAAACATATTTAATAACCTGTCACACAGAAAAGCCGAATGAGCACTGAAACTCATTCGGCTTTTCCTATTTCATGAGGAGGATAAGAATGAAAAAACAAGGCGTACTGATTTATGATGATGTAATTGGTCGAATGGACATTCGCTTCGGGCCGTTGGATTACTACGGTGGCCTTCACTGCGGAGAACGGCTGGAGGTGCTGCTTGACGGAGAGTGGATCCCGACGAGAATCGAACTCGGTGAGTTCTGGTATCTCAAGGGCGTGAAGCTGATCAAGCTGAATGGACTGATTGTAAGAATCGAAGACTGATACTATGTGACGACGGAAAGGTCGTCTTTTTTATTATTCCAAGGAAGGAGGCGCTGATGTTGAAATGCTTGATGAAGTATGAATGGGTAAAGCTGCGAAGAGATACCCTGCCAGCCGGTAAAGGCATTATGGGTGCCTGGGCAAAGCTCGCCGCCAGAGCTGCATTTCGTAAAGGACACGCCTCCTACTGCGGCCATAAGAACGCTGTGAGCCCCGGAATGTGGTCTGGAGGTATTGTTGGGCTGAAGAGCATTCTCGGCGCCAGAAGCCGTACACAGGCTTTAGAGATAATGGATAAGCTATCAGCCCTCGGTTATCTGAAATACACGCTGGACGGCAAAACCAAAAAGCTGACCTATCAATTAACGGATTGGGTCGTAAAATGCTCCGGTGAGGAGTGCATGAACGGAACCGTGTATGCCACAGATGGTTTTGGGTTTCTCTGCCTCCCCCGCAATATTACGAAGCGACTTGCCGAAGAGCAATATACATTTGATGAAGCGGACGCATGGCTGGATCTCTGGTGCCACACAGTATCAGAGGAACCGGGCAATGCGTTTTCTTTTATGGCGCCGGCTGTTCAATACGGCAATTACGGTGCCATATTAACGATGGAAAAACTGGGGCAACGCTGGGGCTGGGAAAAGACAAAGGTATGGAGATTTTTCAAAAAGCACGGGGATGTCTTTGTTCTGTACCGTCTTCCCAGCTCTTACGGCTGCCTCGTTTTCAATAAATCGTATCCGATGGATACCGAGGTTTCCTTGCCTAAGCAGACAGAAATCCTGCGTATTCTTGATGAAATACGCATTTGGGGTGCTAATACGCACAAGGTAGGCAGTGACAACGATCATATCAACCGCTTGGTTGCATGGTACAGCAGAAATGCCGTGGAAAAGTCGATTGACAATGTGGAAGAAAATCGCGTTGCACTTTCGGACAGTATAATACGCGCGTATTTTTCTCCGTGTTGGAACTGTAAGAATTGTGAGTATGTCTGCCGGAGTAAAGAGTATTCCGTGCTAAAGGTACAGGAAACGAATAAAATCCGCGGACCGTGCAGGCCGACGGATATCACCAAAATCGCAAAGGAGATGTTTTATCATGAGCAAACAGGATGAACTGCAGTATGAGCAGCAGGAAAAACGAATACAAGCGCAGTCAGACGCTTTTATCACACTTCTGACAAAGCGAGGCATCTTGGGAGACAGCCAGATCGACGATGCACAAAAGCGTGCTGCCAGACAGGAAAAGACAAAAAACTGCTATCACAACACGCTGATGCTTCTCCAGCACTATCGCACGCTGGTGTGGATGCTGGAATGCTTCCCCGAGACGGTTGCTGCCGAGCTTGACCGGCCGTTTGAAGGTGTGGACAAGCTGATCGAGGATGTGGATGTCGAGGTGGCGCTGGGCAACAAGAAGATTGAAAGCCGGATGCAGGGCATGCAGAAATCTCGCCTGTTGATGGATCGGCTCAACGAGGCACTGACTGTGCTCCGAAAGAAGCCGGACAACGGCGAACGGCTGTATAATCTCATCTACACGACCTACATAGCGCCGGAGGTGCTCAACCATCAGGAGGTTTTGTATCGACTGAACCTGTCGTCACGGAACTTTTATCGCTATCGCCAGCAGGCCATTTCCGTTCTTTCCATTCGTCTGTGGGCGACAGCTGCGCCGGATGTGGACTTCTGGCTGGAAATGTTGACGCTTCTGGAAGGACTGAAATGAATATGCCCATAAAAAGGCGAAAAGTTGGCACACGATTGCCGATGACACGGGAACGCGAATGTGCTAAAATAATATCGTCCCAAACTGGGATCGGGCGAAACCGACGCCGTTTCTTGAGCTGAAAAGCTTTAAGAGACGGCGTTTTTTGTTGCCCAATACCGAAGAAAGGAGGGCTAAACGCATGAACAGACAGCTTCGGCTGCGCGATGGGAAGATCAAAACCGCATACTGGTCGCTTGTGGGTGTTGTGTCAGCACTGCTCGTTTCGACGCAGGCGGTATTCGCCGCAGATATGTGGGATCGTTTTTCAATGATCATGAAAGATATCTACGGAGAGCTTGTGGCGATCAGCACCATCGTGGCAGTCACCGTGGCCGCTATTGCTCTGCTGGTACGCATGATCTCGCGCAATCAGCGAGCCGTCGATGAAGCGACGAGTTGGCTCAAGAGAATTGTGATCACTTGGATCGTTCTGAATTCTCTCGGCTTTATCGTTGCCTATCTGCAGCCCCTCATCAGCGGTGGAAACTACAACCCGTAAAAGACCCGGTCAAGCGGAAAGGAGGTGAACACCTATGCTTGACTGGATTTTTGAAGGAATCGTCACCTGGATCAGCAGTGTTGTGTCAGACATGATGGATGCCGTATCCGGACTGTTCCTTCAGGCGCTCGGCACGGATATGACGGCAATGGAAGAATACTTCCCGTTTGTGTCCAAAGCCTTTACCGTAATGCAGTACACCGCATGGGCTCTGCTGTTTTTGATCACAGTCTGGCAGTTGTTCCGTGTGTTCGGAGGCCCTGTAACAGAAGCAGAAAATCCGTGGATACTGCTTGGCCGAAGTGCGTTATTCGCCTTTCTGATCGCATATGCAAAGCCGATTTTCCTGTTGACGCTGAAAATTGCAACAGCGCCGTATACGGCACTCATGGACATTCAAATGACGGCGGAGGACTTCACCTTTGCCGGAATCGAGCAGGCCCTTCAAAACGGCTTGACCAGTCTTATCGCCACCATCTCGGTGGTTGGGCTGTTGCTGCTCACCATACTGGAAATTGCACTGGGCTGGAACTACTTCAAGCTGCTGCTTGAAACGGTGGAACGGTATATCGTTGTCGGTGTGCTGTGCTACACCTCACCACTCGCCTTTTCTATGGGCGCATCCAAAGCAACAACGCCGGTATTCCGGTCGTGGTGCCGGATGGTCGGGTCGCAGCTATTGCTCCTTGTGATGAATGTCTGGTTCCTGCGTGGTTTTTCAACCTCGGTAGGCCAGTACATCGGCACGGGCGGCGCCTTGTCCAACGGGAACGGAAATGTGTTCCTGTGGCTGTTCTGCGCAGTGGCGTTCCTCAAAACGGCACAGAAATTTGACAGCTATCTCGCAGCAATGGGACTGAATGTAGCCCAGACCGGCTCTGGTATGGGCATGGAACTGCTGATGGCAGCACGAGTAATCACCGGCGTGGCCGGAGGCGCAAGAAGCGCCGGCAGTGTATTCCGTGGAGGCAGTGCCGCAACCGGTACAGGTGCAGCGGCAACTGGGTTCGCCGCAGGCTTTGCCAACCGTTTCAAGGGCAATTCGTATGTCCGCGATGCGGTCGTGGACGGCGGCACAAGAATGGGCGCCGGTGGAACGATTGGCTTTGTCGGTCGGGCTTTCGGCGGTATGGCGGCCCGCAACGGCGCCACACTGACCGGAGAGTCCATCTCTTCCGTAGCGTCCAGAACACCGAATGTGTCCGGTTCTATCGGCGGCGATATTGCCAACCGCAGTCTCGGCAATTATATGCCGCATATGAAAGGCATGAACCTCTCGGATACACAGATCACCGGCGGACATATCTCCACAAAGGCAATCGGCGCCGACGGGAAAGAAACGGCTGTCGAGATGTTCAACGCTTCCCAGTTTGAAAAGCCGGATGGCCCGCACGCCGTTGTCAATGCCTCAGACGGCAGTCAGTGGTATCAGATGGCCAGTGGTTCCGGAGCCGGAGCATTTTACGATGCGCCCGTATTCAGCGGCAATTCCGCTGAGGCGGCGCAGGTTGCAGCCGCATTCCCGGATGCGGACGGTGCAACGCTCAGAACGGTCGGAGACGGTGTCATTGAGGCGTCTTCGGACGGCGGTGTGAGCAGATGGTACAACAGCGCATATTACGATGAGCCGGATGCACCGCATTCCACAATTCAGGCGGCCAACGGCGTAGAGTGGTACGCCATGCAGCAGCACGCAGAAACGCCTCCCTTTGAGGCAGGCGACGCAGCGGATGGATATAATCGGGCACAGTTCCAAAGCTTTATGCCTGGTTATGAACAGCCGGTTACAAGCGTGGATGGATCCGGTCGTATGGATGGGCATTTTGAGGTCCGGCATGAAAACGGATCCGGCACGATGTTCTACGATACGGCACAGTATGCACCTCCCCGCGGCGACTATCAGGTATATGAAGATGTTCACGGCAGCCAGTGGTACGCTGTACACGGCGAGGCTGCAGTGGAACGCAAGCCGGTTTATGAGAGCGGAAAACCGGTCTATGACGGCGATAATGTTCGCACCGTTTCTACGGAAACCGTGCGGTACAAAAGCACACCGTCCCGTTATGGCGAGCCAAAATCCCGTGATCAAACGGAGATCAAGTCGCCAAGACGGAGACGATAAACGGCGGGCAGCCGGACCGGAGCAATGGATTCGGTTCGGCTGTCTTCCTATTATAAAAGAGAAAATAAGTCTGCCTTTGGCAGTTTGAATACGGAGGTGAAAGAATGGCAGAGCCGCAAAAGCAGCAAATGGGAGACGGTTCGGATAACATCGGCCAAGCGGCCGGTCAGGCGGCAAAAGCCGCCAAAAACGCCGGAAAACAAGCCGCAAAGCAGGCGGCGAAAAAAGGTGCGGAAGCAGCCGCCAATGCCGCTGCGGCAACCGTAAAGGCCGGCGTGGAGGGCGGCAAAAAGCTGTGGCAGAAATCGCAGCCGGTACAGCCGCCGGTGGCCCTTGGGGTGCGATCATCTCCGCCGCATGGGCCATGCGGCATACCCTGTTTAAGATTCTGGTTTGTTTGTGCCTTTCGGTGGTTTTTCTCATTGTAATGATCGTGGAGCTGCCCGGAATCATCATCAATAAAGCACTTGGCCTCGACGGCAATGAGCCGACGGTATCCATCACGGAAATCTATGAAAATCTCTCTGAGACGGTTTCGGACATTGTCCAGGCTGGGTACGATGCTTCGATGGCTGAGGTGGAACGCCTGATTTCAGACGGCGGCTATGACCGGGAGCTTTCCATGAATGCGCTGATCAATTATGCGCAAAGCTCAGCCGGGTACGACACCGCCTATATTTTGTCGGCATATTCCACTTCGGTGGAACAGCTCAGCAATGACCCGGAGGATATGAAAAAGAAGCTTGACGGCGTGGCAGCCAAAATGTTTCCCGTAACCTCAGTGGAACGGGAAAATGAAGTGATCACGCCGGTTACTTACTATACCTACAAGCCGGTCACGATAACCGTGGTAACGAAAACGGTTAAGACCGGTGTGATCAACGGCATCCCGCAATACCGCTATGAGACGGCGGAAGCGACCTACTATTTGCAGGATCAACAGTTGTCGTCCGATACACAGATCGAGGTAGATGCATATTCATCCGTCACCCTGACGCTCCCCGTATACAGCGGCAGCAATATCACAGGCACACGCAAGGCAACCTATTATCAGTACACGGGCAAGGAAACGCTTACGCCGGAAAAGAAAATCGTGAAATATCTGGAATGCACCATTCATCCCTTTGACAATACGGTAATTTCCACGGCGTTCGGGCTGGATCTAAACGCCTCCTATAACGGTCTGGAAACCACATACGGCGATGTGATCCACTCCCGGGCTTTGGCTCTGAAGAAAACGCTCTACGGAACAGCCGGAAACGGCAGCACGGTTCCGCTTACCGATGTAGAACTGATTGCCTTCCTCGCCCGTCAGAATTGCAGCGAAACACGGAAGCACATCGTCAAAACCGGGCTGTCCCTCGTTGGAAAGGTGCCATACTTTTGGGGCGGTAAATCGGCAGCCGGATGGAATGATGAATGGAATACGCCGAAGCTCGTCACAGCCGCCGGTTCCACAACGACCGGCACGATCCGCCCGTTTGGCTTGGATTGCTCCGGCTTTTCGGATTGGACCTATAAAACGGCTGTCGGCGTCAGCTTGAACGGCGCCTCATGGAGCCAGTGGGACGAATCCTATGCCATTACCGCCGAAGAGCTTTTGCCCGGTGATCTGGGATTCCTGATGGATGATGACGGAGGCGGATGGAATCATGTGCTTATTTTTGCCGGATACGGTGAAAACGGCGAGCGTATGTGGGTCCATTCCTCCGGTGGTGAGGGCGTAATCTTCAATACGCCGAGCTATGAGGCCGGGCTGGCGCTGCGCCGACCGAAGAACATAGATTTCGGTGATACACCGGGATAAAAAAGAACGGAGGAATCATGGAAGAAAAAGAATTTAATACGACCTTTGCCATTCCTGCAAACTATACCGACTCCGGAAAGATATTCGGCGGAATGCTGGAACCGCGGAATGCGGTCGAGGCACTGATCCTGATATTGGCCGTCGGATATCCGGAGTTGATGCTGATCCCGATGGCAACCACAATACGCATCGTTGTGATGACCGTCACGCTGATTCCAATCGGGATTCTCGCCGCTATGGGCATTGACGGCGATTCGCTGTTCCAGTATGCAGGTCACATTATCTGCTATCTGGCGCACAGAAGAAAACTGCATTTGAGAAGGGTGGGATACAAATATGACCAAAGACAGCTCCGCAAAAAGAAAAGCAGGAAAAAGAAAGCCTGAAAAGCTGAGCTTTACCCAGGATTTCATTCCGATCAAAAATCTGGAGCATGGCATTATTGAGACGACCGACGGGCGGTATATCAAAATCCTTGAAATTGAGCCTATCAACTTTATGCTGCGCTCGGAGGAAGAACAGTATGAGATAATCTGCTCCTTTGCAAGCTGGCTGAAAATTTCGCCGGTGCATCTGCAGTTCAAGAGTATCACCCGCAAAGCTGACTCCGATAAGCATATAGCTATGCTCCGAAAGGAAACGGAAACCGAGGAAAGTGAGCAGTGTAAGAAGCTCAGCGAGGGATATATCCGACTCATTAAGGATGTGGGAAGCCGTGAAGCGCTGACGAGGCGCTTCTTTTTAATTTTTCGATACGAAGAACTGCGGCGTAATGAAAACAGCGACTATGGGCAGATCTGCAGCACGCTGCTGACCGCCGAGCAGAACGCCCGAGCTTACTTCATGCAGTGCGGCAACAATATCCTTCAGCCGAAGGATCCCGACGAAGCAACGGCGGAGATTTTATATATGTTTTTCAATCGCCGTTCCTGTGTGGAGGAGCCGTTTCATTCCCGTGTCGACCGCATCGTCTTAGACACGATGGCTGCGAAAAACAAGGTCATCGGGATCGACCCAATCCCGCATATCCGTATGGCGCATTTTATTGCGCCGCGCGGAATTGACCTGACGCACCGCAATTATATCATTATGGACGGGCTCTACTACTCCTTCCTGTATATCAAAGGAAACGGATACCCGAACAAGGTCCGCGCAGGATGGATGTCCTCCCTCATCAATGCAGGTGAAGGTATTGATGTCGATGTGTTTCTGAGACGGGAAAACCGCAGCAAGACCATCGACAAGGTTGCCCAGCGCATCCGCCTGAACCGCACGAAGCTTAAAAGTATGCAGGACACCTCGACCGACTATGAGGAGCTTACCGGTTCCATTCAGGCCGGATATTTCATCAAGCAAGGGATCGCCAATTACAACGAGGACCTTTTTTATATGTCGGTGTTCGTGACCGTGTCCGCACGGACCTACGAAGAACTGATGTGGCGCAAGCAGCAGATGACCGATATGCTCAAGTCTATGGATATGTATGTCAGCGACTGCAGTTTTCAGCAGGAGGACGCCCTGCGCACGGTGATGCCGTTTCTGCAGATATCCCCGAAGCTTGAAAAGAAATCCAAGCGGAATGTGCTGACCAGCGGTGCGGCCTCTACCTATATGTTCACATCCTTCGAGATGTCGGACGATACCGGCGTGCTGCTCGGAATCAACCGCCATAACAACTCGCTGTGCATTGTCGATCTGTTTGACACGAAGAAAAATAAAAATGCCAATCTGAACCTGCTCGGCACCAGCGGCGCCGGAAAGACCTTTACCATGCAGCTGCTGGCACTGCGTATGCGTATGCGCGGCATTCAGTGCTATATCATTGCACCCATCAAGGGGCATGAGTTCCGGCGAGCGTGCAACCGCATCGGCGGTCAGTTTATCAAGATTGCACCGGGCTCACCGCACTGCATCAATATTATGGAGATTCGGCACACCATCAGCCCAGAGATGGAACTGAT
>ERZ1026860.1817-NODE-1817-length-10108-cov-3.827614_pt1 | contig 10108 bp, 13 predicted proteins | sample MGYA00380160_ERZ1026860 | MGnify/ENA primary metagenome ERZ1026860 (study PRJEB33269, sample SAMEA4719796) | human gut metagenome | biome: human-associated habitat; feature: organic feature; material: feces | place: Cameroon | collected 2013-10 ... | reverse complement strand
TTTCTCCTGCTTATTTTCGGACGAGCCGTAAAACTGCCGTTAAACCGCCGATTTTTCGTGTTTGCGGTCATATTCAGCGAGTTTTTTCAAAGCTGCCTGACGCCGAGTTTCTTCGTGCAGCCGTATCAGCTGTTGCTCGTAATACCGCTCTAATGCTTCCGCAATCGGGCGTATTGTATAGCGCAAATTGCCGTTGCGTTTTTCTCCTTTTTGGGTGATGACGGAGGTCGGCTCGGCGGTAATCAATCGCTTTTCAATCAGACTGTCCACATATTTTTTAACAGTATTTTTGCTCATGCCGACAGCGTTGCCGATAGTTTTATAACTCGGATGGCACTGAAATGTTTTTCGGTTTTCGCATCGGAGCAGATATGAATAGACAGCAATCTCACCGCTGCTCAGTCCCAAACAAAATATTTCATTCGGCACGGGGAAATAATCCTTTAGTGCGTCCCGTTTCGGATAGCGATTGTATTTCATTTACCGCCTCCGGAGTGTTCGTCCACCCACCTGCGGAACTTTTCTTTTTCGACGAGCTTGCGGCTGCCTACCTTGAATGTCGGAAAATCTTTTTCCTGCATCAGTTCATACGCTGAGGAGATAGCAATGCCAAGCACTTTTGAAATTGTTTCGGCATTTAAGTACAGCGGCAGGTCTTCATAGCTTTTGTAGATCGGTGTTTTCATATTTAACCCTCCAAATAGTTTTCGGCGGATCAAAACAAAAAGACCCGCACTTCAAATCACGATGCGTAATTGCATCGGCGATTATGTAAGTGCGAGTCCGAAACTCAAAATTGGATTTTGCTTATTCAGTTGTCCTTAACTGTCTGCAGTATAACACACTGCGAAAGTTTTGTCAAGGTTTTGAGCGGCTCAGTGAATATTTCAGCTGCTTTTGGGAATACTGTTTTCTTTGTTTTCTGCGGTGTAGGTTTTAACCGCACCACGGCAGAGAAGAATTACATTTTCTCTTCCGTTTCTGTGCGGCTCATAACTTCAACCATAATCTGCACTGCCAAACTGAACCCGTCGGCAAAGGCCTGACGGGTTGTGATGTCGCTCAGCTCCTTTTGGCAATCAGTAAATTTATTAAAGATTTCTTTTTGCCGGTTATTCAGATTTTTAGTAAGGCTTTCCTCATTTCGGCAGAGCAGTTTCAGAATTTTTTCTTCCCTTGAGCCGTGCTTTATGTACCGCTCGTACGGAGCGATGTTTCCGTAATACAGATCTTCAAGTGTTGTCATGCTCATCCCACCTCACATAGGAAGAGGGCGGCACGCTATCGGTCATACCCGACACCGTGTCGCCCTCACTTTTCATTTTCTCTGCCGCAATCAGCGCATGCTTTACAAGCAGCAGCACGAAACAGTATATTTATTTTGTGGTTCTTTCTTTAAAAAAGTCAGCCCAATATGGGTTTTCATTATCGAATATTTCTTTTTGTTCTTTTGTTAGATTATGCGGATAATCGGCAGAAAGATTAAATATTTTCTTTTTATCGAAGCTGAAAAGAAACTCACCAACCGTATCGTTATTTTCAACCCACCATATTTTGTCTGTTTCTTTGTTCTTATAAAAATCACTTAACACTTACTGCCGCTCCTTTCAATTGTTTGCCGCAAGCATATCAAGCCACGTCCGCTCATCGTACTCCGCCGGACGACCATTCTTGAGATAATCTGCCACCGCCGCACTCATCACATCATATTTTGCGCCGTTGTACACATCTTGTACTGTTATTCGTGCCATTTGTAGCACCTCATTTGCAGTACAACAACATACCACAAAGGTTTTCACAAGTCCAGCGGTTTTTCAAAGACTTTATACTACATCCCGAATGTCTTTTTCTACAATATTGAATCGTATAAATTCCGGTATAGATTCCTCGATTGCTTTGCTTTTGATGGTTTCATCGCCGGTAACAAGTGCCTGTGCAATTACGTTCGATGGAAATACAGTTTCCTGAAGTTTTTTATTCCGCAGATCATCGTAATCCGTACACAGTACCACCTCATTAACTCTGCTCAAATAATCAAGCATCGCAAGCAAATATAAGGCTTCCGGATACCATTGTTTATCATAGTATTGACGGATTATCCCTGATTCCAAAATATCTATCAAAAACTCCGTATTCCCAAGTTCCTTTAGCCGATGGCATACATTACTTTTAAACAAATCAAAATCTATTCTGTTTTTCATCTGTCGTGTATGCATTTGTCACCTCGACATATTATGTTGTATTTGCTCACAATTCCTAACCACATAACATCATCCTTTACGCCGCTACTGCATTCGCATTAACCTGCTCGATGATCTTGCGGATACCCATCCAAACGGTAAGGTCGGTGAACACTTCCACAACACTGCCCTTATCTGTAAACGGAGACTCCTGTAACACAGACAAATCTTTCATCAAGCCGTTGTGAACAATATATTCAACAATCTGATTAACGAAATAAATCTGTCTTGAATCAAGATTCACATCGTTCAGGTACTTTGCGAATGCTTCTTTTGCGGCGCCCATATCAAGACCTACAATTTCGCGAACAAATTCGCCGAGAGGCTTTTCACCAAACTCGGCTTCGTAGTCCGCCTTAGTGCCAACTTCACTCCACAAAATTTCTTCCAACACTTTTACATCAGCCGAACTTAGCGGAATGTTTGACTTTAGTTTTGCAATAACTGCATTATCCTGATGCTGACGAACGTAAAACTCCGCTTTGGCCTTATAATTTTTAAGGTCATCGTTTTCAAGTTCCGATTCATTCCAATCGATTGAAAGAATTGCATCATCAAAATTGGTGTGATATATAGCTCCATTGTAGGGGATATATTTAATTAAATCTCTCAAACATTTGCGGATGTGCTCGAACTCATTAATGCCAGCAGTATCTACATAATCCGTATGCAAAATTTTGTTGATGAGTTCTGATTGCACCATAATTTCGGGAATGTTTGCAACACTCGCAACTCCTGCAACCTTTTTATATAAGTCACTGCGTGCCTTGTTATATTTCTTTCCTGCAAGTTCAATACCATACATCAAGGCATCGAAGCGCATGGCTTTAGGATCATCTTCATCAGGAGTAATAAGCGGTGCAAGTTCGTCTGCAATAATTAATGTATCCTCATAGGATAGGGCGGTGTAATTGTCTACATTTGCATATAATTCAACGTATTTAAGATGTTGACGAACAGCGAAATTCTCCTTATTAAGCTCCTTCACCTTGCGTACCATATCATCCACAAGTTCTTTACGGAAAGCAATTAACTCTTCAGTTTGATATGCTAAATCTTGAAGCTTAAAAGCCATCTGCGCTTTAAGGTTGAAAATGGCACCTTGCAAAGCAATTTGATTGGCAGACCTTCCTTTACCGCCCATACGGAAAAATTCAAAGTTACCGCAGAAATCAAAGATGTAAAACATTTTCTTATCTTCGCCGTTAATTAATCCGGGGCAAAGACGTGTTCCGCGACCTATCATCTGCCAGAACTTCGCCTTACTCATAACCTTTTTAAAGAATACGAGATTTAAACATTCGGGCACATCAATACCGGTATCCAGCATATCAACCGAGATTGCAATCTGCGGAAGCTTCTTGGGGTCAGAAAATTCATCAATTGCACTCTGAGCATAGTTGATCTTGTTATCAATCACCTTTGCAAAGCCATTGAGATGCGGATATTCTTTATTGAACACTTCGAAAATTTTCTCGGCGTGACGATGATTTTTTGCAAAGATAATAGTCTTGCCTATCTTCTGACCGTAATCAATTTTAATTCCGTTAGTCATCAGTACGTTCAGAACTTCTTTAATGGTATCCTCATTGAAAATCCAGTCGTTAAGTGCAGAAGAAACGATTTTATCGGGTAACTCGCCGTCACGGGCAAAAGTGGCTTCATACTCCTCTTTGTCTTCATCGGATAAGTCATCATAAACGATACCTTGCTCAATGAACTTGAGTTTGGTTTCTACAGACATAAAATCAACGAGGAAGCCGTCTTTTACTGCATCTGCAAGTTCATAACCGTATGTAGGAACACCGTTTTCGAGTTCAAACACCTCATATGTGTTCTTGTCGATTTCGTCTTTGGGAGTAGCGGTAAGACCCACCAAAGGTGCGTCGAAATAATTAAATATATCACGATACTTGTTGTAAATGGAGCGGTGCGCCTCATCGCAAATAACCAAATCAAAATGACCGCAGGTAAAGAGTTTTCCTTTTTCATCCTTAACGGAATCAATGCAATTCATCATTGTCTGATAGGTTGAGAAAACGCAGTGTGCGGTATAGTTATCTTTTTCTTCACAGAGATTGGTTACCGATAAATCGGGCAGAAGATTTACAAAACTACGCTTTGCCTGCGTAACAAGGGAGTTGCGGTCGGCAAGGAAAAGAATATTCTTAACCCAGCCGTGCTCGAGCAATACTTTGCAAAGAGCAATAACCGTTCTCGTTTTACCCGAACCCGTTGCCATAACAAGCAGTGCTTTTCTGCGATTTTTCTTGCCAAAGCTATCGCAAACAGCTTTAATGGCGCCTTCTTGATAATAACGACCGGCAATATTTTTATCTACAACCACGTGGGCAAGGCTTGTCCGCATCGTTTGCAGATTGAACATCTTTTCAATGTCGCGCTTGGAATAAATGGTTGCTACCTTGCGCTCGGGATAAAGATTATCCGTAATGCGAGTGTCAAATCCGTTAGAAAGGAAAATGACAGGGCGACGGCCAAACTTTTTCTCCAAAAGGTCTGCATACAGTTTTGCCTGCTGTCTGCCTTTGGATACGTCTACACAGGTGCGTTTTGCTTCAAGCACCGCAAGAGGTTTGCCGTCATCGCCAAAAAGAACGTAATCGGCAAAGCCAACTTCTGATTTGCTAGGCATACCGGGGAGTTCATATTCATTAATCCAATCTTTTCCCTCTATCCATCCGGCGTCTTGAAGCATAAAATCAATATAGATTTTTCTCGTCTTATACTCAGAAATATCAAGAGGCTTCGGAACATAAGTCTGTTGCTTTTCTTCACGCCGAGCGGTAAGTTCTGCCTTAAGTGCCGCATTCTCTGCTATCAAGGCTTCAAGATCAATATCGGGTACTGCAACCACAGGAACTGTTTCGGCTGGAGTTTCTTTCAGTAGTTCGGGATTAAATGTGCCCTGCTCATATTCTGTGGCATAGCAACAAGCAACGAAATCCATAAAGATATAGAGGTTCTCAAGGCAAAGCGCAGCTTGTTCTTCGGTGACCTTTTTACCCGTATGCACAGCATTGTTGCCGACACGACGAATAAAATCCATTCTTCGCCAAATGTCGTTGCCAACAATATCGCGAAACTCTTCGGTGTTCATAAGACTCACCAAAGTGTCCTGCCAAGGCATGACAAGAGAACTGTCAACGGAATACATCCATTTAACAGCCATTTCCATTGCCCTGCGGCAGTTTATAATACAGGTAGACAAGTCAATATGTAATGTCTTTTCCGCCGCTACTGCAATGCCCGAAAAGGTTTCAAATTGCTTGTCCTTTGTCAAAAAATCAAAGTTGGTCATTGTATCACCACCACTTATCTTGTCAATAAAGATTCAGCCTCTATTAAGCCTGTAGGGGAAAGCATACACTTAGAATCAAAATACTCTATAAGTTTTTCTTTGTGAAGCGTTTTTAATACGCGATTAAATTCTGTCGTATTTTTGTATTCAGTGGATTTTTGTAAATCCGTATCTGTTTGAGAGTCCTTCATATACAAAAGACATAGCACCTTGTTTTTACAACTCATTTTAGTATCTAAAATGCGCAAACAATTACCTGTATCCCAAACAATCGAAGATTCTTTACGCATAATAGAGTTAACAATTTCTTCGGTTTCCTCAAATGACATTGTAGAAACTTGACGGAATATTTCCGCAAGAACCCATTTTGTATTGCTCAGTAATACAGATGCATCCATTTTGTTGGGATCAATATGACTTTTATGTATCATTCCTCGTTTATTGCGAAGGCAATACATTGAATAAAGACACCTTGGAATAACTATGCGATATACTTCAGATACTTTTGAGTCATAATTTTCCCACGCAGTAAGGATTCTTTCGTTGAAATTGGCAAGTTTATCCGCCAAGGGGGTATATCGATTATCAAGTTGATATTCAATCATACGACGAGCAACCTCAACAAATTGTCCAATTTCATTGCCGAAATATTGCCAATGTTCTTTTTTATATTCGGTAAGAGCGTTCTCATAGCTTGTCAGCATGGAATCAACAAGTTCTGCTGGGTATACTGTCATCAAAACTTTTTGAATATCACTTCTTGTCATTTGCCATGCCCTCCATTAATTCAATAGCCGCTTGTTCGCCGTCAATTGTGAGAGCGATCGTCCATTTTTGGGCAGATATCTTCTTTTTAATAAATAGTTTTATCTCACGCTCGAAAATTGCGGCAGAATTATTTTTATCCCAACAACCTTGTTTTTCACAAAGTGCTTTAAGAGTCGAACCTTGGACGGGTTCGCCCTTCTCATATAGTACAATAAGGGCTACATTTTTCATTTTCTCAGCATTATTACTACCCGGTATTTTTCTATGAATCGAAATGGTACCATCCTCAGAATCAACACTATAAATGCCAAGCTTTTTGTATTTGTCTTTTTCACTCGATTGATCGGTATTATCTACCTTTATAACATCGGTTTCTTTCTTAATATCCTCTTTGGGAAGTACTGTTTTATTTGTGGTATAAACACTTGTATTCGCACACTCAACAAACGAGAATACCGTTTCCATATTCTTTTCTACGAAATCTTCAGAACCAGAGATAACAATATTTCCTTCTATTAAATTGATAGAGATAGTCGCATTTTTAATTTCTTCCATGATAATAAACCTTCCTTTTTTGTATTTCTGTAGACTGACTTGCATATATCTTGTTATTCTTCGTCATCGGTAATAAAACCAATCCTTCTTGGCGGTCTGTCGGGTTCTTCTTTTTTTACCGTCATTAACATAAAATTCAGTTGTGACGAATGTTGTATTAGTTGCGTCTTGTTTCCATTTATATAACCGTAAAAAAACAGCATATCAGGGTTTTGATATCCTATGTCATCCACTTGCATAATCATACTTTGACCAAATGAAGTCAAAGCTACGCAAACATCGAGATCGTCTGATAAATCTGATTGAAATTCTTCGATTTGTTCTTGGAGAATTTCATATTTCCAATCAGCTAAATTATAATTTCGAGGAATTTCAATACTTGGTAAATTGGGTGTAAAGTTCATATGTATCTCTCCTTTTATCCGAAATATTGTTGCATTAATGCTTTTTTTAGTGTTTCAAGTTTTTCAAGACTTTGCTGAATTGCCAATTTCGATTTGTCGGTCTGTTCGACAAAGGCTGCAAAATCACTTTGTTCTTCTATGCTTGGTATGGCAACTTGCAATTCCGACAAGATTTTAAGGTTTATGTTTTTCTGTGCAACCTGCGGTGCTTGTTCATCGAGTATTTTTTGGAAGAAGCTGAACCAATAGTGCATATAGATTATATTTATTTCATCAGTTGGAATGAAGCCAACCACACTATCAGGGAAACATGCATCAAATGTTAATATTGCCGTCTGTGCAATATTTGCCGCAATCGTAATGCATAAAGTACCCGCTTTCCACATTTTGCTTTGTTTTAAGCCAAGTTCAGAGTAAGTATTTTGATATCCTGTTATATACAATCCGGCATTCGATACTTCACCTGTTTGAATTAACGGATAGGGGCCTCCAAGAAGCCTTGGATCATTTCTTGGGCGATGTTTAGAGCGTCCTCGATCCAAAGAACCTAATTCAGATAGAGGCTTAGTAGGTAGTTTGAGTGTATTGTAAACAGGGTCACCAAACATCTCGATAAATCGGGATTTTACAAACTTGTCCATTTTTGAAAGTTGCATTGTTCGTGCAGAAATTAATTCTGATATTTTATTAAGAACGGCCGCTATTTCTTTTTGTTCCACTAAACTTAAATTTGGGATTTGATATTCCTTTAACCATTCGGTACTCATATTTTTTTGAGCAACACCTTTGGCAGATTGGATGCATTTATTTTCAAAATAATCAGAGTTCAAAAAACAATATAGGAATGATTTATCGTATTGTGCACTATCTTTAAGTCTTAAACAAGCAACTCGTTGATTAAGTGCTGCAGGAAGAAATTCTTTTTTTAATAGTGCAACTCTACCAACATTACCCGTAAGGGAAATTAGCAAATCATCTTCATATAGAGTGTATTTTTCAATATCAGTAGTATCAATCGGATAAAAAGCGGGAGCCGTGTCTTCGATATAACCCTTTTGCACATTGGCAATTCTAATTATTCGAACACCTGATGAAGTATACTTCTCACTTTTAAATGCATAACCATTCAACACTTCACAAATATCACCTAATCTTGCCATCATCCCACCTCCTTAAAGAAGGAAACTATAATTTCTATCATAGGTATTACGGACATTACCGCAGTAAAAATTCCAAGAACACGTTCTCTATCTGTTATTTGTTCAGTTTCAATAGCCATTAGTCTGAAAATACTTGCCAACATAAAAGCAATTATTGCAAAACCAATGTAGTATACATAATTTAAAAGTCCAAAAGCCATATTTCCATGATAAATGCAAACGCTGATAAATGCCAGCGACAGTATCCAAAGCATAACCTTTATTAAGTGAAAGAATGCAGCTGTAATGCTTTGCATAAAAGCACCTGTCATTGAAACTCGGACTTTCTTTTTCTTCGAAAAGAAGATTAGGTTAAAGAACACTTTTACATTATTGCAAAACACATAAATCTTCTTTTTGATTCCCTTTTTATCTTCGTGTTTATTTACACCAAGGCTCTTTTTCCATTCTTCTAAATCCGCTGCTTTTTTCTTAGCTGTGTTTTCTTCTTCGATTTGCTTTGCTTTAACTATCGCTTGTGTAAGTTTATCGTAATCAATTTCAAGATTCAATTCCTGAATATTATTGATAATTTGCGGTTTATCTTTCTTTTTCGCCATTAAACATTTACTCCTGAACTTTACTCTTTTTCGCGTTCAAAATGAATTCTCCAAAGTGCTTCTACATCATTATAGTTTGCGCTCTCATTTTTTGGCGTATTTGTATCACCAACGCGAGTATATATCTGAACACCAACATCTTTATACTTTTCTGTCAAATAAAACGGAACATTTTTAGAACTTTTAATTTCAACAACATCAATTTTTTGATGTTTATAATAGAGCTTATGAATCTGTATTTCGGGCATATGGCTTCCTGCAAACTTCTTACTTCGTAAATAATCGAACACCTCATTGGATTTTCTCCAATCACTAACACCCACCACATCATAAGAATCAGTCACACCGATGATCAAATACGCATCAGCGTTGTCTGTGTTATTAGCTAAACATAAAATATCGTGGAGTAAATCGGCGTCTTTAGAAGTAGAGTGCCATTTTTGTTTGAAGTCATAGTGACAAGTTTCCTGTTTAGAATTGATGTATGAAACGATAACAGGGTTAAGTGGGGAGATGGAGATTTCCTTGCATTTGAGACCGTCCACAATCTCTTTAAGATTTTCTTTTTCTCCGGGATCGAACTTGCCATTTACAACAGTGTTTTTCTTGGTGTTTGTATCATAGACCGTAACAATCGCGCCACTATTGTGAAATTTCAATTGCCAATTCAAGCCATTGTTATCTCTCTCGATACAATCGCTTATTTCATATCCGATATTGGTTAAAGATTCTTTAATGTTGTCAATATCAATGCTAATTTTAGCCATTAAAGCATTTCCTCCAGTTTGGCAAGACCTGCCGTAATCTGCATCTCCAACTCGTGTAAATCTGTCATAACTTCGGCAGTTGAGGGGTATTCTACGGGGACATACTTGGTCTTTTTATACTTGTTGATAGAAAGGTCATAATCGTTACCGACAATCTCATCCTTAGGAACAAAGAAGGATTTTTCGGTTCTTTCTCTGCCTTCTTCAGCTTCTCAAGCGCCTCCTCTGCCTTGCCGAGACGTGAGAGAACCTTTGCGTATTCGCACATGAATCGCGCTTTTCCCCAGTCCTCCGGC
>ERZ1026860.1816-NODE-1816-length-10112-cov-5.382719_pt1 | contig 10112 bp, 12 predicted proteins | sample MGYA00380160_ERZ1026860 | MGnify/ENA primary metagenome ERZ1026860 (study PRJEB33269, sample SAMEA4719796) | human gut metagenome | biome: human-associated habitat; feature: organic feature; material: feces | place: Cameroon | collected 2013-10 ... | reverse complement strand
GGATGCGTCCCAGCGCGCTGTCCACCATGTCCATGGTGGTAGTCGGGCGAATGCCTGCCCAGGCTTCCTGCCATGTGCCGCCCAGCTTGTAGACTTCATCCACTGCTGGTGAGAGGGCGTCAATGGCTTCCTTTGTGCCGGTGATTTCGGGCGTAATCAGGATGTGCAGCGTGCCATCCTGATCAAGACTGGCCACGGTACTTGCGTCAATGGTTCCGTCTGGTACAGCTTCGATGGGGACTTCCACGCCGTCTTTCCAGAATTTCACCTTGCCGTCCGACATCAGTTTGTCCAGTTCACCGGCAGGCAGCTCGCCCAGACGCACAGGCAGTTCAAGCGTCAGATCGGGGTTATTCTGGAGCTGACGATAGGCCAGATAATCATAGCCCGTGATGATGACCTGCGTTTTCGGCTTGGGGACGCTGACGCCTTCAGCTTCCTTGTATTCCGTGATATAGGCCGTCAGGGAGGGAAGCAGCTGGGATTTATCACAGCCCGTCGCTTCGGCGTAGCGTGTGACAATGGCTTCGATCTGATCCGGCGTAAGCGCGGAGAGGTCGACGTTCTCTGCCTGCAGGTATTTCGCCACCATCGCCGTCACATCGTCCGGGGTCAGCGCCGCAGTAAGCGCACCGCCCGTCGTTTCCTCATAGGCCATGACAAAGGCAGTCAATCCTTCGGGAGAAAGCGCGGAAATGTCTACACCCTGCTGCTGGGCATAGCCCGAAACGTAGGCTACGATTTCATCCGGCTTCAGCAGCGATACATCCGCCCCGGAAGCCAGCTCCTTGTAACCGGCCACCAGACACTCCGCAATTTCCGGCGTCAGCCCGGATACGTCTGCGCCGCCTGTGACCTCGGCGTACTTTTCAACGTAGGCAATCAGCCCCTTGGGCGTGAGGGATGCGGTGCTGGCGCCTTCGGAAACCTCGGTATAAGCAGAGATGAAGGCGTCCACCTTCACCTGCTGATTCTCAGCGGACAGACCGGTAATAATCGCTTCCGTCGTGATCACACCGGGGTTAGCGGCAAACTCATCCCATCGCGCCTGCGCGCCGGTCATGTCGAGGTCGGTGGCGATCTTGAGAACCTCTTCGGGCAGCGATTCTCCGAACATGCTGTAGAGGCCCGGCAGATCGGTCTTGATGAGATCAAGGTAATTGACAATGCCCGCGAACTGGTCCAGCTGCGCGGAAAAGTCAATGTCCGGGAACAGCGCCTGCATCTCGGCTTCGCTCATGCCGCTGTCCAAAAGAGACTGGATCTGGGTCATCACCGACAGATACTCCGTAAGCGCCCCTTCGTCCATGCTGGCCGACAGCGCCTGCAGATCTGCCAGCAGCGCGGGCTTTTCGCTTTCGCTGGCCATGCTGTACTCGCGCAGTTTGGTAAACAGCTCGTCTACCTGTTGGCTTGCTTCCTGGATTTCCGGCTGGTTCCATACGGGCATGACGATGGAAGAAAGCGTTTCGGCGTATTCCTGCGCGGCGGCGCGGCGCTCCTCGTTGTAACGGGCGTTGAGAGCATCCAGCGCAGCCTGTTTTTCCGTAGAATCCTCGATCAACTGAATGAGCGCATATTCTTTATCATATCGCTCATCAATCTGCGCGTTGATCGCCGCCATGCCCTCGGCAGCGGCTTTGACAGCGTTTTCGTAAACGCTCACGTCCGCATCCGTTTTGCCGCGCGCCTGGGCACGGGCAACCTCTGCTTCCACCTTCTGGGCGATGGCGGAGAACTCGTCCGTCTCTTCCGGCGTCAGGTGGTACTTGACCTCGATAGCTTCACGGGTATCAATGAGCTCCTGCAGCCGGATTTTGTCCTTCTCGGAGAAATACCCGTTCTGCCGTTTTTTCAGCAGACGGCTGATCTCCGCATCCATCTGATCCAGCGTCTTGATATCCGCTGCAATCCCCTGAGATACGCTGGTATAGCCGATCTTGTCGGCAGTATCCTTGAGATTTTGAAGCTCCGTGCGCGTGCTGTCTGTCAGCGTTTTGAAGGAGTCCGTCCAGTGGGAGACGATCTCATTGCTTTCCTTTTCGCCGTCCGACCACACCGCCAGCAATCCGTCCACCCACTTCTGTGCGGACTGTCGGTCACGGACAAAGTCGCTTTTCGACATGCCGAAGAAGGAAAGTCCCGCACTGTTGCCATAGAATGTCTCGGCTGCGGTGTTCTTCCACTTGTCGGCGGTTTCCTGCATTCCCTTGAGAGCCTCCCGCGCCTGCTTCGCGCCGGACACATAATCCGCCAGCGCCACGGTGCCCGCGACCACTGCTGCGGCGACAGCGAACCATACGGCGGGAGACTTGCCCAGAACCGTCAGAAACCCCTTCCAGCCGCCGCCCGCCTTACCAACTGACGTGGCGAACTTGCCAAAGGCCGTGGATACGGAGCCTACGCCCTTCGTGATTTTACCCAATACCAGCAGCACCGGGCCGACAGCAGCGGCATAGGCTGCGAACTGAATGATCTGCCTGCGCTGGGCTTCGTCCATGGAGAGGAATTTCTGGAGCAGTTCTTCCGCGCCGTCGATGAGGCTGCGGATGGTGGGATTCAGATCATCCCCGATCTGCTGACCGAACAGCAGCGCCGTATTCTTGAGGTTCTTCAGCCTGCTCTCCGTGGTGGCGTAACGCTTGTTTGCCTCTTCAGACAGCGCGGTGTTCTTTTTCCATGCGCTGGTCGCCATGCTCTGCGCCCGGGAGAAGAGATCGGTAGCATTCACGGCGCGGAGCATGGTATCGCGCAGGCGAATCTCCTTGACGCCGATCTCGTCCAGCACGGCGATGGCGCTTTCGCCTTCCTCGTCCAGCTTGGAAAGGCCCACGATAAAGGCTTCAAATGCGGCAGCGGGATCGCTGTCCCACAGCTTTTTGAACTGCTCCGCCGTCATCCCGGCGACCCTGCCGAAATCCTCCAGCGCGTCGCCGCCGGTTGCGGAGGCGACCTCCATTTTGATGAGCGCCTTCGAGAAGGCCGAACCGCCCATCTGCGCTTCGATGCCTACGGAGGACAGTGCTGCGGCGAAGCCCAGCACCTGCGCTTCCGTCAGCCCCACCTGCTTGCCCGCACCGGCCATGCGATGCGCCATTTCCATAATGGGCTTTTCGGTGGTGGCGAAATTGTTGCCCAGATCCACCAGCGTAGAGCCGATATTTGAGAACTGATCCTGACTGGTACCCATGATGTTGGCAAACTGGGCGATGGTGGTTGCCGCATCATTTGCATTCAGATCCTCGCAGGAGTTGCCCAGGTCGATCATGACGCGAGTGAAGTCCGACAGATGCTCCGTGGCCACGCCCAGCTGACCGCCCGCCGCCATAACCTCGTTGATCTCGTCCGTGCCCGCGGCGACCTCCGTGGACATTTTCTTCGACGTAGCCGCCAGCTGCTCGAACTGCGCCTCCGTCGCGTCTACTGTCTTTCGGACAGACGTGAAGGAGGATTCAAAGTCGATAGACGCCTTGACCGCCGCCGTGCCCAGCGCCGCAATGGGCGTGGTCAGGGTGGTAGAGAGTAGCTTGCCTGCCTTGATCAGATTCTTCCCAGCGGTATCACAGGCTTTCCCGAAGGACTCCATGCTCTTTCCGGCCTTCGTCCATTCGGACTGCGCCGTTTTCAGCTCTTTATTGCAATTCGCAATATCTGCCCGAGTCTGCTTTACCGCAGCGCGGGCGTTATTTAACGCGGTTTCCGCATCCTGCACCGCATCGGTTGCCTGACGGATTCTATCCGGATCGTTGACCTGCTGGGCGGCCTGCAGCTGCTCCTTTGCAGCGGCCAGCACCTTTTCATATTCGGCGACCGCCTTTTGCTGCAGTCCCAGTTTTTCCTGAAGCAGCGTCAGCTTCGCGGTAAGCCCGGCAGTGGATTTATCGAAATCCTTCACGCCTGCCGCCGCCAGACGATAGCTGCTCTCGGCGGTTTTCACCTGCTTGCCGATGGAGGCGATGCTGCGCTGGCTGACCTGCATCGCTTCGCCTGCGGATTTCCAGCTTGTCTGGGAAAGAGCAAGCTGACGATTGCATCTATCGATCTCGGCGGCAGCTTCCTTCACCGCGCCCTTCGCGCCGTTCAGTTTGGTCTGCGCCGCGGAGAATGCGTCCGCCGCATGCTATGCCCGGCAGAACGACTACGCCCAGCGTATTCTTATAATGCCGATACGCCTGCGCGGCGCTTGCCACTTCTGTTTTCAACTGCTGCTGTTTGTCCTTCGCGTCTACCAGTCGCTGGGCGTAGTCGTTCTGCCGGGCATAGCATTCCTGCAGCTTGTCGCTTGCCTGCTGGAGCGCACGCTCGTACTGACCGACCGCGTCCTGCTGAAGCTGGAAGGTGCGCTGGAGCGTGGACAGTTTTGCAGACAGCCCCACCGTGGTCGTCTCGAAATTCTCCACGCCGGCGGAAGCAAGATGAAACGCCGACTCCGCTTCCTGGATCTGCTTATTGATAGATTTAATATTGCGCGTGAAATTATCGCTGTTCAGCGACAGCGATACCACAAGATCGCGGAGCGTCTCGCTCATGACGGGTCACCTCATTTCCGAGCATAATGAGAGCGCCTTTGATGGCGCTGAACATAAAAAAGAGCAGCTTTCACTGCTCCGGAAACGTTACCATTCTTGATTTATCTTACTCACTCAAGCGTTCGATCAGTTCACTGGGTTTAATCGCCATGACCTTGCTGTTCTTGAAATCTTTCAGGTTCCGTGTGATGATAAAGTCTGCTTTTATTCGGCTGGCGCAGACGCTCTGCAAAGCATCCTCATAATCATCAATCGGCTGAACCGCAGCTCTTTTTAAGTCATCCGCTTTCATATCAGCGATGGAGAAAATTGCCCCCAGTTTGCTAATCACCTCTTCGATCTGGCTGCGATCCAGTTCTTTGCGCATGATATAGGCGATATTGGCGATGGACAGGGCATAAACAAATCCCTGAACCTGGCCGACCTCACACAGTTTGAAGAGCTGAGACGCAGGTTCCGCAAAGCCCTCACGATTGGCAAGAACATCCATGATGATATTGGTATCAATCAAAACCTTCATGTGCTCGTCCTCGCTTTATCGGTCATACTTGGCGGTTCTGGCTCTTTTCACTTCAGCATCGCTGTACTGCTGCTTGAGCACGCCAAGCAGAGAGTCGGTAAGGTATCCCGCTGTCGCTTCCTCGGAAATGATGCGGGCTACCCGCTTTCCGTTGCGCAGAATAACCACCTCTCCCTCCTCCATAGCGTACTGGAGATACTTCCCAAAATTGTTTTGAACATCTGTAGCCGATACCATTTTCATCGCAGTCTGCATAGAATCAACCCCCTTTAGCTAATTCTATTATATGCAATTTCAGCGATATTTGCAAGCGAAATCGCTAATATTTAAGAGGAAATTTTCGCTAAACTAGTTCTATACGGGCTTCATCTCTGCCCACACCTCGTCAATGTAGCGTTGACGAGGCGCTTTCTTTTCCTGTTCCCGTTTGGCGTTCCACGCCCGGATCTTCAGAAAGCCCGGCATGTCCATGTGATCGATTTCATCCATGCGCCAGCCGGATTCCAGCAGGGAATTGTAGATGGAGTAGATAAATTCAGGCAGCGTCAGATTTCCGTCGTCGCCGGTTCCTTTGCCGCCTTCGTAGGGAACTCGCTGAGAATCTCCGTAGTCTGCGTCTGCACGGCCATGAGTGCCAGGGCGATATCGTGCATCAGGCGATCCACGGGATAGCCGTCCAGCACATCGTCCGGGGTGAACTGATTGCCGAACAGCAGACAGAACCAGCGGATCATCACGTCCATTGCGTCCGGAATACTGACCTGTTCCGATTTGGGAATCTCTTCGCCCTTGACGGCGGCATTGGACAGTGCCACGATGCGGGCGTACATTTTTGCCGCCGGTTCCATCTCGCGCAACGCACGGCCGGAGACGAAGTCCACGGTATATTTCTTATCCTTGAGGGTGCAGGTGATCATGCTTGCTTCTCCTTTTCCCGATTCGTTTCTGTTGCTTTTTAACGCATACCGGGTTGACGGTGCACATAACGGATGCTACTATATTTGAGGAAGAAAAATCTCTCCGCGCAGCGTCCTGCCACGCGGAGAACGACAGTGTAAAGCGGTCACGGGCTGGACGTGAATACTGGCTCGTACACGCTCTGCAGGAAGGTTGCGCCCTTTTCAGCGGTAAACCCACTCTCACCTTCATCCGCCACCGCCTGATACTGATTATCATGGGTGCGGCGAATGGCCGTCCATTCCACTTCGCCGGTCTGACGGGTGATGGACTTGCCTTCCTTCGTGGCATAGCTCTCCGTCACGGGCTTGGCGCGCACCTTGTAGAGCCAGACGAAACGGTATTTGTGGTTGGCCTTTTCGCTCTTGAAGCCGACTGCGAAATAAGGCGGCTTGTCGGTGGACGAACGGATCAGCACGCCATTGTCGTCGATCTTGTTGGCGAAAATCATCTCCTGGATGATCAGCGGAAGATCGGCCATCTTCGTCTTAAACGAGAGTTCGGGATCCGGATAAAGCACGTCAAACTCTACGTCGTCGGCGTATTGAATGTCTGGATCAGCGTTCTGGGGCGTAATGGACGCCTCAATAGCGCCGGCGACCAGCTGAAGTGCGCCGTAGGTCAGCGTCGTTTCCGTGTCTTCGGTCAGTGGCGCGATGACCATGTTTTTAAGGCCCACCGTAGAGCTTACGGCGGGCGAAGCAGTGGGATTAGCCATAAAGATATCCTCCTTGCAGTTATTTCAGTAATTCGTCCTTCAGAATGTTCTTCATGATCTGATACGCCTCGTCCTTGCGCACATCGAAGGCGGGGCGCACGAAGGGATGGGCAGGCGCGGGGCCGGGGCCGCCGTGGCCGTGCTCGACCGGATTGGCGTAGTACGCGCCCTTTTCGGAATGCTTCACGCCAATGGTGATATACTTGCCGCCGCTGCGGGAACGGCGCACACTGTGCGTTCGAATGGAGCCGTGCAGCGCGCCGGTGATGATTTTCGGGTCGGAGGAAGCGTTGTGCAGCATCTGCTCCTCGATGGGTTTTGCGCCCTCCTGCAGCGCACGGTTTACGCCCTGCCCGAATTCCAGATTGGACGCCATATTGGTCAAATCGTCTTTGAGATTGTCAAAGCCCTGCAGTTCCATTGGCATGGGGATCACCTCCCAGTGGTGCATCCTGCCAGTAGACCCACGTCCACTGCATCGTGTAGGTGCGGGTGGCGGGGTCGTAGGCGGGTTGATTATATCCCTTGTCGCTTTCTTCCAGCATCCAGAAATCCGCATCGTACATGGCCTGACGGATGCGATTCGCCATTTCAGTAGGATCGATATCGCTCCAGAGGTTCAGGTAAACGTAGGTACGATACCCGACAGGACGGTCGTCCTGAAAGGCCGTCTCCGTGGTGGTGCTGGAATAGACGACGTATTGCACCGGCGGATTCTGGTTGGGCGAGGTTGCACGCCAGATGCCCGCGATGACGGGAATGCCGATATTCTTTAATGCTTCCTGCACCTGTCGCATTATCCGCTCACTCCCTTCGCAATGGAAGCTTTCAAGCCGAGATAGGTTTTCTTGAACGAGTACTCGCCCAGCGTGGAGATGATCCACTTCTCATCCTGAAACTTCACCCACATCCCGGGCTTTACGTCCTTTCGGTATCGGATGGTAAAGTTGATCACCTGCTCGGTGTTCATTACGTCGGCAGCGCGATAGTGCTGGTTGCCTGCGTCTACGGCGCCGGCCCATACGCGGCAGACGACCACGTCCCTGGGTTCGGGATAGCCGTTTTCGTTAATCACATTCTCGGTATACCCAATCTCCACCAGATGGCGCAGATCCCCGGGATGAGGCGTTCCTTCAAAGTTCTTATAACCGCGCATGACCCTTCACCCCCTTCTGCACAAGTACAACATATCCACGTATTCCACATACTTATCCACAATATGTTGTGATTCATTCATTGCACATGAGCCGTTCATCTTCAGAACATTCTTTCCGGATCGCGATGGGGATAGAGCAGATTCTCAAAGGCGGCGCGCATGGCCTTGAACGCCTGGGGATCCGGATTGTCGCGGTTCTCGTAGTAGTGGGACACGAAGAGCAGGCAGGCCAGCCGCACGGGTTCCGGCGCTTCCTCTTCAAAGGAAACGCGGCAGTAGTCCTCTGCTGCGGCCTGTGCCTGCCGGATCAGCCCCTCAATGCAGGCGTCCTCCTCGTCATGCTGGATGCGGAGATGGGTTTTCACCTCATCGACCGTCAGAATCATGCTCCGTCTCCGGAAGAAGCGGATTCGTCAGCCATCAGCCCGGCGGTCTTCAGCGCCGAAAGCAGCGCGTTGAGGTCGTCCCGCAACGCGGCGACTGTGGTCGCTTCGCTGGCGGGAACATGTTCTATCTGCGGCACGGGCGATCCGAACAGCTCCTCGCCGCCCTCGATGACCGCGCCGGGCAGGAAGGTAAGTTTTCCGCCAACGACCCACTCCGCGCCCCCTTGCGCCGCATAGTTCCTGCTGTTGTAACTCATAATCATCCTCCTTCGAGAGGGCCGCCCCCGTTACAGGGACGGCCCCTGTTGATTAAGCCGTCTTCATCTGCAGGCACTTCACCGCTTCACGGAGAATAAGCCTGCCGTCCACACGCTGGGTGACCTTAAAGCCCACCTGGTCCTTCTGGGCGAACAGCTCGTTCAGCCGCTGGATGGAACGCCCCTCCCGATCCGCCAGCCAGTAATAGCTGAAATCGCCGTACAGGATGACCTTTTTCCCCGCGGCAGGCAGGGGCATATAGTTGGACACCAGCACCTGCTGATTGAGCAGCGTGTCCGGCTGACCCGCCAGCAGGCCGGGCGACCACAGGTATTGCCCGTTGGCGTCCTTGAGCCTGCGCAGCAGCTTGACAATGGCGTCGTTCATGACCCAGCGCGCCTTGCGGCGGTATCCGCTCTTGACAGAATGCTGCAGGTCGATCAGCTCGTCCGCCGTCAGTACGGTGGCGGAAGCGGCAGTCACGCCCAGCTCCGCGCCCAGGGTGTCGTGCAGGAGGCCGGTGGGTTTATGCGTACCATTGCCAATCAGGATGGCCTCTTCCTCGGCAGCGCCTACGCGCCGCGCAAACTCGTTGGTAATATATCCGGCCAGGTCGAAGGCGCTGTCGTGGAGCAGTTCCTCGGAAATGCGGATCATGCTGGCCACCTTGTGCGCGCCCAGCGTGACCTGCCCGAAGGCGTCGTCGGATTCGGGGATCTCCGCTTCCTCCTCCACCCAGGCGGCCGCGCCCTTGCTGGTCACCAGCGGGATCTTGCGGTCGCCGGAGGAGGTGGTGATCTTATGCACCAGCCCGCGCATGATGTTCTCGTCCTCCAGCCCCTGGATCAGCTGGCGCTCGAACTCGTCGGGGACGGTATAGCCGCCCTCGGACAGTTCGCCCACCTGCAGCGCGTCCCGCACGTCGTAGTTCAGACGGTCGGTGGCGCGCATCAGCTTCCAGAAAGCGTCCCGGTAAGCGTCGGACGCGACGCCGCGTCGGGTCTCCGGCGCACGCAGGGGACGGGAGGTCAGCGCGGGGCGCACGGGCGCGTTCAGCTCGCGCTCGATCTCCGCGGCCCGCTCCTCGCGCTCGATGGCGTGACCCAGATCCACGACCTCCTGCTCCATGCGCTCGTAGATAGCGGTATCCTCGCCGGACATCAGGCCGTTCTCGCCGCTGCGCTCGTCCAGAAACGCCTTCGCCTTGTCCCACACGTCGCTGCGCTTCTGGCGCAGATCAAGAATTTTGCTCATGGTGTTTTTCCTCCTCATCATTACTGTGTCGTTCGTTATTGTGATCCAGATGCTCATATCGCCGGCTGGCGGGCATGAGCAGACCCAGCCGCTTTTGCAGCTGGGTCACGGGAATGCCGGAGGGTTCCGGCGGGGCAGTATTGGTGACGGTTTCCTCTTTTTCATCTGTGCTGCCAGATACTACCTTCTGATCTTTGTCCGCATTCTCTTGCTTCTCAGTGCGGGACAGTCTGGGCTTATGGCGATCCTGCCATGCCTGTACCTTCGCCTTGGCGAAGTCCAGATTCGCCCTGCGCTCTCCGGCGTTCTCCGGTGCGCCGGGCTTACCGTCTTC
>ERZ1026860.1815-NODE-1815-length-10116-cov-3.992148_pt1 | contig 10116 bp, 9 predicted proteins | sample MGYA00380160_ERZ1026860 | MGnify/ENA primary metagenome ERZ1026860 (study PRJEB33269, sample SAMEA4719796) | human gut metagenome | biome: human-associated habitat; feature: organic feature; material: feces | place: Cameroon | collected 2013-10 ... | reverse complement strand
GCCATAATCGTTTGCTGTTTGACGGCGGGCTGCGGCATCGGCTGAGCTATCGGCGGCACGGTCGGCTGCGGCGCGGCGGCGCGGAACGCGGGGCGCTGTTGTTGGCGGACGACACCCGTTCCTTGTTCAATGGCTTTGCGCACCAGCTTGATTTTGTAAGCGGCGCGTCCGGGGGTGGCGGAATTGCTGGGAACGGCTTTTTGTTTGAACCATTCCTCGATTTCCTCGTAGCTTAAATAGCTGGAAAAGTATTCCGACGGTTCCAGACTGGAAAAGTACGCTTGCGGGGAAAACAGGCAGGTCAGGTATTCGTCCCAGCCGCCTTCCTCGACGCCTTTTTCGCCAAATTCAAAGTAACGCTGCGCCTGCAGGTTTTGTTTGGGCTGATCGATTTTGTTTTCAATCAGAATCGCGCATTTGCGTCCCGAAACGTCAATGAACACAAACATAATATCGACCGATCCCAGCGGATCGAGCGTAAAGGTATGATACGCCCCGACAAATTCGCGGATTTTCCGCGTGTTGTTGTACAGCTTTGCCACCAGCCAGTCGCGGAACGGTTCGGAAGCGTGCATTTCTTCGATGACCAACAAGTCCATATCCCGTTCGGCGAGCAGGGTGAAAGGCGTTCGTTGCGCAACAATGTTCAACATGGGCGAAAATCCCTTGAAAAAATATATCCAACTTCCTTTATACGCCAAAAAAAGTGACCGTCAAATTAACAAATCGCAAAAATACAAAAAAAGCTCCCCCGCAGGGGAGCTTTCCTGTTTTAAAGAGGTTTATTTGTTCAGATAATCGCGCAGCAGCACTTCGGCGATTTGAACCGCGTTCAGCGCCGCGCCTTTGCGCAGGTTGTCCGCCACGCACCAGAAGCTCAGCCCGTTGTCGACCGTTGCGTCGGAACGGATGCGCGAAACGTAAACTTCGCCTTCGCCCGCGACTTCGGCAGGGGTCGGATAGCCGCCGTTTTCGCGGGAATCGATCACGACAACCCCCGGCGTTTCACGCAAAATCTCGGTCGCCGCGGTATCGGAAATTTCATCCGTCGTTTCGATGTTGACGTATTCGGCGTGACCGACAAACACGGGAACGCGCGCGCAGTTGGCGTGCACTTTGATTTTCGGATCCAAAATCTTTTTGGTTTCGGCGGTCATTTTCCATTCTTCCTTGGTCGAACCGTCGTCCAAGAAAACGTCAATGTGCGGAATGACGTTGAAAGCAATCTGTTTGGTGAATTTTTTCTGATTTTCGGACGGCATTTGATTCATAAAGATGCCGCGCGTCTGGTTGAACAGTTCGTCCATGGCTTCTTTGCCCGCGCCCGAAACGGATTGGTACGTCGAAACGACCACGCGTTCGATGTGAAACGCTTTGTGCAAAGCCGCCAAAGGCACAACCATCTGAATCGTCGAACAGTTCGGGTTCGCGATGATGTTTTTCTTTTTGTATCCCGCAATCGCTTCGGGATTGACTTCGGGAACGACCAGAGGAACGTCGGGATCCATGCGCCATTGCGACGAATTGTCGATGACGACGCAGCCCGCTTTGGCGATTTTCGGGGCGAATTTTTCGGACACGCCGCCGCCCGCGGACATCAAAGCGATGTCGACCCCGTGAAAGTCGAAGTCCGCCAGATTTTGCACTTTTAAAACTTTTTCTTCGCCGAAAGAAACTTCTTTTCCGACGGATTTTGACGAAGCCAGAGCATACACTTCGTCAACGGGGAAATTCCGTTCCGCCAAGGTTTGCAGCATTTCACGCCCGACATTGCCGGTTGCGCCGACGACCGCGACTTTTACCATATCTTTTAAACTCCTTAAAACAGGAAAACACAAAAACCCCGATTCGGCAGAAGTCCTACGGGGTAAAAATCCACAGCTCCGCTTTTCCGAAAGGGAGGCGAACCTCCCCTTCGGAGCAAGAGGGTGCAGCGTTCTTATTTCGCGTCGTTGATTTCGGAAATACGAGCCGCTTTACCGCGCAAGTTGCGGAGGTAATACAACTTGGAACGGGCGACTTTACCGCGACGGGTAACTTCGACTTTCGCCACATTCGGGGAATAGACGGGGAAAACGCGTTCCACGCCTTCGCCGAACGAAATTTTGCGAACGGTGAACGTCGAGTTCAAACCGTCGTTTTTACGGGCGATGCAAACGCCTTCGTAAACCTGAATACGTTCGCGGTCGCCTTCGACGACTTTGGCGTGAACGCGCAGGGTGTCGCCGGCTTTAAATTCGGGAAAATCGGCTTTCGCCAGTTTTTCGGCTTGCTCTTTTTCGAGCGTTTTAATCAAATTCATAGGTTTAATCCTCTCGCTTTTTTGCGGTTTCCAGATAAGCTTTCCACAAATCGGGGCGCCGCTGTTTTGTTAACTGTTCCGCCATGGCTTTGCGCCAGAGGGCGATTTTTCCGTGATGACCCGAGCATAACACTTCGGGCACGGTGCGTCCGTTCCATTCAACGGGACGCGTGTATTGCGGATACTCCAACAATCCTTGGCTGAAGCTTTCCTCGGTCAAAGAATCCTGCGATCCCATCACGCCCGGCAATAAACGCACAACCGCGTCCAATACCGCCAGCGCCGCGGGTTCGCCCCCCGAAAGAACGAAGTCGCCCAAGCTGACTTCCTCGAACGGATAGGCTTCCAGCACGCGTTCGTCAATCCCTTCAAAGCGTCCGCACAGGAACGTCGCGCGTCCCTCTGCCGCGATTTGCTCCACCAATCCCTGCGTGACTTGCCGTCCGCGCGGGGAAAAGTAAATCAGCCGCGTACCCGCTTTGTGAACCGCTTCCACGGCGCGCCCCAATACGTCGGGACGCATGACCATGCCTGCGCCACCCCCGAACGGAGTGTCGTCCACCGTCCGATGACGATCGGATGCGAAGTCGCGAATGTTCGTCACATTCAGCTTCCACAACCCTTCGTCCAGCGCTTTTCCCGCCAAAGAATGTCCCAGATAACCGGGGAACATTTCGGGAAACACGGTCAAAACATCGGCGGTAAACAAAGGATCAGCCATTGTCTTCCGCGTCCTGTTTTTCGGGTTTGACTTCCACAAATTCAGGCAGGACAACCGTCAAAGTGTTGTGTTCGACATCGACTTCGGGAACAACCGAATCGGTAAACGGCAGAAAATCCGCCAAGTTTCCGATTTCCAGCATATCGCCCGCGCCGAAGTTGTACACGCCTTTGACTTTGCCGAGGATTTCGCCGTCCGCCGTTTTGGCGGTCATGCCGATAAGGTCGGCATAATAGAACTCGTTGTCTGATGTTTCGGGCAAAGCTTTGCGGTCGACGAACAGCTTGACGCCCCGCAGGGCTTCCGCTGCCGTCCTGTCCGAAATGCCGTCCAAACGGACAAGGAAAACGTCCCCCGTTTGACCGACGATTTCAGCCTTGAAGCTTCGCTTGTCCGATTCGTCGGACAACGCGCCGTACGACGCAAAATCCCGCGCCTGTTTTGTGTAGCTTTTGACTTTGACCAAACCGCGAACGCCGTGCGCCGTGGTAATCATCGCCACGCACACTTTGCCGTTTTCAGCGGTTTTTGTCATTGTCGCAAGACTCCTTTACGGAAAAATTAAGCTTCCGCGGTCGCTTCGGCGGCGGCAGCAGCGGCTTCCGCTTTGGCTTTGGCGCGTTCCTGAGCCTTGGCTTTCGGAGCGGACTTCTGCGGGCGTTCGTTGATGACGGGAGCTTCGCACAAGCCCAGTTTCGACAACAATTTCGCAACGCGTTCGGTCGGCTGCGCACCGGCGCCCAGCCAGAATTTCACGCGGTCGGCTTTGACGACGACGCGTTCGGCGTGATCCGCCGGCAACAGCGGGTTGTAAGAACCGACGCGTTCGATGAAACGACCGTCGCGCGGGCAACGCTGATCTGCTACAACGATTTTGTGAAAGGGCGCGCCTTTCGAACCACCGCGAGCAAGTCTGATACGAACTGACATTTAATTTACCTCACTTTTAAAATTCACAAAGTCTGCCGTTCAAGACGGAAATCCGCCGAACGGAGGAAAGCCCCCCGTTCCGCCGAAACCGCCGCCGAAGCCGCCGGGCAGACCGCCGAACAAGCCTCGCTTTCCCATTTTTTTCACCTTTTTCATCATGTCCGCCATTTGGTCGTACTGTTTCAGAAGCTTGTTGACTTCCTGTACGGTCAAGCCGCAGCCGTTGGCAATGCGCTTTTTGCGCGAAGCCTTGATGATGTCGGGATTACGGCGTTCGCGAGGCGTCATGGAAAGAATAATCGCCTCTTGCCGTTTAAAAACTTTGTCGTCGATTTTGGCGGCGTCGATTTGCGCTTTGAATTTGCCCATGCCGGGGATTAAGCCCAGCAACCCCTTCAAATCGCCCATCTTTTGCATCTGCCGCAGCTGCGACAACAAATCGTTCAAATCGAAGCGTCCGTCCATCATGCGTTTCGCGACGCGTTCCGCTTCGTCTTTATCCATTTTTTCCGCCGCCGTTTCCACCAAGGAAACAACGTCGCCCATGCCCAAAATCCTGCCCGCCAAGCGGTCGGGGTGGAAGGGTTCGAGGGCTTCAACCTTTTCGCCCGCGCCCAAAAATTTAATCGGGCGTCCCGTCACGGCGCGCATGGACAGCGCCGCGCCGCCGCGCGAATCGCCGTCGATTCGCGTCAGCACAATACCCGTGATTCCGATTTTTTCGTTGAATTCGCGCGCGATGTTCGCCGCGTCCTGTCCCGCCAGAGCGTCAACCACCAAAAGCGTTTCGTGCGGATTGACCAAAGCGCGGACTTCCGCCACTTCAGCCATCATATCCAAATCGATATGCAGGCGTCCCGCCGTATCCAAGATGACAACGTCGTAGCCTTTTTTGGCTTCCGCCATGGCGCGGGCGGCAATGGCTTTGGGCTTTTCGCCGACAATCACAGGCAAAACCGCGACGTCGATTTGCTTGCCTAATTGCGCCAGCTGTTCCTGCGCCGCGGGGCGGTAAACGTCCAAAGACGCCAGCAAAACGCGCTTTTTGTCTTTTTTCAAGCGCAGAGCCAGTTTGGCGGAGGTCGTCGTTTTACCCGACCCCTGCAGACCGACCATCAAAACGGGGACGGGCGCGGGCGCGTTCAAATCCAGCGCGGCGTTTTCCCCGCCCAGAGTTTCCACCAGCGCGTCGTTGACGATTTTGACAACCATTTGAGAGGGGGTGACGGACTTGACAACCGCCTGTCCGACCGCCTGTTCGCGCACTTTCGCCACAAAATCCTTGACCACGGGCAGGGCGACGTCGGCTTCCAGCAAAGCGATGCGGATTTCGCGCATGGCGGTGTCGACGTCGGACTCGGTCAAAGCCCCCCGCCGCGCCAAGCGGTCAAACACGCCGCTTAATTTTTCAGCCAAAGTATCGAACATTTTTCCTCTTTCCCTTATACAAACAAAAAGGGCGTCTGTGAGCGTATCTTCACCGGCAGACGAACCTCCTTGGAGGCATAAGGCGTAAAAACCTTGTATGATTGGTGTCTTTATACGCTTTAGCCGCCTCGGAGTCAACACGTTTTGCGATTCAAAACCCGTCGGGGCAAGATTTTTGTTTTATCCCGCCCGAAAACGGGTTACAAATAAAGAAAACTGTTTTTGAAAGGATGAAAATATGACTCATGCGTGCGTATTGATTTTGGGATCCGGTCCCGCCGGATGCACCGCCGCGATTTACACGGCGCGGGCGGGCAGAAAAACCGTCGTTGTCGCGGGGCCGCAGGCGGGCGGTCAGCTGACGCAAACGTCGGATATTGAAAATTTCCCCGGATTCCCCGAAAAAATTTCAGGCTCGGAGCTGATGGACAGAATGCGCGAACAGGCGGAAAATACGGGCGCGGAATTCGTGTACGACACCGCCGTGTCCGCCGATCTGACAAAAAAGGAAGTCACGCTGGATTCGGGCGAAGTCTTTACTTACGATGTTTTGATTGTCGCGACGGGCGCGTCGGCGCGGTGGCTGAACCTGCCGAACGAAGAGGAATTGCGCGGCTTCGGGGTTTCGGCGTGCGCGACTTGCGACGGATTCTTTTACCGCAATAAAAAAGTCGCCGTCGTCGGCGGCGGAAACACCGCGGTCGAAGAAGCGCTTTATCTGGCGAATTTGGCGTCCGAAGTGTATTTGATTCACCGCCGCGACGCTTTGCGCGCCGAACAGGCTTTGCAAAAACGGCTGCTGGAAAACCCGAAAATCAAAGTGCTGTGGAACAATGTGCCGATAAGTTATATCGGCACGCAGGCGGACGGCGGATTGAAAGGCGTTGTGTTGGAAAACACGCGGACGGGCGACCGTTCGACGCTGGAAATCGACGGACTGTTCGTTGCCGTCGGAAACACGCCGAATACGGCTTTGTTCAAAGGACAGCTGGAATTGGACGATTCGGGCTTTATCGTGCCGGCGCGTCCGGGGACGGCGCTGACATCCGCGGACGGTGTTTTTGTGGCGGGCGACGTGCAGGAAATTCCATGCCGTCAAGCGGTAACGGCGGCGGGCGGCGGCTGCCGCGCGGCGTTGGCGGCTGAAAAATACTTGGGCTGAGCGGCAAAAACGGAACAAGGGCGCGCGGCGGATGTCGGCGCGCCCTTTTTCGTTATGAAGCGGGTTTGTTGTAAAACGGCGAAATCGCCGCCACTTTTTCCGCGGGGATGCGGTATATCCATGCCGCAAATCCTTTTTGAAGCGCGGCGGCGTAGTTTTTAACCGTGTCCGAAGCGGAATCGGCGGATCGGAACGAAAAAGCCGCAAACGGAACGTCGTTAATCAGATAAACAAAGAAATACTGCGTCAATCCGTCGTAAGTTTCCACCATCACGGACAGATACGGATCGATTTTATCCCAATCGGACGGACGCCGTTCGACCGCCGTGAAGTTCATCGTCGACAGGGCTTTGGTCATGCCGTCGACAAAAGCCGCGGATTTCAAAAAATAATTGTCGGAAGCGGAAACGGGCTGCATTTTTGAAAAACGGTCGGCGCGTTTGTAAGTCGCTTCGCGTTTTTTGGAAGAATCGACGATTGTAACGGAAGCAATGTCGGATTCTTTGAACGCGGACAGTTCCGTGTCCATCCATGTCAGCGCGTCCCCCGTTACATCCACGGCCCCCCGCACCAGCCAAGATCGGGCTTCGTCGGGTTTGCGCACATAGTAGCCCTGTCCGTTCCAGCGAATGCCGCTGGTGGATTTTCCGACCAGCAAGTGCAGCAGCGTTTCGCCGTTCGCGTTCAGCAGCGTGACCAGATACGATTGCGCGTTCGGACCCGCGTCTTCGACCTGGATATCGGGATAATATTCGGGCAGTGCCGTCTTGGGTTCGATTTTTTCCAAGTTCGCCAGTCCGATGAGCGCGTTGCGGATGCGTTCCCTGTCGGCAATGTAGCCCGAAGCTTCCATTAAAAACCAGTTGCCGTCCGATCCTTTGACGAAAGTGGTCGTTTCGCCCGCATGTTCAACGGACATAACGGCGATATCGTTGATTTTTTCCAGCAAATCGGGCGCCAGTTTTTGACCGAAAGCTTTGTCGGCGGAATAAGACGGCGCGCCCAGCCACAAAGCGACGGCGGCAATGACGGCGGCAAGCGTTGCAAAACACAAGCGGTAAAAGGCTGCGGGACTCATTTGCCCTCCTTTCCAAATCCGACGGCGCGGCGGGATCGTCTGCGCCATGCGATAAACAGCGCGGCAAAGACCGACAGTACGGGAACCAGAAGTATATTCAAAATCATAATTTTTGTTTGCATTGCCAGAATGTCGCGGCTTAATACGCTTTGAACGGATCGCAGGGCTTTTCGCAGTTCCAAAACGCGTTCCTGCAGCGCGCGGATTTGTTCCATGTCTTCGCGGTTCAGCAGCTCCGCGCCGCCGTCCGGCGATTTTTCGGACAATATCCGCAGGTGTTCCTGCGTTTCCGCCAATTCGGCAAACAGGCGGGTTTCTTCTTCGCGGTATTTTTTATCGGATTTCTGCGCCAAATCTTCCAGCACGGTAAAGGGACGACGCCATTCCGTTTTGGAACGCAAATCAATCAGCGATGCGGAATCGCTCAGGTTGTCCAGCGCGTTGACGACCAAATCGCCGTTGCCCGCGAACGGGTAAAGCTGACTGGCGCCCAGCACGTTTTCCCGTTCCGTCCAATACTTGTCCGCCAGCAAATCGCTGTCGGCAATCAAGATGACGTTGGTCGGCTTGACGGATTGGCTCAAATGGGCTTCGGTGCGCTGAGCCAGATAGTTGCGTGTCGGCGCTTTGTCGAACGCGCTTTTGAAAGTGCCTTTGATTCTGACGCCCAGAACATAGTTTTTGCCCGACGGCTTCAAACGGCGCGCCATGTCGGCGGTGTCGGGCGACAAGCCGTCCTTTATCGGAAACAGCTGGGATTCCGACGACGACATCAGCAACGGAACGACCGTCAAGTTGTCAACCTGCCGCTTGACCGTGAAATGCCCCGCGTAGGACAAGTTGACCGTTTGCAGGGAACCCGTGACGGGATCTTGCGGATTCATGTGTTTGGAATCGACGGCAATCCACGGCGGGAATCTGACTTGCGCCGCTTTGCCGTCAATGATTTTCGACGCCGTCCGCGCCAGAGTTGCGTCGCCGACAAAAACGTTCGGGTTAAAGGCGATGCCCCAGCGGTTGAACAAAAGCTTCATGTCGGGACTGACGGAGTAGGGCGCGTCGCCCGATTCGATTTCGATTTCGCTCAACGGGTCGATAAACACCAGCATCGATCCGCCGCGCATCAAAAACTGGTCGATGGCGTACAGGGTTTCTTCGCCGAATTTTTTGGGGTTGACCAGCATCAGCACGTCTGTTTCGGGCGGAATGTCCAGCGTTTGGCGAGAAATGAAACGCACGTCGAAAATATCGCGGATTTGCTGCATAATCGCCCAAGGCGGCAGGTATTTCGGATACAGCAGGCGCGGATTGCCCTGTCCGTCAATCGGGAAAGTGCTGACAATGCCGATTTTCGGACGCTTGAAACGGGTCAAATCGGTCAAATACTTTGTGATGTCGTATTCCAAAAAACGTTCCCGCGTCGGGTCAAGCATCGCAATCACCCGCTTTCTGTCCGACGAATTCGCAATCACCAGCCCCATGTAAACGTATTCGGACGAATTGCCGACGGGAATGCCTTTCAGTCCCAGCGCCAAAGCTTCGTCTTCGTTTTTGGAAAACGGTTCGGGATCGACGACTTCCAAACGGATTTTGCCGTCGGCTTGGGCGGCGTACTGCTCCAAAAGCTCCAGCACCCGAACGGCGTAAGACGCGTGCGTTTCGGACACTTGCGCCAGTTTGGACGACATATAAAAGCGAATGGTCAGCGGTTCTTTGATGCGCGCGACGGCGTCTTTCGACCCGCGGGACAGGGAATAAAGCTTGGCTTCGGTCAAATCGGCGCGGTAGTTCTTAAAGGCGAAAATCGCGATGATGTTGACGGCGAAAAACAGGACGACAGCCGAAACCAGCCCCAAAACACCCAGTTTGCCGCGATCGATTTGGTTGATTTTTTTCATGATCACACCGCCTTTTTATGATCCAGCACAACAACGGAAGCAAATAAAAACACCCCCGAAAACGACACGAAGAACAAAATGTCGCGCATGTCCAGCACGCCGCGCGTCAGCGACAAAAAGTGCATCAGAAAGCCGAACGACCGTATGACTTTCAACACTTTTTCGGTGGCGAACGACGAAAACAGGTCGACCAGCGCGTCCGATCCGACAAAAGTCAGCAAAATACATGCCATCATCGTCAGCACGAACGCAATCATTTGGCTTTTGGTGCAGGCGGACAGGCACGATCCGACGGACAAAAACGTGCCCGCTATCAAAAAGCTTGCCAAATAACTGACCAAAATCACGCCGTTGTCGGGATGCCCCAGATAGTTGACCGTTATCCACATCGGCGTTGTCAACAGCAGCGCCGTGCCGACAAACGCCCACGCGGCAAAAAACTTGCCCAGCACCAAATCCCACGTCGACATCGGCAGAGTCATCAAAAGCTCGATGGTTCCGCTGCGGCGTTCTTCCGCCCACAAGCGCATGGAAATCGCGGGAATCAAAAGAACGTACAGCCACGGATGAAACAAAAAGAACGACTGCAAATCCGCC